>OKRY01000941.1_pt1 | contig 24046 bp, 31 predicted proteins | sample 1601121 | NCBI WGS metagenome assembly OKRY01 (sample SAMEA3541546, study PRJEB24748) | human gut metagenome | biome: human gut; feature: human-associated habitat; material: faeces | place: China | collected 2012
GCAATAAGAGTCGCAAGGGCTGCACCGAACACGGAAAATGTAATTAAAAAGGCATCGGGTAAAATGCTTGAAAGCTTGCAGTTGTTTGACGTTTACGAGGGTAAACAGATACCTGAGGGCAAAAAGAGCGTTGCATACAGTGCTATATACAGAAGCGCAGACAGAAGTTTGACAGGTGATGAAGTACAGAAAGTATTTGATAAGGTTGTTAAAAATCTTGAAAATCAAATCGGTGCTCAATTAAGATAAGATATAAAAAACTGCATTTTGATTTTATTCAAAATGCAGTTTTTTGTTTGTATTAGATATTGGTGATGTCTTTGTCAAGGTCGGCAAGCTCGGACGCTTTCGGAACGTTGACAAGACCGATTGTTTTTAAGTGTTCGATTTCTTTTGAATTTTGCGGTTTGACACTTGAATCGTGTTTTGGCATTTCGACGTTAATCATATCTTTTTTGATTAAGTCTGCTATCGGCTGAACGTTGTTTTTAATCATTTCGTTTGCAACAAATCCTTTCTCGTGGATCCAGCGCGTCGAAATCGCTGGTGCTTTTCTGGTTCTCTTTTGGCACGCAAAAGAGAACGTATCTTGCGGTCAAAGCCCTGCACGGTTGAAGATCTCGGCAATTTCTTCGTTGCTGTATCCCTCGTGCTGAAGCTTTACCGTAATGGCACTGCCGTTCATGCCACGCTGCGCATAACCCGCCACACGGTTCAGCACGTCATCTGTAATACCCCCCATCCCGTTTGTCGGGGTTTCCAGCAGTCCGCCGGCCTGCAAAATGCCGGCGTAGATGTTCTTCGTCGGGTCGTCGTCCTTCAGCGCCTGATACTTCCCCAGTGCCGTCAGGAGCTGACTGTTTGTCCAGCTGCTCCCGCTGCTTTTCGTTCCGCTGCTCCCGGAAGAACTGCCGCTTTTCCGGCTGCTGCCGCCGGAACTGCCGGATGCCGCCGCCTTTGCCAGCGCCGTGCTCAGCTTCCGCCCGGCAATGGTGCTGTAGCTGTCCACGGCACTGGGGTCAAGTCCATACAGCTCAAGGATACTCCTTGCCGCCGCTTCGCTGCCGTTTCCGGCAAGCCCTGCCGCCGTGCTCAGGGCATTGGCCTTGTCCGCCCGGGTGATGGGTGCGCCGCTGTAATTGTCGAAGATTCCAGTGTCCAGACCATACCGGCCCAGCACGGCGTTCGCGGCATCGCCCGCCCCCTGCTGGTACAGGTTGAACGCCTGCTCGTAGGCGTTCAGCGCATCGCTCTGGCCGGTGCGCTCTTTGTTGTACTCCCACTGTTCCCGGGCAAACTCGTTCTCCCACTGCTGCTGGGTGTAGCCCTTGTAGGTGTCGTAGGCCGTCAGACCGGCTCTGCCCACACTCTTCGCCATCTCCCACAGGTTCGAGAGGAAATCACTCTTCTCCTGCGCCGCCTGGTCTGCCCGGCTCTTCTTGTAGTCCCGCCAGTCCTGCGCGTTGGCCACGGTCCCCTGATGCTCTGCCGCCTCGAGACTGTCCTGATTCTGCAGCGCGCTCAGCAGTCCCGAGAGGCCGTTCTGCTTCAGCTGGTATAGAGTCAGGGCCTTGTCCCGCAGCCCGGCCAGCCCGCTGTCCACGTTCGCCATGGCCTGCTGGTAGCCCTGCTGGGCCACACTGTTTGCGTAGCTCGAGCCGTACCCGCCGCTCAGCGCGGCAGCGCCCGCAGCGGCGTTCTCAGCCGCCGCCCTGGCATTCGCCTGCGCGCCCGCGCGGTACTGCCGGTAGAGTTCGCTGTCCGTGCCTACGTCATAGCCTGCATTGCTGGCTGCGCCCATGCTGTCCAGCGCCTCGTTGATCCGGTCGGTGTAGTTGCTCTGGTATGCCCCCGGCATCGCGTTCTCGGCGTTTTTCTGCGCCGCCTGCGCGTCCTTGTATCTCTTGAATACGCCCATTTTCTAATCTCCATTCTTGACAAATACGTAAAACACGTATATATTATAATTACAGATTCGGAGGTGCATCTTCATGCCAATGACCCCCAAAGAGATCGTTCGCCTGCTCGAACAGAACGGTTTCGTGTTCGTCAGCTCCAACGGTTCTCATCGCAAATACCACAACCCCACCACCGGCAAGACCACTATCGTCCCTTTCCACGCCAAAGACCTCAAACCCGGCACAGAGAAAAATATCCTCAAACTGGCCGGTCTGAAGAAATAAGGAGGCATTTCTATGAACGCTGTTTTCTATCCCGCGGTGTTCCACCCCGAAGAAACGGGTTATTCTGTCACCGTCCCCGACATCGAGGGCTGCTTTACGCAGGGCGATACGATGGATGAGGCTGTGCGGATGGCACAGGATGCCATCGGCCTGATGCTGGAAGAGTGCGCTGTCTGCCCCACTCCTTCCGTTCCTTCCTCTCTTCCGGTGGAGGCCGGAGACTTTGTGGTCATGGTCCCCTTTGATATGGCTGCTTACCAAAAGCAGTTCCGCCCTGTTAAAAAGACCCTCTCCGTCCCCGCTTGGCTCAATGATGCAGCCGAGGCCGCACACATCAACTTCTCCGGCGTTCTTCAGGACGCCTTGAAGGAAAAGCTCCATCTTGCATAAATCCCCAAGCGCTCAGCCTCTTCCGGGCTGGGCGCTTTTTTATGCTGGAAAACTCACAGCAAAAACGGCAGCAGGCTTGCGGCAACGCTCAGGATGGTTCCAAAGATGCCCGTATGCCGGCTCTTTTTCGCCTGTTCCTCGCTGGCTGCCTGATTGTACGCACTCTGATAGTAGTTGCGCTGGTTCTCCCAGTTCTGGTAGTTGGTCTGGTACTTCTCGTAGTCCTGTGCCTCGGCCTGCTGGTAGCCGCTCAGCTGGCTCTGCAGGTCGCTCTTTTTCTGGGTGTACTGGTTCAGTGCCTGGCTGTACAGGCTGTTGGTGGCGCTGCTCAGTCCCGCCATGGCGTTCTGATAGGCGCTTTGGCCCGCCTGGGTGCCGTAGCTGGAGCCGTACCCGCCCGAGATGGCGCTGGCGTTGGCCTGGGCGTTCTCGTTGGCCAGCTTTGCCTGTCGGGTGTAGCTGTTCTTGTACTGCTCGTAGGCCGCATCCCGGGTGGGGTCGTAGCCGAAATCCTTCATCCCGTCCAGCTGGCCCATCACGCCGTCGATCTTGTCCTTGTACTGGCTGGTGTAGTCGCCCGGCTTCTTCGCCTCCCACGCATCCAGCTGCGCTCTCGCATCGCTCACTCTGCTCATAGTCTATATCCTCCTGTCCTCGTAATCGAGGCCCGCTCTTTTGCGCTCTGTCGGGCCTCAGGTGTTCCGCTCAGACTTCCCCGGCCTGCCAATGGCTATCGGGTTGCGGCTCCCAGCGGTCATTTCGCTGCCGCTCATGCCCTGCTGGCCGCTGCCCCAACAACTCCTCCCTGTTTCCGCCACTGGCGGCGGTCGTCATCGTTGCCCCTTCGGGGGAGCTGTCGGCGCAGCCGACTGAGAGGGCTATTTCAGCTTCTCCTTTAAGTCCTCCGAGAGATTCTCGGTGTCAAGGTTGCTCAAAATATATTCCAGCTGCTCCTGCATCTGGTACAGATAATTCCTCAGCTCCCGGGCGCTGTCCGCGTCCAGTTTTTCCAGCCTCGGCATGGAGATCTTCGAAAGTCCCACAATGCTTGCCATAGTTTCGCTCCTTTCTGCCCTCTGTCGCAGGGTACTACATTTTACGCCAAGTCAGGCTTCAGGTGTCTAGCTCAGACCTGCCCGGCCTGCCAATGGCTCCCCTCTTAGGGGAGCTGGCGCGAAGCGCCTGAGAGGTCCTGCCGGTCGAGCGTTCTTCCAAAGACTCTACCTTTTCGGCATCGCACCACTCACTCTTCCACCCTCGCTGCTGCTCAGCGTCATGGCGATGCTCCTCACTGCGATCTGCCCTTTTCCGGTCAGGCGCAGCCGCATGGTGTCGTGACGGGTCGGGACGAAGGGCAGGTTCACTCTCACACGCTTCCCTGCGGTGTCCACCCGGCCCATCTCCTGCCACTCGCCGCCGTCGAAGCTGGCCCAGAGCGTCACCACAGTCCGCTCCATCGCGTCCAGCCGCACCGTCACCCGGCTGCAATACTTGTCGTCCGGGCTCCCGATTCCGATGTCACCGGTCACAGCCTCGTATTCCACCGTGTCCTCTTCGCCGCTGGCCTCCCGGCTTCCGTCTGCGGCCCAGATGGCCTCTTTGTCCCAGAGATAGAGCTGTCGCCCGGTGCTGCACATGGCCCAGCCGGTGGCGTCTTCCTCGTGCCAAAGCCCTTTCTCAGTGTCGTATACCAGCAGCCGCTGCCTGCCGGAGCTTTCGGTGTGCAGATAGTACCGGCCCACCAGCCCGCCGGCGGCGGCTCTCGTCACATGGCTGAGGCGTTCTTCGTCCAGCGAGGCCGACACCTTGGTGGGCAGGCTGCCGTCCCACGCCATGACGCCGTCCATCGAGAGGTAGTACAGCGTCTCGTTGATGACGCAGAGACTCTGGTGCGCACCTTTGGCCACGCCCGAACACTGGATGCTGCTCATCTGGTAGTCGCTGGGCTTGGTGCCGTACAGCTTGTGCAGACCGTTCTCCTTGAAGAAAAGCACGTATCCCATGCAGGTAGCCGCACCGGTAAAGGCCCCGTCGCTGCCCACAGTCACGGCGTAGCTGTCCGCTGCCGTTCCCCGGTAGGAGAACCAGTTGGTGGCGTCGCCCAGCTTGCAGGCATAGATGACGTTTTCGGTGCTCGAGCAGCCCCATACACGGTTGTTGTGCTCCGTCAGCCAGTCGAGATCCGGCACCCGCCGCTGGGCCGTCACGTCCGGGAAAGGCCCGTCGAAGGTCTGGGTGGTCTTGCCGTCCATGGCCGTCCACACCACGCTCTGGCCTGTCACCACGCAGGTGCCGTAGTACAAAACGCTCTCGATGTCCGGCGCGATGGAGAGGATAACCGAGTCTCCGGCCACGTCGTCCACCACTACGTCCCCGCTGAAATCAGAAGAGTAAGCATTCTTCACCACAGATGGGATGCCCGTCAGCGTCACAGTGTCCCCGGCTTTGAAAGCTTCGCCCAGCCCCTTGCAGGTCACGCGGCAGTAGTTCAGTAGAATGTTCTGCCAGCCGCCCGCTGTGCTGTAAAGCTTCAGGGCGTCGCGGTAGCTCCACGGGGCGTCTTCGGCCTGTTTGAGCCAGACATCGCCGTTCTCCGGGCTTTCCGGTTCGGTCGCACCGAACAGATTCGGCGTGTACACTACACCGGCAGCATCGCAGGGGGTCACGGTCAGGCTCACTCCGCCCTGCTGCCAGCTGGACCCCAGCGCACTCAGCGTTCCGCTCACAGTATCAAAGGACATCTTGTCCGGCCAGATGAGCACCTTGGTCCCCATACCCACCAGTCTCTTCTCGTCGTTGGTTAGAGCGTCCTTCAGCTCCACAGTGGCGCTGCCGTCATCCGGGGCGTAACGCAGGGTCGTGCCTTCCACGGTCACAAGACCGTTCAGATGGTACATCCCGTTCAGCCCGGCTGCTTCCCGCACCTTCCGCCGGGGCTTGCGGGTCTCGAGTGCCGGGTATCCTCGTGAAGAAAAGTTTTTCTCTTCGCTCAGCTCTGCCTCGCTGCACGCATATCCCTCATTCAGCCCACCGAATACCCGCAGCAGCTGCCGCTGGCTGTTTATCTGGTTCAGGTTCGTCACGTCATCAGCCTCCCGCCGCCTGCCGGCATATAGTTCCGCCTCACCCACACCGCAAACTCCTGCACATAACTCGTGTAGAGCTGCAGCTCATTCGCCGCCCGGGCCGTCTCGCCCAGTGCAAGGTCCATCTGCGCAGCCAGCCAGTGCGGATAAAGTGCTTCTGCCGCACAGCAGGCCAGCAGCGGGGTGTCATATTCCAGCCCGTCGTTCCACAGAATATCCGCGCCCTTGTCCTCGAAGTCGCCGCCGGTCTGGCTGCGCTCCACGATGTTCCGGCGCATCCCGCTGTCTGCCTGCCGCAGCCATAGCTGCTTCAACCGGTTCTCAAAATGATTGTTCGGCCTCAGCTCGTCGGCCATCTTTATCGCTTCGCCTGCTGTCATAAAAAACCTCCAAAACAAAATCCCCCGGCGCAGCAAGCGCCTGCAAGCTGTACCGGGGGAAATATCAAATGGTCATCATCTGGGTTCCGGCCGCCGCCTGCATGGCCTGACTCTTCCGGGCCGCTTCGGCGTCCTGTTTGATGCTGTGTTCCAGCACCTCGGCCACAGCCTTCGGCACCTTCACGTCCATGCCGCGCTGGATGAGGTAGCTGTCGCCGTTGACGCCCACGAACACCGGTGCCGAATAGCGGTCGTCATCCTTGAACAGATGGATAGTCACCATGCCGTCGTCCTTCTCTTCGACCTTTGCTTCGGTCTTCTCCACAGTCTCCACCGCGTTCTCCACGGCATCCGCCGCAGTCTCTTTCTTCGTAGCCATAGTATTTCCTCCTTAGTTTGCCTTCGCCTTCGCGCTGTACTTCGGGCTGATGCTCTCGATGCGGACCATGTACTGCTCACACAGACGTTCCGCAGTCTTGATGGCCTTCCAGCCCACGGATGCGCGCTGGTTCAGCGGGTCTTCGCCCGCACCCAGCTGCTTGACGATGTGCTGCAGGCCGCCGCCCTCCACCTCGGTCACAGCGTAGGCATGAGCTGCCAGCACCAGAGTGCCAAACACGGCCAGACCACTCGGGCAGCCGCTGCCGGTCCAGATCTTCGCCTCGCTGGTCTCGATGAAGCGCACACCGGCCAGCTTGCCGATCTCACCGTTGTAGATGTTCTCAGGGGCAGCATACTTGTGGACGTCGATCCACTCCGGGTTGCGGCGCAGATCATAGGCCACATAGGGGTGGACGATAGCAACGTAACTCTCGCCGATGGCGTCGGCATTCTGGGCTTTCAGGGCAGTGGCCGCCTGGTCGATGAGGTCGGGCGTCAGCACACTGGCAGTGGTCAGATTGGCGCGGCTGGTCACGGCAGTGTCGCCCGCCGGCGCGTAGATGACGTTGGTGCCGCCTGCCAGCACCTCGCGGGTCACGGTGTCCAGCGTGCGGCCCGCCTGAGATGCCAGTACCTTGGTCGCCTGAGTGATGTTGTTGTCGATGGCGGTCAGCTGCAGCACGTCGGTGATGGCTGCCCAGCCGCCGTACTGCTTCACGGTGGCGGTCATGGGGGTGACGGTCAGGGCCTGAGCATTGGGGGTCACGCCCTCGGTCAGCGGCTCGGTGGCCTTGGGCAGGCTCTCGTACTTGCGGAACTCGATGGTCTTGCCGTTGTTGGCCGGGATGGGATACTTGTCGCCAAACTGGTCATGCACCAGCAGCGGCTCTGCCTGGTCCAGCAGACGCTTCTCGTAGTAGGTCTTCATTTCGGCGCTCATGCCAGTCGCGCCGGTGTGGTTTGCAGGCTGCGCAAACAGCTGCAGATTCATGTGGATTTTCATTTGTGTTCTCCTTTCGTGTCTTGCTTTATTGAGAGCTGCCATTTCCTTTGAGAAAGGCTCTCCTTTCCAGGAGAGCTGCTCTGCAGCGCCGCCGTCAGGCGAACTGCAAAGCTGAGAGGGTTTCTTCCGGGCAGCGGCAGCTTCCGGTTAAAAAGTGATGATCTGCCCCCGCATGGCCCGGCGTTCCAGCTCTTCGCACTGGGCAGGCGTCAGCTTGGAGACGTCGGTCTTCAGCACCGCCGCGCCGCCGGGGTTCGTGCCGTTCTCGCTGGGCCGTGCGCCCCTCTGGCGGATACGCTCCACCACGCCGCTCTCCGTCTTCTTGGCGGTCTCAGCAGTCTTCCGGGCCATGATGTCGTCAAAGTAGCGGGCCTTGTAGGCGTCCTCCATCTTCACACCCAGCTTGAGCATCTGGGTAAAGTCCGGGTCAGCCAGCGCCGCTTTGACGTCAAAGTCCGGGTCTTCGGCCCGGATGCGCTCCACGGCGGCGTCCCACTCCTGCTGGATGGCTTCCATCTTGGCGGCTTCCGCCCGCTGCTGCTCGGCGGCACGGTGCTTGGCGTTCTCGCTTTCCAGCGCGTCCATCTCCTTGGCCAGCTGGACGCTGATGCCCTTCTTCATGGCCATGTCTTCATAGTAGGCGTCGTCCTTCACGACGCCGCCCTCCACCGCAGCGGCCAGTGCCTCGTAGTCGCCGGGAGCAGTGCCGTACTTCTGGCCCAAAGCATTCAGGATACGCCCCACCGGCCCCTGCTCGTTCAGGATGCTGTCGTAGGCTTTCTGGGTGGCCTGCACGATCATCTCGCCAAACTCCCGGTTGTACTCGCCCCTCATCAGTTCGCCAAACGCTTTCCGGTGCGCCTCCGGGTCGGTGCCGCTCTTGTCTGCCGCACCGTCCTGTTCCTCGCCTTCAGCAGCATCTTCCTCCGCGTCCGGCTCTTCCGCCGGACTCAGCATCTCATCCACCTCAGCGGCAGCAGCCTCCCGGCCCTTGCTCTGGGCGGGGGCAGACGCCGCCTTTTCTGCCGCCGCAGCTTCGCCAGTGCCTTCTGCTGCACCATCGCCGCCCTCAGCAAACATCTGCAATTTCATGGCAGGTTCGTCCATATCATCTGCGCCGCCGTCTGTGACCATCAACTCAACATTGTCCGGATACGCTTCCGCCAGCGCACGCAGGCCCTCTTCCACAAAGTCAAACCAGCTTGCGACCATCAGATTGTTCGGGCCGGGTTTCGGCAGGGCCTGCACCACAAAAGTCTCGCCATGCTGCACACAGCTCGCCAGGAGTCTTCCACTCCTTGCAGCCGCGTCCACCTTGTTTGCCAGCGTCTGCACCAGCACAGAAACTGCCGCACATACGATGTCCTGCCCCTCCGGTGCGTAGTCGGCATGGCCGCTTACAGCCAAACTATAGCCTTTGTCCGTATCCATCATTTCAACTTTGATCATGTTACCCTCCTCACTTATTCGGGTTGTTGATGTTCATCGCCCTCTCGGCTGCCTTCGTGGCCAGTGGGTTCGTTCCGCCGCCCACCTGTCCGCCCAGAGAGTTCGTTACCGTCTTTGCGCTGGTCTCTCCACCGCCTCCGCCGCCGGTCATGGCAGCGGCCGCAGCACCGGCCTGTTCGCTCAGGTTCGAGCCGTTCTGCTGGTCGATGACCGCCGCCATCTGCTGGATCTGTGCCATCGCCTGCTGCAGCTGCTGGTACAGAGTGCCGTTCTGGGCCACCCGCTGACGCACCTTCTCGATGCCCTCGAAGTCCATCATGTCCAGACACGCCAGTGCGGCGTCCGCGTTGGCCGGGGCAAAGAACCCCAGCTGGTAGCATTCCTTCGCCGTCTCGTTCTGGCTAAGGCGGCTGAAGGTACTCTTCTTGGCCGCGCTCACCGTGATGTCGAACACCGGCTCATGGGCGCCCAGCTCCACGCCGCCCACGCTCTCCACCGGCTGCGGCCGCAGCATCTGGCCGGAAAATTCCCGGTACTCCGTACCGCCCTGCTGGCCGGTGATGCGGTAGACCCGCTCTTCGTCGTAGAACTGCCGCATCAAATCGATGATGAAATAGCATTCCTTTGCAAAGGAGCGGTAAGAGCTCTTCAGCATATCCCGGCTGAGCTTCGAGCCTGCTTCCTGCAGCGCCGCAATGGCCGAAGCAGCGGTCAGACCGCTGGTCGCGCCGCCCTGGTTCACGTCCCGGTTTCCGCTGATCTCCTTCAGCTCTGCGACGCGGTTCTGCTGGTAAGCGATGGTGTTGGAGGGCAGCGGAGCGGTCTCCAGCTCCATGAAGCCCCGCTCATCCAGACGGCCCACCAGATGTACCACGTCTTTTGCCGTGTCCAGCAGCTCGTCTTCGTTCACGCCCGCCGTGTCTGAGACGAGGTATCGCTTCTTGGCCGCCGCCAGCGTGTTCTCGTCCATGGCCTGCGTCATCCGGTCGATGGCGTCCTGCGTGTCCTTCATCACGTCGATGTACCCAAAGCCCGCCGGGCTGTTCTCTTCCACAAAGAGCGGGTCGAACACGAAGGGATATTTTCCGTGGTCATAGAAACCGGTCTCGGCCATCTGCGGGTCATCCTCACTGGCATAGAGCACCACGCTGTTGCAGAACTTGCAGTAATGCACCACGGTCTGGCCGCCGGGCTTCTCCCGCTTGTAGTACCAGTCCACCACCACGCTCTTTTCGCTGGTGTCGATGTTCCGGTCGCTGACGTACTGTCCCACGGTGATGCCGCTGCTGCCCGCCTTGCCCTCCAGCTGCGGCCACCGGGCCGTCAGGCGGTCGTTGTCGGCCAGCGCCAGCGAGAAGAAGTTTGCCGAGTCCTGGATGTCCTCCACCCCCGGCTCCCAGTAGAGCATCAAAAGGTCCATGCTCCGGATGGCGATGTCCCCAAGGCCCTCCCGCAGCGCCGGGTCCCAGAAAATGCCCTTGACGCCGGTACCCTGCTTGAGCTTGCGCCACCAGGTGTCGCTATACACGCTCTCGTAGTCGGCCTGTTCCAGCACTACCGGCAGAATGTCGGAGAGGAGCTTCGCCGTCTCCTCGTCGTCCTGCGCCCTCGGCAGCACGTTCGGCTCCGGGTAGTTGTCCATGGCGTCGGCGTGTTTGTTGGCGATGGAGTTGAACAGCCACCCCGTGCTGGGGGCGCGCTTACCCTCCATCACCCGGTTGCCGTACTGCTTCCAGTGTCCCAGCTTGTACCATTCCTCGTTGTCAATGATCCGCTTGTCGAGACTTGCTTTGGCCGACTTGTACTTTTCGAGGATGGCCATCGCCTCGCTGATCTCCTTCTCGCCGATCGCCGGTTCACCATCCAGCACCCCGGCCAGACTCTCGCCGCCGGGGCTTTCATCTGCTGTCAGGTCAAGCTCTTTTTTACCAAATTCCATCCCATTTTCCTTTCCGCGTTCCTGTTCAAATCCTCATAAACCTCGTCTTGTCCTTCCTCGGGTCCATATCCAGCGGGTCGTCCAGCATGGGCGGCGGCTGGGTGTGCTTTGCGGCGCTGATGGGGTTCTCCATCAGCACATACCGGCACTCGTCGTAGATGTGATCCTCCTGCGTGGTATCGATGTCCTCCACATTGCTCTCGTCATAGACGAGGTTCGGGATGGTGCGGATGAAGTGTTTGCAGGTGTTGAAGACCTGCAGCATCGGCCTTCCGTCTTCGCTGAAAGCCAGCCGATAGTGAAACTGCATCTTTCCCGCCAGACGGGTGTGGTCGCCGGGCATCCAGTGCAGAAAGTTCGGACTTTTCTCCTGCATGTCCGCGATGCTCTCGCCCCGGCTCTCGTCAAAGATGGCCGGGTCGGCCACGCCCAGGATGACCCGGCCTTTCAGCAGCGGGTCGTTCTGCTCCGCCTCCCGGATCATCCGTGCCTGCTCCATCGGGTCCTTTCTCAGGCCCTCGTTGGGTGTGCCGGTGCAACCGTAAAGCTCCTTGATACGGTAGAGCCGCCCGCGCTCGTCCGCTGCATACCACCCCACAGAAAACGGCTTCGAGAAACCGAAGTCGTATCCCCGCCATATCTTCCAGTGTTCCGGGATGGGAAACGGTTCGATGACGTGGGTCCAGCGCTGGTCCTTGTAATGGTTCGGGTCGTTCCGCCACTCGGTGAACACCTGCCCCGAAAAGCTGTCCCAGTTTCCGTAGAGCAGCGCCTGCTTCTCCGCCTCCGGCAGAGAGGCCAGTGTGCCGATGTAGCCCGGGTCATTTTCCAGCAGCGCCGGGTTGTCGAAAACGGTGCTTGGGATAAAAATGCGGGTGCGCCGCCGGGTGATCTCCTCCCCGTCCGGCGTCTTTACCTTCACCAGCTGTACCATCCGCGTCCCGGCAGGTGCCGGACTGATAAACCGTGCCTTCACCCAGCCATGCCCCACGCCGCCGGGGTTGGCCGTGGCCCGGACATAGACCCGGGTGCCGGGGCCGGAAGGGCGGTTGCGGCTCATGACATAGCTGTATTCGTCCCAGGTAAAGTGGGTCAGCTCATCCACACCGATAAAGTCAAACGCTTTGCCCTGATAGTTGTACTTGTCCTGCGCGTGATGCAGGCTGCCAAAATAGATCTTCGCCCCGCTGGGGAAGGTCCAGCAGTGGCTCGAGCCGTTGTACCTCGCTTTGGGAAATACCGGCTTGTAGTACCGCATGGTCTTGTCGATGAGCTCCGAAAGCTGCGGGTAAGTCTTGCGGAGGATGAGCGCCCGGTAGTGTGGGATGTGTACCTGCCGCAGCGCCTCGATGATCAGTGCGTCGCTCTTTCCGCCACCAGCAGCGCCCCCATACAGAGCTTCGTCCTCGGTGCGCGCCATAAAAGCTGCCTGCCTCGGCTGCGGCGACCAGATCACGGGGCGTCCGTGATATGTTTTATGCTCCATCCACCATCACCTCCGGCCCTTTTTCTTCCCGGTCCTCGGCCCCGATCTCCACCAGCGGTGGGGCATCGCCCTCGCTCTGGCTCTGGCTGGGTACCATTGCCGCAGCCTTTTCGGCCACGGTCATCAGCACGGTAGCCATCGCGGCGGCGTTCTTGTCGCTCATCACGCGCTCACCGTACCGCTCGAGCTGAGCATCCAGCAGTTTTCGCTCTTCGCTGTCCAGCTGCCGGTCGTAGCTGTCCTCGGCAGCGTACAGCACAAGCCCCGTCTCCGTGGCGTCCGCCAGCTCTTCGGCATCACTCTTGAGCAGTGTGCCTACCGCAAAGCAGCGGGCGCGGGTGTCCTCGTCCAGTTTCCGATGGAGCTTGGCCCGTACCTGCGCGGCCCGCTGGCTCTCGTCCACACGGCTCTGCAAATAGCTCACCTGCGCCCTCGCCCCGAGGCTGGCCCGGATCGCGATTTCCCGCGCAGCAGCCTGCCGCTCTTTTGCAAAGGCGTCGCTCCGGCCGGCTTCCTCGGCCATCCACGAGCGGATGGTGCTCTCCGGCACGCCGTACCGCCGTGCCACCGCGCAGATGGAGCCGGACGACAGCATGGCCATCAGCACCTCGGCCCGCACCTTCGGCGGGTACTTCCGCCCCCGCTGGGAGCCCTTTACCGTGTTTTTGCAATATGCCCGCTTGGCCACCGCTCTGCCTCCCCTCTGTCGCAAGGCCCACGCTTTTGCGCTCCGTCGGGCCTGTTTCGTCCCTCTCAGCCTACCACGCCTCACGGCCCAAAACTACTGCGGACATTTTGCCCGCAGTAGTTTCTTGTACGGCAAACAGACCGGGTCTCCCCAGCCTCATCACGCTATGCCAATGCTATACCAACGCTATAGCAGCCCTGCCGTCGCCGCATACACCGCCACGGTGCTCAGCGCCTCCAGCTCCTTGTGGTAGTAGGTCGTCCGCCCGATGTGCAGCTTTGCCACCACCCGCTCCTCCGGCATCCCGTCCAGATACCGCATCTGCAAAAGCCGTTTGCACACCGGGTCTGCGGCCTCGTAGTAGTCCATCGCCAGCGCGATCACGCCCGCCCAGTCGCTTTTTCCCTGTCCACAAGCCCGCAGCTCTTCCCGCACCCGTCGTTTCTGCTCCCTGGTCAATCCCTCGCCGCCTTTCTTTCGCGCGCGTTAAAACGCAAAATACCGGTACTTTGTCTGTCAGGTGCGAACTTTCGCACCCTCCCGCTTTACCATCACCACATAGCAGCGCAGCTCGTCTGCGTCCCCGCCCTCTTTTTCGTCGCCCGGCGCGTCCGGCTCCGGCACGACGCACCGCACGAACTTCCAGCCCGGGTATCTCTGTTCCCACCAGTAGGCGTTGTCCTTGCACTCGGTGCAGGCCTTGCGCAGCTGCTTGAGGCTCCATCGGGTGTCGTTGGGGGCGCGCTCCACCGGCAGTGTCAGATTCTTCGTCTCGTACCACCGCATCTGTCCGTGCTTTTCGAAGTAGGTGATCAGGTCATCCAGCCTGTTCTGCAGATTCAGCCGGTCGGCGTTGGCTGTGCCAAGGCTCTCCACGCTGCCGTCCGGCCAGCGCATGGCCCACTTGTCCTCCAGCAGCTGCCGGAAGTCGGCGTTCTGCCGCATGGTCAGCCCCGGGCACTCCATCAGCAGGTGGTGGTGGTAGCGCCCGCTCTTTCGCCCACAGCCGGTCAGGCCCATCACCCGCAGCTCGGCGCCCGGGCCGTACAGCTTTGCGATGGCAGCCTTCACCCGCCGGATGTAGTTGCGCAGATCCCGCTGGGCCTGCTCCATGCTCTCCGGCAAAAAGGTGTCTATGTAGGTCAGGGTCAGATAAAATCCCAGCACGGTAAAGTTTGCGTTGGCTTTCTGTACCCTCCACCGGTGTGAGTGCTGGGCGTTCCGCTTCTTCTGCCGCTCGCTGCTGGGCTTTGTTTTCTTTCCCCGCTTGGCTGCGTGCTCCTCCGGTGTGATGCGGTAGAGGTCCACCTCCATGTACCTCTCTCCGCAGAGTGTTTTCTTCTCCCGGGTATGTCTCTTCTTCATCCTGTACCCTCCTGCTGCCTTGAGCTGGTAGTGTAGTTTTCTTTCCTGTGGCCCCCACCGTCACAGAAATAACGGGTATACTAGCTCCCCAAAGCGCCCGCCCGGGCGCTTCATTTAAGAAAGGCTCCCCTCGGTAGGGGAGCTGCGTTCTCGCGCGGCCAAAGGCCGACGGGAACGCTGAGAGGTTTACCTCTATATAAACCGATATGCCTGCCGCCGAGCCTCCTCGGCAGCACCCATCTCGCCTTATATTTTGTCGAAGACGCCCCCGATGGAAAACCATCGGGGGCTTGCCTGTCTGTATTTTTATGGCCTTGCTGGCTTTCCCGCTGCTGCCCAGTAGCCGTAGGTCAACTCCGGCCGGCCTTCCTTTCTGGCGATGGCGTTGTAGAGTATCAGGTCGTGGACGTCGTAGTCCAGCGGCGTCGGGTCTTTTATCTTCCGCAGGACGGGCCGCTCCGGCTTCTTTGCGGCGCAGTCTGCCTTTTCGCCCCGGGCATTGTTCTGGCCGACCTTCCGCATCTCTTTTCGGCAGGTCATTTTTGCAATGCCGCGCTTTATGCAGCGCCCGCCCTGTTCTTTGTAGGTATAGTAGGCCGCGTTGTCGTTGCTGAAGACGCCCGCCTCCCACAGCTCCCTTGCGGTGCCTTCGCCTATTACGTCTCCGGCTGCGTTGTAGCAGGTGTAGACGCTCATCATCCGGCCTTTCTCGCCGCGCTTCACTTCCGGCTGCCGTTCCTCAAAAGAGATTGCGTATTTCCGGTTCCGCCGCTTCTGGTTCTCGTGCTTGGCCCACTCGCTGGTGTGGTAGCCCTTCGGCACGATGCCGCTGGCTTCCAGCTCTCCGGCTGTGCCTTTTGCGAGGACTTCCCCGGTCTGGTAGTCCTTCACGGTGTAGAGATTCGCTTTTCCCATGTGTTCTCCTTTAGCTGCGCCATGGCGGCAGCAGCCTTTTCTTCCATCTGCGTTTCGCTCAGGATCCGCAGTCCGCCCTTCCCGGCCTTTCGCCCCAGCTGCTGCATCACAGCCCGCTTCAAAAACGCCCGCTTCTGCTCCTCGTAATCCCGTTCGCTCTGCCTGGCCCGGTCTTCGTCCGGCTGATTCTCCACCACGATGTCTTCCTTCAGCGCAGCCTGCGCACACCGGCGCAGATGCTCCATCGCCACATCCAGCCCGTCCGCGTGTCCTTCTTCGTTCACCTGCCGGTAGTTGGCCAGAGTCTCCTCCTTCAGCCGGTTCAGCCGCCCGGCGCCGAAGCCCAGCTCCTCTACGCAGGCTTTGGCGCACAGGGTCCAGACCATGCTGGCCGCCACGTCGCCCGCCATCCGCAGCTGCTCTTCCCGCCGGGTGCGGGGGCTGCGCAGTACCGGCACCCGGAAGTCCGGGTCCACGCTCTCCGGCATCCAGCTGCGCCGCAAAGCAAGGCTCCTGTCCGTCGAGGGCATCCCCCGGTCGTTTACTGTCATGGCCACATCCAGACTCTCCTGCCCCAGCGCCTCCGCCCGGGCCAGCATCTTGTTCAGCCGCGCCGCACCAATACCGAAGCTCTGGTGCAGCGCGATGAGGATGCACCACCGGGTCATCTCAGCCGTTCCCTCTCGCGTCAGATCAAGCTCTGTCGTGAGACTCATCTTGTTTTTCATGCTCTTCGTACTCCCTGCACTTTTTCATAAAAGGAACCCGTGTTGCGGCTCCCAGCGTCTGCTTCGCTCCGCTTGCATCCTGCTGGCCGCGGCCCCAACAACTCCTCTCTGTTTCCGCCACTGGCGGCGGTCGTCGCTGTTGCGTACTCCCTGCACTTCTCATCCCGCCCGGCGCAAACAAGGCACTTCTGGCGGGTTATCTCAAAAACATGGATGCACTGTTTCCGGTCTATCATGGCTCCCCGGTCTCCGCCATCAGGCGGGTCAGGTCTCCCAGCATCCCGCTCACGGTCTTTGCGAGGATGTTGATGGCGTCCTCCTGCAGGTCTCCCGGCAAGGCCCGCACCGTAAAGCTGGCTGCCACCATCTCCTGCTTCAGCCGGGTGTTTACCCGGCTCACCTCTGCCCAGAGCTTTGCTTCGTCCGGCGTCAGCTTCCGGGTGCTGGGCCGCACGGCCCCTTTGATCAGGGCCGTCAGCCGGTGGAACTCCTCTTCGCTCAGCTCCTTGTCGTTGCCGGCTGCGGCGATGGCCCGCGCCCGGTCGCTGGGCGTCCCGGTGCGCAGGATGTGCTCGTATTCTTCCAGTTTCATTTTTCTCCTCCCGCATTCATCCCGTACAGCGCTGCCATAAACTTTGCTTCTTTGCCCTCTACGCCCCGCGTTACCTTGAGGTCTTCCGTATCCAGCAGCATTTCCTTGATACCCCTCGAAATTTCCTCGACAAACTGTGGGTTGGTCGCCATCGGCCCCAGCAGATGCCTTGCCACACCCACAAAGCCGCGGGCGGCACACGTCAGCACCTCGTCCGGCGCTTCTTTTTTTGCCTCTATGCCGAGCATCACCTGCCCATTCGTCACTTTCTTAATCTCAATTCGTACCATTGCACTCTTCTCCTTTACGCACTATGCCTGTCGTTCTTCTCTTCCGCCCCGCTCTGGCGGCGGTCGATGTACCTGCGGCGGCGGGCTCCTGCTCTGTGGTGTGCTCGAAGCGTTTGCCGAGCTCCCAGTCATCACGGCGAAGATTGAAGGCGTCGCCGAGCTGAATGATGTCAGGGTAGTTGCTGAGCGCGACGGTCATGGCGGGCTTGTCGATTTCGTAGGCATAGTAGGTTACATTCGTAAAGCCCATTTTGTCGAGGCAATAGCGCCCGGTGCCGATGCCGTCATACATGGAGAGGACGACGATCTCCTCGTCCCTCGGCACGTCCTTCAGGGCTCCTGTGAGGATGTGGATGATGACCTCAGCCGTCCAGCCATTCCCGAGCCCGCGGTATCTTTGCGTCGCGCTGACTGCCGATGTGTAGCCATCAGGAAGGGTCTGGAGCCGTTCGCATTCCGTCGGCGTGAGCTTTCGGATGACGTAATAGCCGTCCGGCAGCTTGATCGGGTACTTTTTGCCTTTTATCTCGATCTCTCCGTTGACCACCTCGTAGACCGGCAGATCTTCGCCGTTTTGGTTAGTGACGACAAGCCTGCTCTGATGTCCTGATGCTGTGAGGGCGTTGGCTTTGCCGTCGGTTCTTGCTTCGTATGCAGAGCCATCGTCTCGACCGCGCCACGCAGCACCTTGAGCCTCTCCTGCGGGGTAGGCATAAAGCCCAGTCTCAGGGCCGCCCCCGTTGGGTCTGGCGCATAGTGCCACAGCTTTGCCGCTCGCGTCGTAGATCCTGTGAGCTTGTCCTCCAGTAACCTCTCCGTCTGCGTTTGGCATGGTGCCGACTCTTACCGGCACGGCGTAAAGCCCCGTTTTCGCTCCGAGCCCGCCGCCCTCGCCGCACAGGGTCGTTGCTTTCCCTTCGGGGGAGTAGACTCTGTACTGCTTGGAGTCATGGCTCTGTTTCTTGGCGCTGTTCTCGATGGTGCCGATTCTGATTGGCTCAGCAACCATGCTGTCGGTCTGCACAGTCGTCAGGGCGTTGGCTTTTTCAATCCCGCTGGTCTTGAAGCGTCGGTACAGTTTTCCGTCGTCCTCGCGGCGGTTCCTGCATCCGACTCCGACCGCCGGAGCTCTGAGCTCGTACCCTTTTTCGGAGGTTGCCGTCTCGAGGATGTCCTTCAGCATGATGCCGCGATCCGCGGGCTGGTCGACGTTCCAGTTGAAGGCGTAAAAGCGTTGACGGTTCTGTGCGCTTACGAGGGCGCTGTTGATGTGCATGAGATCCACACCAAGCTCCCGGCTGATCTGCGCCTTGATGGGAGGGGCGGCAGATTTGTTGTTTTCGTACAAAAAAAAGTCCGGCTTGAACTTCTCCTTTGCGAGAAGGTAGTTCTTGAAAAGCTCCCAGCCGAAGCCTTCAGCTTCCACCTCACGCCCTTTCTTTTGAGCGACGCTCCAATATGTGCATGGAGAGCCGCCGATCAAAATCTTTATCATTCATTTCACTTCCTTCCTGTGCGAGCTGGGAGGGTCTGCCGAGGCATTGCCCATTACCTGCCTTGCCACGCCCACAAAGCCCCGGGCGGCGCAGCTGCGCCTTCTCCGCCCGCTCAATTTCCAGACCCCGGCCATAGCCCCAGCAGACGATGCCGCCGGCGGCCATCAGCACGGCCAGGATGACCGCACCCGTCCAGCCGCCCACGGCGTCAAAGGTGATGCTGTCGCCCACCCCCGCCGCGCCGATCAGCAGCGCAGTGCCGGTCAGGTAAAGCACCTGTATCTTCATTTTCATTGCAATTCTCCTTATGATTCGGCCTATACTGGTATTTTTGCTTTCGTTGTGGTATACTCCACCTGATAGGTTTTGTCCCCTATCGTTATCTGGCTCGTCGGTGTTCCAGCATCGGCGGGCCTTTTTTTTTTCCGGTTCGCCTGCCACACCTCAAATGCGGCCCGGTTCTCCGGCTGCGCGTAAAAATCCCGCATCATCTGGCACAGTGCTCGCGCCTGCCACCGGTCAAAGGGGCGTTCTTCTTGGCTCATGTCTCACCTCTTCATGCCAGCCACTCGCTGCAAATGGTGTCGGCCACGTGCTTGCTAAAGCCCATCAGCTTGTCCCCCCGCTGGAACATCAGCACGGCAGCGCCCACGATGGGCAGCTTGCCGTTCGCCGTGACGTCCGCCGGGGCAAGCTGCGTGGCCTTCTGGTTCGCGGGCTTGCACTTCAGGCGGCCGTCCTCGTCCGCCAGCAGCACCAGCCGGTCGGCTTCCTCCCGCGCCCAGGTGGCGTCCAGCGCCGACGGCACGGTCTCCACATATCCGCTCACCAGCTTCTGCAGGGTCTCCAGCTTCGCGCCGTCCCCCTCGTCGCACTTGAGCATAAAACTCCGGTTCTTCGCCGGGATCACGATCATGTAACGGTTCATTTTTATGCCTCCTTATTGTCATATCCAGCCTTTTCAGCGTCCTCGATGCTCACATCGTCAAACACATCTTCCAGCACCAGCAGCACCCGGCGCTGTGCCGTGGGCCTCAGCCCCGCCCGCCGCATTGCGATCAGGCAGTAGCCCATGCAGGCCGCGTTGCTCCACGGCCCGTTCAGATCCTTCAGCATTTCTTCCATCTTTTTCTCCTTCCTCCCGCACTCTTCGGCGGGTCAGCACGAACAGTCTTGAATTTGCTATCTTTCTGTGTTATCTTAAAATTAAGAGATGGATTTTAAGAAAGGAATTTTTATGATTTGCTATCCTGCGTCTTCTTCGATTCTTTCTGCGGATGAAATCGAATATATCTCTGGTGGCTCTAGTGATGCCGGTGCAGTTTTTTCCTTAGTTGGTGCCGTGTTCTCAGTCATTAACGCAATAAATGTCGTTAATATCAAACATGACCTTCGCGAAAAAAATCCCGACAAAGATAATGTTGCGCTCACACGTGATGCATATAACGCCTATATGGAAAAGCCCTACGGCAGTTTAATGATGATTAGCAGTGTGGTACTTTTGATTGGTGGCATTGCTTTGTAAGTCTCAATTTCGTCCATCTCTCCCCCTCTTGAACTTTCAAGAGGGGAAATTTTATGTGTTCGTTGTGTCTTTTTGAGACACTGCTGAGGCAAAAAATATTTCGTTGACCTCTTCCGCCGACAAACCATAGTGCTCCTGGATCGCTGCAATTTCATTCTGCCGAAATTGCGCCCCACGGTACTCATTGATTTTAGCATTCAGACGGGAAAGACTCATCTGCAGATAGTCCGCCAAATTCTGTTGTGACTCGCCATGTAACTGCATCACCGCATTCAGTTTTCGTTTATTCATCTCTATCACCTCCGTATCTTTTTAGGATACTTAGATATTAGCATCTTTCTTGAATCCTGTCAAGATATTTTTTCTTGCTTTTTAGATTTTATGTGGTATTATTAAGACACAATAAACAAAAGAGGTGATGCTTCATGACCACTGGCGAACGGATACGCCAGCTTCGCATCGAGCACCAGATGACGCAGGAAGAACTGGGTGCGCGAGTTGGCGTGCAAAAGGCAGCCATCTACAAATATGAAAACGGCCTTGTCGTCAATCTCAAACGCTCTATTTTGGAAAAACTCGCCATCGTTTTGGATACCACTCCCACTTATTTGATGGGCATGGAAGATTCTGAGCAGCAGGCCAATATGCAGCTCACTCCCCAGCAGTCCGCTCTTTTAGCAGCCTTCGATCAGCTCAACGAGGAAGGCCAGATCAAGGCGGTGGAGTACGTCGAAGATCTCGTCCTCACCGGACGTTATAAAAAACATCCTGCGTCTGGCCTGGATGCAAAGGAAGCATAAAGACTGAATAGGTGTATTCTGTATGAATTGGATGTATATCGCCATTGGAACTGCTCCATTTGCTCTTCTGGTCGGATATATTTGCGGTAACAAAACTAGGCATAGACAAGAACTTCAACTTAAGTCAGATGAGCTTCAAAAACTGGAATCCGAAATTTCCCAACGAGAAGCTACTCTTAAAGAATTGAATGACGCTGTTTCGCATTATGAGCTTCTCAAAAAAGATTCTCAGCAAGAATTGAAATATCAACAGCAACGGAAACTTCAGTTAGATGAACTTGATCAAAAGCTTGCTGAACGTCATCGAAATTGTGTGTTCCTTGAAACTAATCTTTCCAGTCGTCAAAAGAAATTAGATGAACAAGAAGATTTCATTCATAAACTCTTAAATTCTAACCCTGCCACTGCTCCTTTTTTTGCAAAACAATTCGCAGATTATCTTCACCTGCAAGATTTGAAAGACGTCAATTATCTTCAAGCAAAGCCACACCCAGCATTTACGGCAGCTGAAAAAGTCAGAGAAATAGCAGCTCAAAAACGTACCCTTCAGCAACAATGTAAGCTTCAGGAGTATCAATTAACCCTCTACGAAACCATTTTTCCTTGGCTATCCGACTTTAAAGAAATTAGTTCGGAAGATTTGCAACAGTTTGCTGAATCTGAAATTGCACCAGAAAGTGAATATTCTTCTTTGAAAAAATGGTTATCACCTCAAGAATATCGTTCACTTTCATCAGACGATAGGCTTCAACTCGCTTTGGAGAGGTATTCTAAACGTCAAAAGTCCAACTGGCAAATCGGCATCGAATATGAACGCTATGTTGGTTATTGCTACGAGAAAAAGGGGTATCGAGTCAGGTACAATGGTGCAACTGAAGGCCTTGAAGACATGGGCCGTGATTTGATTATTTCCAAAGACAAAAAGATGTACGTTATTCAATGTAAGAGATGGTCTGTCGAAAAAACAATTCACGAGAAACATATTTTTCAGCTTTATGGAACAACTATTCTTCAAAAAATGGAACACCCTGATTGCACAGTTGGAAGCCTGTTTATTACAACCACCTCTCTTTCAGATTTAGCAAAGTCCTGCGCTGACTATCTTGACATCACTGTTGTCGAGAATTTTCCCTTGAAAGAATACCCTCTTATTAAATGCAATGTTTCAAAAGATGGAGATCAAATCTATCACTTACCGTTTGACCAACAGTATGACCGAGTCATAATCAACCCTTCCGATGGTGATTTTTATGCTTCGACGATTGCGGAAGCCGAATCCAAAGGCTTCCGCCACGCTTGGCGGTGGAGTGGTTCGTAATCTTCAATCCTTAGTTTATAATTCAGATTATAATTTAGAATCGAGGTGCTTATTTATGTCCACCCACAGCCACCCCGAATCTGCCCGCATCATCCGGGAGGCACGGCAGGCCGCCGGGCTGACGCAGCTGGAACTTGCGGAGAAGCTTGGTGTCACCATCGGCACGATCGGCTATTATGAGCGAGGCGCAGGCCAGCCCAAAATCGATAATCTCTTTGCACTCTGCGACATCCTGCACATCAAACCCGCCGACCTCCTGAGCGCCGATACATAACCAGACGCCCCCGCCAGTGTTTCCACCAGCGGGGGCGTTTGTGCAAAAAAAGATCCCGGCAGCCTTGTACGATAAAGGCCGCCGGGGTGCGCATGGGGGTGCAATGTCGGGGAAAAACAACGTAGTCAATGACTCTTCGCCTGCTGACACATCCAGTATACCATACCTCATGTGCATCGGCAAGCAAGTCGGAAAGGAGTTTTTGTGGCCAGAAAAAAAGAGAGCACACAGCCCCGCCTTGTCGCCTACTACCGCTACTCTGGCGGCAGCCGCCAGACGGAGCAGTCCATCGAGGGCCAGCGCCGGGACTGCGAGGCCTACGCCCGCGCCCATGGCATGACCATCCTGCGCGAGTATGTGGATCGCCATATCAGCGGCAAAACAGACGACCGCGCCCAGTTCCGGCAGATGATCGATGACAGCGCAAAGCGCACCTTTGACTTGGTCATCTGCTGGAAGACCGACCGCTTTGCCCGCAACCGGTACGACAGCGCCGTGTACAAAAAGCAGCTGCGTGACAATGGTGTCAGCGTCATCTATGCCGCCGAGAGCAACATCGAGGGCGCCGAGGGCATCATCATCGAGGGCCTGATGGAGGCTCTGGCCGAGTATTACTCCGCCGAGCTGGCCGAGAAGGCCCGCCGGGGGATGCGGGAGTCAGCCCTCAAAGGCCAGACTCTGGGCCGGACTCCCCCTCTGGGTCTGACGGTAGACAGCACCAAGCACTACGTGATAGATCCGGCAGGTGCGGATACGGTGCGCCTTATCTTTGAGCTGTACGCAAGCGGCCTCAGCATCGCCTCCATCATAAGACGGCTCAATGGCATGGGCCTTCGCACCGTCCGGGGCAATCCTTTTGATAAGAGCAGCATCAGCCGCATCATCCGCGACGAGAGGTATCGCGGCGTATACGTCAGCAAAAAATTCGACGTCCGCACCGAGGGCGCTATCCCGCCCATCATCGACGACGACCTGTGGGAAAGGACACAAAAAATGATCAAACTCAACCGTCAGAGCCGTGCTCCCCACTCAGCCAAGGCAGACTATATCCTCTCCGGCAAGCTGTACTGCGGCGAATGCGGCTGCCTGATGAAGGGCATCTGCGGCCACAACCCCTCTGGCCGCGTCTATCATTACTATTCCTGCCCGGGCCGCAGCCTTGGCCGCCCCTGTACCCGGAAAAATATGCCGAAGGATGTGCTGGAAAAGCTCGTAGTGGAGTCCACTTCCAATCTGCTGCTCCGGCCGGAAAACATCCAGCAGCTCGCAGACGCCATCGTGAGCTTGCAGCAGGCCGAGGCGTCCCGCCCCGATCCAGAGCGTGCAGCCCTGGAGCAGGCGCTTGCTGAGATCCGCCGCAAAATCGGCAACATCCTGAGCGCCATCGAGAACGGCACCGCCAGCGCCGCCCTGACCTCCCGGCTGTCCGATCTGGAGCAGCAGGAAAGCGCCCTCGATCACCAGCTTGCCTCGCTCTCCACACCGGAGCCGTTTACGTTGAGCCGTGACGAGGTCATCTTCCTGCTTGAGCAGTTCCGTGTCTCCCCGTCCGAGCGCACCAACGCCTACTGCCGCCGCCTTGTGGATACCTTTGTCGATAAGGTCGAGCTGACCAACCGAGAGCTGATCATCCACTTCAATATTTCCAAATCCACCGAAAACAAAAATTCCCAGTCAAACAATAGATGTTCGACTGGGAAGCGTCTGGTTGGGGATGAGAGAATCGAACTCCCACAAGTAGAGTCAGAGTCTACCGCA
>OKRY01000944.1_pt1 | contig 24025 bp, 18 predicted proteins | sample 1601121 | NCBI WGS metagenome assembly OKRY01 (sample SAMEA3541546, study PRJEB24748) | human gut metagenome | biome: human gut; feature: human-associated habitat; material: faeces | place: China | collected 2012
GAGCTGGTGTTAATAATATTCCTCTTGACAAATGTGCAGAGGAAGCCCCTTTCTGGGGGTGAAGCCTGTCCATGCCGAAAATCGCTTCGCGTAAAATTGCCCTTCGGGCATAAAATAAGGAATTGCACCCAGTGCAGAAAATATTACGCCTGCGGGGCGAGGGCGGCCACGGAGGGCCGCCCCTACGGTGATACCGGCAATACCCTGCGGGGTGAGGGCGGGGTATAGCAATTTTATGCGCCTTGGCGCAATTTTTATTTTATGCGCCTTGGCGCAACTTTATGCCTCGGCAATTTTCGTCAGAGGCCTCAGGCCCTGACCATTTTCCTAAAAATATAAACACGGGAAGTAGAAAAACTATTTGCGGATAAACACTTGCAGGCTGAACGGCTTCTTGAGATAGTCGTCGCCACCCATTTCAGCGAAGAATGCGTTTCCACTTCATTGCTTAAATCTTGATGTGTCGACTTCTTTGCTCTTGTCCTTATAGCCACCGAACCGATAGACCAGCGACATGCCCACCTGACGATAGCACGAGAAGTCCATCTTCATGTTCTGGTTGCCATAGCGGATGACGGGGTCGATGCCGGAGGTCTCAAAGATGTCGTTGCAGAACACGTGGAGTGTGGCCCGCTTCTTCCAAAAGATATATTTCAGACCGATATCAACATTACCTGAGGCGGGCAGGTCGTAGATAGCCTGGTGAGCCTTGGAGCGTATCATGCCGTCGAGGTTGAGGTAGAGGTGGTCGGGCACGATCGTGAAGTTGTTGCGCAGGTTGGCCATCACCCAAGCGATGTCGCGGTTGAAGGGAATGTCATAAAATGCTGAGCACTTCTCCTTCATCCACACGCCGATGACCGTCAGTCGGCTGTCAAGCCAGTTGCCGAAGCGCTGGGGTACGGAAGCCTGCAAGCCCCACTGCTGCGAGTAGTCGAAGTTGAGGTATTTGTATTGCACCGTGAGGCGGTCGTGGCGCTGATAAGGTGTCTGCGTGAAGTAGTCGTCGGTGTAGTTGAACCACGCCACGAACTGATATTTATTGTGCAGCACATAGACCAGCTGCGTCTGATAGTCACTCGACGGCTTCAGGGCTGGGTTGCCCACCACTTCATTGTAGCCGCCGTTACTGTACGTCGTGAAGCTCTGCAGCGTCCAGTAGTCCGGGAACTTTTTGTCGCTGCTGAAGTTGAGTTGGAGCATGTGACTGCTATTGGGTATGTAGGTCAGAGAGAGCGTGGGATAGACATTCCACTGATGCCAGGCCGGCGAGTGATAGTATTCGGCGGCCAGCGAAGCCTCGAAGTCGAGTTTTTCTCCTATCTTGCCGTTGGTACCGGCATAGATGTTGACGATGTCCTCGTTCTGACGGCTGTACGAATCGGCGGGATGGGCGGCGGTGTTGTCGCCCGTCGACGTGAACGTCTGCCAACTATGGTCATTGGTAAGACTATAACGCACGCCGTAGTTGAGTCCCCACCCGCCCGCGAGGCTGTGCTCCTGGCCGAGATGGAACTTCCAGCGGTTGATGCGCTGGTGCTCATCGGTGTCGAAGTGGAGCTCACCCGTAGGCAGCGTACTGGTGAGCTGCTGTGTCGAGGGCGTATTATAATAGGTGTATTCCACGTTGACCTTCGTACCCGTAGGCAGTTGGTAGTCGAGCATCACGTCGTGCATGGTCTTTCTTGTCCGATAAGCATTGGTAGCCATCACGTTGCCCGTCACGTCCTCACGGGCGTGTTCCGTGTCGTAGTTGCCTGTATAGCTCAGGCTGAGGCGGTGGTTCTCCGTGAAGGCATAGTCAAGCCCCATACGCCACAGATGCTCGTGATCGCGACTGCGCTGCGCCTCATGCGTCTCAATGTCGTGTGTCGTCCCGTCATCGAGATGGTGAAGCGAGGTCTCGTCAGTTATGCTGTAGGTCTTGCCATGATTGAGTTGATAGTTCACATCGAAGTCGAGTTTTCCTTTATGATAGATCAGTCCGGCCTTTTCGCTCCACATCGCCTCATGCTGTTGGTTCCAGGCTTCCGTGAGTTCTCCCTGCCATCCGTCGGGCTGTGAACTGTCGGAGGCGATGTCGAGGTTGATGCTCGCCCCACGCACCTCATAGCGGGCCGGCGTGGTGTACATCACCTCGGCGTGCTTCAGCCTGCTTGCGGGCAGACTCTTCAGCAAGGCGTTGAGCTGGGTGGCATCCATCTGATAGTGCTTGCCGTTGATCAGTACATTAAAGGCATTGCCCGCCAACGTGAGCGAGCCATTGTCGTCAGTCACGCCGGGGATGAGCTTGAGCGCGTCATAGACGTTCTCCGCACCTTCCTTCTTCAACAGTTGCGGCATGTCGTAGGTGAGCTTACTGCCCTCTACTTTCACCACGGGCCGCTCACCCTTGACCATGACCTCGGGCAGGGCGTGGATGATGCTGTCCATGCGCAGTGAGTCGGCAGGGCTTGTGGCCGTGCCCGCTCCGTCTGTCTGTGCATAAGCAGCAGTCGCTGCCATGCAAAGCATCAGTATCATTACTTTCCTTTCCATCTCTCTTAGTTTTTATATCACTGCAAAGTTAGGTTGAAAAAACAAGACTGCCAACTTTTTCCGCTTATACATCCTTAACATCAAGGCTTAAATAGGCTTAACACTATGGAAGTATTACGTTAGTTTCTCTACATAGCATAAGCTATAAATCGTAATTAAAACTTTGGGCAAATATCACAAATTTATAAAGTACGATTTATAAAAAGGTGTAAATAAGCCAAAGTTTTAATTATGATTAACAAAGTAAGAGAGTATATCAAAAATAGGAGAAGTACAGAAGTCCGGAAGTCCAGTCGTATGCATAAGTATCTTGTAATCCCTCTTGGTATCCTCACAGTCGCTTCTTCTCTTCATTTCCTGCACCCGTACCTTTGTAAAGGCTGCGCGAGGCGTTGAAGTTATAGGTCACGGTGAGCGAGATGCTGCGCGTGAAATTGTTGGCATCCTTTCGGCTGATGACATCCGTGCCATAATACGTCCACCGCTCACGATTGCTCTTGGTCAGGTCTGAGGCTTGGAGGAGGAAGACGAGGCGGTTTTTGAAGAACGACTTGCGCAACCGCGCGTTCACGGTCACAAAACCTACTGACCGCCGCATCGGTTCATAGCTGTCGGTGTAGCCATAGAGGTCGAGGCCCGCCAGCCACCCGTGCGAAAAGACGAGGCTGTTGTGGAGTATGAAGGAAAACGAGGGATGGCGGGAGCAGAGACTGGTGGGCTCATGGAAGAACAACTGGGAATAGTCTATCTCCCAGGAGGGATGATACCAGCTGAATGTCGGTGAGGCCGTCATGGAAGCACTAAGCGTCTGATAGAGCCCCATGTTGCGAACCGAGAAATAGGCTATCTCCTGGTTGTCGTACAAGCCAAAGGCATGAAGCATGGGCTTGTGGATATAGTTGTAATCGACCGAGGCACTCAGCCATTTATGCTCGAACGACAGATCCACGTTGTGGGTATATTCCGGGCGCAAGTAGGGATTGCCACCCTCATAGAGATAGCGACTGTCATACTGCATGAAGTTGCGCAGGTTGTTGTATCCCGGTCGGGAGGTCTTCATGGTGTAAGACAACTGCCATGACCACAAATCCTTATTCCACGACAGCGAGAGATTGGGAAAGAGGTTGCCATAGCGTCGGCTTGGCTCCTGCTCACGTTTGCCAAAGCTGTAGTAGTCGGTTGTGACATGCTCGTATCGTAGTCCAGCATCGAGCTCATAGTGACCGAAAGGCAAGGAGAAGTCAGCGAAGCCCGCTATGTTTGCCTCATAGAGCTTGGTGCTGGAGGCATGCACATAGTTCTCGCTGTTGACATAAAAGCCCACACTCTTTGTATGGGTGTATTCCGAACCGAAAGAGAGCGAACCCTTCCCCACAGGGTGCGTCACGACGAGTTTCCCAGCCCACAGGTCGCTGCGCTGTCCGCCATTGCTCGCCACGTCGCGATCACCTAATTCCGTGCTGTTCTCCGCGCTCTGCTGGCTCAGCATGTATTTCATGTGGAGGTAAGAGGCATTGAAGTCGATGCTCCAGTTGCCGAGCTTGCCCGTATAGTAGAGGTTGGCCTCGTTGCGTGGTCCTACATCCCTGTGCTGGCGCTGGCTCTGCAGGATGGAACCCTCATAGACGCCGTTGCGCGTGACATTCTGGCTACTGTTCGCATCCATGTTGCTTGACAAGGTCTTGTAGAACGAATAACTACCACCGATGGAATTGTCCGCATTGAAGTCGTAGCTCAGGCGGAAGGTCTGCGACAGCACGTTCTGCCGGAAAGCGTCGTTGAAAGGCTGGTCGATGATGATGGTGTTGTCCTTGGGCATGAGTGTGTAGCCCGTGTTGATGTCCTCTTTGAATACTTGGCTATAGAGAGCCGTGGTGTTAGACAGTTCCAGTCCCTTGATACGGTATTTGACGGTAGCTTGATCATATCCCGCCCACATCGTGTTGTATTTTGCATTGGCATCGTTTCTCACGCTCCATCCCTCACCCTCGGGCTTACGGGTGCGGATGCGGATGACGCTCTTTACCGTGGCATCGTACTGCGAGCCGGGTGCGGTGATGACATCCACGTTCTTGATGTTCTCTGATTTTAGTTCCGTCAATTCCCGGTTGTCGGTCACCTTCTTATTGTTGATATAGATGAGCGGTGTTCCCTTGGCAAACACCTTGATGTCGGAGCCCGATGCCGTGACACGCGGCAGCTGTCCGAGCACATCGACGGCGGTGCCCATCTTGCTCAGCACCGAGTGCTCCACGTCGATGGTCATGCCACCCTTTGCGGCACGATACTGTGGCCGTTGCGTCTTCACCGTCACGCCTTTCAGCGTATAGCGGTCGGCCTGCAGGCGGATGGTACCGAGGTCAGGCGAGGCAGCGGTCCACAGTTTGGTCTTGTAGCCCACGTAGGTCACCTTAGCGATGACGCGCCGCGCATTGCAGGGAATGACGAAGTAGCCGCTCTCGTTGCTCACGCCTCCGGCAAGGAACGAAGAGTCGGCGGGAGAGAGCAGCACCACATTGGCATACTCGGCGGGCTCGCCCTTTTCGTCAATCACTCGGCCCTTGTATCTCAATGTTGTCTTCTGTGAACATTCCACGTTGATGATGCTGTCGCCCACCATCGTCATCGAGATGGGATAGAAGCCGATGAGGTGTCGGATGGCCTCGGGGATGGACGCGCCCCTGACCGATGCCGTCACACGGAAGTCCTCCAAGTCGTTGTAGATGAAGTTGATGGTGTAGCGGTGGGTCATGCCGCCGAGCAGCTGTAAGGCCGTGGGCATCGTCACGTTGCGGAAGTCGCGGCTCACGCGTTGGGCATGGACAACCGTAGTTCCGAGCAGAAGTATATATAATAAAAAGAGTATCTTCTTCATGATTAAACCTTTAAGGGTATCCATCTGCGACGAGATTGCTAACCAATGAACTCCGTTTTCTTTCATGATTACTGATCATAAGAGAGACATAGAAGTTGCTTATAGCCTATTTTTCTCCTCGCTACCTGCGCGTGTGCCTTTGTAACGGCTGCGTCCATAAAATCACAAAATCAAATGTTTTACAACGCCCTACTCTTCTCCTCCTTGTTGCTTTGTTCAATGTCGCGGTGTGAGAAAGACTTGCCCTTGTTGATGGTGTAGTAGGCCGAAAGCACGAGGGAAGGCAGGTGGCGTCCATACATCGCCGTGGCACTGTAGATGTCGCCCGTGTTGGTGCGTGTCCACGGTTTTTGTGCCCACAACAAGTCATTGGCAGCAAGTTTCAAGGTGAGCCGCTTGTCCAGGAGCTGCCGCATGATGGAGAAGCTCAGGTCGTGGTAGTCGTCACTGCGGCCGTAGGCACTCTTCTCCTTGGAGTTGTAACGATAGGTGAGCATGAAGCGGAAATCGGCGGGCAGTAGCAGAGTGTGCTGCATGTAGGCGCTCCAGTTGAAATTGTTGGTGGTACGTTCCAGCGTGATGTAGCGGTCGTAGCTGAGACGGGCCTGGGCGGTCACGCTCCACCACTTGGTGATGGTAAAGGGCAGAAACAGGTTGAGATTGGTGAAGCGGTTTTTCACGCCGTCGACATACGACTGCAGAATGTAGGCGTTGCCGCCGATGGTCTCATTGGAGTTGTAGCTCTCTATGCCGTTGTTGCTCCAGGCATGGGTGAGCGAGAGGTTATACTTGCCCAGGAGCAACCACGAGAACTGGAAGTTGTAGCTATAGTTGGGACGGAGCACGGGATTGCCCTCCATGATGACATAGCGCGAAGAGAAGTAGCGTGAGGGCATCAGCCTGATATAGCTCACGCGCTGGGTGCGCCTGGTGAGACTCAGCGAGAGCGTGTTTTTCTCCGTCGGCTTCCACGAGGCGAAGAGGCTCGGGAAGAGGTCGTAGTGGTGGTAAGAGAGCGAGTAGCCTTGGGCATTTGAGGCATCGTATTCGCCACGCAGCCCCGCCGTAAGGCTCCAGTGCTCCAGGTCAAGACTGTATTTCAGATAAGTGGCCTGCAGGTTCTCCGCATAAGTAAGGTCGTAGCCGTAGCCTTCATCCTCCTGCCACTGTCCACCGTTGAGCGAGAACGAACGGAAATCATTGGTCTTGCTGGAATAGCTGTATTTGGTGCCCGCCATCAGTTGTGCTTTCGGAGTGAGCTGCCAGGTGACACGCGCTTCAGTCGAGACGATGAAGAAGGGCAGGAGCTCCCGGTGCTTCACACGCTCTTCCGATACGGGCTCCAGCGCTTCATCGAAGTTGTTATACTTGAAATTGTATTTACTGGTATAGAACGATTTGGAGATATCGCCCAAGAGAAGCAGCGAATGCTGATGGCTGGCGCCAAAGTCATGCCGGAAGTTGATACTGGTGTTGAGAAAGTTCATGACCTGCTTGACAATCTGGCGATTGTCGGTCAGCCTGATTTGTGGTGCATTACCACCGCCGACACGCGTGTCGCCCACTTGGTGCTCGTCTTTTCCATAATGATAATACCGGAAATTGGCCGAGAGCTTGTCGTGATCAGTGAAGTCATAGTAGAGATTGGTCGAGATGTCGCCATTCAAGTCGTTCATCTTGTCCTCGGTATAAGTCGTATAATCTACTTTGTCCTTGCGGTTGTCGGAGTATTCGTCCACCAACAGACAGCCGCGGCCCACGGTGGCACTGCCAGTGACGTCGAAACCGAACTTACCCTTGTTGTAAGCATACTGCACGTAAGGCTCCGCACCGAGGTAGGAAGGGAAGTCAAGATTGCCGCCGGCGGTCAGCTCAGATCCTGCCTCGCGCTGCCGGGTGAGGATGCGCAACACGCCAGCCGTGCCCTCGGCGGCGAACTCGGCCGAGGGGTTGGCGATGATTTCTATCTTCTCGATTTCTTCCGAGCGAATGGTCTTGAGGTAGTCCATCAGCCTCTCGCCGGTGAGTTGTATCTGCCGGTCGTTGATCATCACCTGAACACCCGGGATGCCATTGATGGACAGACTGCTGCCGCTATGCCACACACCGGGCAACTGGTCGAGCAGCGACTCAGCACTGTTGCCTATGCCGAGGATGCTGTGGCGGATGTCCACGACGGTGCGGTCGCTTTTGTAAGTGACGGTGGGCCGCATCCGTGTCACGTTGACTTGGCTCAGCGTATGACTGTCGGCTTGTAGCCGGATGGTACCGAGGTCGGGCGATGTAGCGGCCCACAGCTTAGACTTGTAGCCCACGTAGGTCACCTTGGCGATGACGCGTCGCACATTGCAGGGAATGACGAAATAGCCGCTCTCGTTGCTCACGCCACCGGCAAGGAACGAAGAGTCGGCGGGCGAGAGCAGCACCACGTTGGCATACTCGGCCGCCTCGCCCTTTTCGTCAATCACGCGGCCCTTGTATCTCAATGTTGTCTTCTGTGAGCATTCCACGTTGATGATGCTGTCGCCCACCATCGTCATCGAGATGGGATAGAAGCCGATGAGGTGTCGGATGGCCTCGGGGATGGACGCGCCCCTGACCGATGCCGTCACACGGAAGTCCTCCAAGTCGTTGTAGATGAAGTTGATGGTGTAGCGGTGGGTCATGCCGCCGAGCTGCTGTAAGGCCGTGGGCATCGTCACGTTGCGGAAGTCGCGACTCACTCGCTGGGCATGGACTTGGACGGCTCCTAACAGGAGAATATATAATAATAGGTATATCTTTCTCATAGCTATTCTACGTTAAGGGTGTCACCGCTACGAGTAATGGTAATCTGCTGGAAGCCGTTGAGGATGGCAATGTTGGAGTCAATGGACTTGGCCTGGTCCCACTCTAAGTGCAGGCGGATGGTCTTGGCGGATTCGCTGCGATAGACGACCTTCAATCCGTAGTACTGCCCCATCGCAGAGAGGATGTCGGACAACGTGGTGTTGTCGAAGACCTTGACACCGGGCGCCGGCTTCTTCGTCTCCTGCTTTGTCGCAAGGCTGTCGGCCGTGGAGGCAGTGTCACGCGGTACTGCTGTGACGGAAGCGCGCTGCGCCACTTCTGGCTTCTCTGCGACAAAGGGACTGCGAATCCAGCCCAGGCGCGTCATGGCAGCAAAGGCTACACCGGCAAGCAAGACACAGCCGAGGAAGACCGCAGCCACATGCAGCCAACGGGGTATGTGTTGGCGGGAGTGCGGATGAGAACAGTCGGGATGTGACTGGCTGAATGCCTTCCATGCTTTCTCCACGTTGATGTCCTCGCCATTGACCCGCTCTTCAGCAAGGGCACGTTTCAACTGGGCGAGCGGTCGGGCATCGTGTATGATTTCATGGAGCTCCTCGTCGGTGTAGTGTTCCGGGTGCTCCTGTGCGTCAAGGAGACGCTTGATCTTCTCTTCATCGGAATCGTTCATGGCTCTGGGGTTTTGAAGTTTTCTTTCAACACTTTGACGATGTGCGACAGATGTTTCCACACAGCGATGCGACTGATCCCCGTCTCGGCACAGATGGCCTTGTAGTCCTTGCCGTCGAGGAAGCGCAGCGTGAATAGATGCAGCTCCTGCGGTGAGAGCTGTGCGTGGGCGAGTTGGCGCAGCTGTTTGAGTCGCCGCTCGTCGTCCTGCCAGTCATCGCCGTCGTGCGCTTCGTCGGTGTAGAGGCGGAGGATGCGCTCGCGGTTGCTCTTGTCGCGCAGCCGCTTCAGACAGCGGTTGCGTACGGCCACTATCAGGTAGCCTTCGGCTGAGGCGGGCAGCAGCTCGGTGTCGCTCTCTAACAGATGGGCGAAGACTTCGCTCACTACATCCTCACTCTCCTGCCCATCATAGAGCAGGGAGCTGGCCACACTGTACATGTGGCGGTAGTGCTGTCGGAAAAGCTGTTCAACATGCTGTCTGTCCATCGTCTGTCTCGTGTCTTTTTATTATCAATACCCCTAAGCAAAGAGAATGTTAACCTCTCAAGCAAGATTTCTCCATTCTACTTGGTAAGTATATTTACAAAGATACACTTTTTCGAGGATAAAAAAGGCCGAGCCCTACACTTTTTCGAGGGTTCGGCGAAAGAATGTCCACACTTTTTCGAGGGTTCAATCAATAGAAGCTCGCACTTTTCCGACGGCTCGCCTCGATTTCTACACTTTTTCGAGGGTTCGCTAAGTTTCAGACTTCCTTTTCCATGATGTAATCGTTCATAAAGTATCCGTTGCCGATGTCGTAGTCTCCCTGCTTGCTAATCTTCATTCCGAGATGTTCGTAGAACGTTTTGGCCTTATTGTAGCGGTTGACGTGGAGGAAGATGCGGCAGGGCTCGGGGTGAAGCCGCTTAACCAGGCTGACGGCAGCGTCGAAGAGCGTGCGACCCAAGTGGCGGCCTTGAAAGCGGGGCAGCACATAAATCTTCTGCAGTTCGTAGACATCCGCCTCAATGGGTTGCACGGACACGTAGCCGGCCGGGTCGCCGTTGACGGCTAACAACTGATAGATGTGGCCTTCCTCCGTCATTTGCCGCCGCAGACTTGTCTCGGAATACATCATGTCCATCATGTAGTCGCACTGTTCAGGCGTAATGATATGCTGGTAAGTCTTAGGAAACACTTGTTCCGCCATCTCACGGATGAGTGGAATGTCTTCAATCGTTGCAATTCTAATCGTGTTCATCTATCTAATTATTAAATGTCATATAACGAAAGAAGTGGTACTGGACAGTCGAGGCAATGTACCCCGTCTTATCCAGTGCCACTTCCTTATGACGCCCTCCGATGGTTGAGCTGGTGCAAAGTTAGGACTTTTTCGTTAAATAAGCAAGACACTTGCTTAATTTTTATGATTTGCCAGCCATTCAGCGAGACCTACCACCGAGTGTAGAAGAAAAGCAATGCCTCACAGCGCTTGGCTATGCGGGCATGGTCCGCAAGGAAGCTTGTGCTTCTCGGAAAAGTGTAGTTTTGGGAGGCCTAAAATGACGGAAAAGTGTAGTTTTGAGCGGCCCAAAATGACGGAAAAGTGTAGTGATATGAGCTAAAACATCGGAAAAGTGTAGTTTTGAGCGGTCCAAAATGACGGAAAAGTGTGGTAGTAGTAATTAATATTCCGGAAAAGTGCAGTTGTAGCTTGCGTATTTCATAGGAAAAGTGTATTTTTGCAAATCACAGTCTGCGGCATGCCGCTCCTACTCACACATTATATTATATATAGAAAAGATGCTGAAATCAATCATACAACTGATGCGCCCCGAACAGTGGATGAAGAACCTGTTCGTTTTCCTTCCCGTCTTCTTCGACGGCAAGTTGCTTGTCGATGGCTATTGGCAGCACACGTTAGTAGCTTTTTTCTCGTTCTGCTTTGTGGCCAGCGCCATCTATTGCCTGAACGACATCCAGGATGTGGAGCGTGACCGCCAGCATCCGCGCAAGTGCCACCGACCCATCGCCTCGGGCGCCATCAGCAAGGGTGGCGCCTGGATAGTCATGGTGTGCAGTCTCTGTGTGTCAGTAGCCATCGCCTATGTCAGCGGTCTCAGTCTCTTGGGCATCATCATCGGCTATTTCCTGTTGAACATCGCTTACAGTCTGAAGCTGAAGCATTATGCCATCATCGACGTCTTCATCATCGCTGTGGGCTTTGTGCTCCGCGTCTTCGCCGGTGGTTGTGCCACGTCCATCTATCCCACTCCCTGGCTCGTCCTCATGACCTTCCTCTTGGCACTCTTCTTAGCCTTTGCCAAGCGGCGCGACGATGTCGTCATCTACAACAAGACCGGCGAGGAACCGCGCAAGGGCATCAACCGGTATAATATTCCTTTCATGAACGAGGTGATAGGCTTGCTCTCGGCTGTGACCATCGTCTGCTACATCATGTATACCCTCACCGAAGGCGTCATGCAGCGTTTCCATTCCCAGTATGTCTATCTCACTTCTTTCTGGGTCTTAGCGGCTATCATCAAGTATTTGCAGATAACGATTGTCGATGTGAAGAGCGGCAGCCCGACAAAGGTGTTGCTCAAGAACCGCTTCATCCAGATGTGTATCCTTGGTTGGATAGCCTCTTTCTTCTTCCTCATCTATATCGCCTGAAGACCACCCTCCCGTTCCCTATGGTTTCTGATGCCGTAGGGATGTGGTTTTTGGGGAAGGTTTAGAGGTCTTTCTTGCTAAACTTTTTTGATGACCAGCCGAACGGCAGGAATATCCAGACCATCATCAGCATTGTGGACACGATGATGCCTCCCGTGGCACCTAAGAACTCCTTGAAGGCGGCACCGGAATAGCCCATCATGGCAGCGGCATCGGTCTGGAGAATGACCTGGAAGCGTGCCAGATCAAGAGGGTTAAGCATGAGCAAAGCCATGACCGGCTTCTCTACGGGCCAGTCCTCGAGAAGAAACATGCCGTAGAGACACAGCGAGTCCCAGATCATCGTCAGGCACAGCCAGAGGAGCAGAGCGGCTCCGATGCCTCGGGCCTTGTCTGAGGTGAACATCGTTATCAGAAAAGCCAGCGAGACGAAGGTCAGGGTGATAGCTGTACCCGCTATCATCAGCATGATGCTCAGATGCGGTGGCAGGAAGATGAGGGCTGGAAGCCCCGTCCCTAAGAGAAAGGCGGACAGAAGACCTCCTGATACACCCAAGTAGAAGCTGGACCACAGCCGACTGCGCTTCAGTGGCTGGCTGAGCATCATCACGAGAAACTCATGGGAGTTGTAGAGGTAGATGACGGGGTAGCACAGCGACATCAGTGGCACGATGAAGAGCATGATGTTGAGCACCGTGAGCGTAGCTTTGGAGGCATTGTCCTGAAGCATGAGCGATGTAAACGACATCACGGCGAGAATCAGGAAATAGAGTATCACGACACGTCCCCGAAGGTTGTCGAGGGCTATCAACTTAACAATCTTGTTCATCTTGTCTTTTCTGTATCTTTCTAAGGTGTACCATCACGGCGTCGGTAAGGTTGGCGGCGCCGGTCTCGGCCAGCAGTTCTCCGACAGGTTTGAAGAACAGCACATGGCCTTCGTTCATAAATACCACGTGGGTGGCGACATCGTTGAGTTCACTCAGAATATGTGAAGTGACAAAGACCAGCCGGTCTTTCTCGTTTCTTATTTTTTGTTTCAGCACTTCCGCGGCGATAGGGTCAAGACTTGCCGTCGGCTCGTCGAGGATGAGCGTCTTTGGCGCGAAGAGGAAGGCCAAGGTGGCACTCACCTTCTGCCGCATGCCTCCCGAGAGCGCTCCTGTGCGCTTGTCGAGCATGGTGTCGATATGATAGGCGTGGAAGAGCTCGTCGTCGATGGCCTTCCCGCGCAGGCTGCAGAGAGTGTCAAAGACCTGTCTGACGGTCATGTTGGCGGGGAAGCAGCTCGACTGGGGCATGAAGCCTATCTGCCGACGGCTCTCCGGCGACTTGCTGACGTCGATGCCATCGATGACGATACTTCCCGACTGCGGGGTGACAAGTCCGAGGATACTCTTCATCAGCGTGGTCTTGCCACAGCCGTTGGGGCCGACAAAAGCCACACACTGGCCTTGTTCCAAGTGCAGGTTGACATCGAAGAGCACCTGCTGCTTACCGTAATATTTGTTGAGATGTTGGATTTCTATCATATTTTGTAGGGATGCATTGACGGCACACGGTCAACGTAGGTGTCGGGGGTGATGGTGGGCAGGAGTTTCTCGGCTTTGTCGAGGAGTGTCATCATGAAACTGCGGAAGAAGAGCAGCATGGAAGAATTCTGCTCGGCGAGCATGGAGAAGAGGCTGAGGGGATAGAATGGGACATCGCCACACCCGTCCTTATTGAGGTCGTAGCCTTCATATTTGTCCCAGTAGTTGGCATCGACAACATTGCCGTTGTAACTCTTGTTGGTGGCGATGTCGAAGGTGTTGCCGACGAAGTTGTTATAGCTCAGCGTGTCGTTGGAACTTCCAGAGACGAGTCTCACGCCCCACCCATTGCCATTGAAGACGTTGCGTGTGGCTTTGATATCCGAACCGCCGTCTATGAGCAGACCGATGGTATTGTCTAAAAACTTGTTGCGGCGGATAGTGCTGAACTGCAGCTCCTTAATGAGCAGACCATAGCACGATGTGCCCTGGTTGTGTGCAAAGGTGTTGTCCTCCATCGTGACATGGTGTGTGTACATCACCGCTACTCCCGCCTTGTTACCCACGAATCGGTTGGAGAGATAGGTGTTATGGTGGGAGAACATGAAGTGCATGCCATAGCGTGCACAGCCTCGGACGATGTTCTTGTAGACGACAGACTGGTCGACGAACTCCAGGTAGATTCCGTCGCGGTTATGCCCGATGTTGTTGTGGTGGATGCTCATGCCTGTACATTTCCAGCAGTGTATGGCGTTGCCCATGAAGGGGTTATAGGTGATGTTGCTGGCGATGTCGTTCTGTGCCACTTCCGACCATCTGCACTCCTGGAGCATGATGCTGAACTGGTTGCCGCGGAAGATGTTGTCTTTTATCGTCAGCCTGTCCACGCCTTGCGCATGGAGCCCGCAATAGTCTACCATGGACGAGCGGGCCGAGTGAACTACTTTGAGCCCTTCCACGGTGACGTCACTGGCCTTTATCTCTATGACGTTGCCCTTGCCCTGTCCGTCGATGACGGGTCGCCCGATGCCGCGCAGTGTCAGCGGAACGTTGATGACAAGGCGCTCAGGGTAGACCTTGCCACCATAGACCTCGACGACGTCACCGGCCTGGGCCTGTCTCAGTGCCTTGGTCACCGTTGTGAAGGGCTTGCCCGGCCCCACACACAAGGTGGAGGCCGGGAGCCGCAGAATGACGGTCACGGCAAGGAGGAGGGTCAGTGCTGTACCTTTAAGCGCTGCCATGAGTCTAAGAGTATGGACTTGGTGTTGACCGCAAAGTTGCGGGCCTCACCGGGATTGCTGAACGCGGCCACGCCACCGTTCATAGGGCTGTGGATGCCGGCACCCAGTACCAGGGATGCCTTGGTGACATCTATCAGAGAGTCAGGCTGGGCATAGTTGGCGACATAGATCTTTGCCACGGCGCTGTCGCTGAGCTGCTGTTTGTGGAGGTAGTGGAAGAGACACGAGACATCGTCGAACTTATAGCATTTGCCTTTGTCGCTGATGAACTCGCAGGCAAACTTCGGGTCCTCGATGGTCATGCCACATCCAGTGCAATCGTCCTTGCCTACGGCCACGGGCTGAGGCTTGGTGTCGATGCCGCACGAGACGACCATCAGCACGAAGGCGACGGACATCAGCAGTCTGCCAAGGATATGGGAGTTGAATGGCTGTTTCATTTTCCTTTTCCTCCCTGCTTGCGAATTTTGCCAAGCGCCCAGTCTATGAGACCGAACTCCTTGAAGACGACGAAAGCCACCAGCATACCCGCAATGACGAGCATGTAGCCGCCGAAGTCAGGCTGGGAATAGGCTTCGAAGTTGAGCAGCTGCTTGTAGCCGATGATAGGCGGCTGGTAGGCCATGCCCGGGACCTTGATGGGGGCGTCGGGAGAGAGGTTATGACCATAGACATACGTCCAATGGTAGAAGTCGACGAAGCCTAAGATACCGAAGATGCCAAAGAGGACGAGGCTGGTCAGTGACAGCTTGCGGCTCTTGAGGAATGCCGCCACAAAGAAGAGGATGGCGAAGACACCGAGGATGATGGGCAGCACCGTGAACTCCCAGAAGTCGCCGGGATGAATCTGTGCCATGCCGACATAGTGGTTCAGTTCGTTAATCTTGTAGAGGTCGCCGGATACACCGCTCAGACCGCCGATGAACAGCACCATGCCTTCCGGATATTGTGGAGCGGCAAGGTCGATGCGCCACAAGGGGATGAAGGCAGCCACGGCGGCGAGAATACCGGCTGCGATAAGAAGCCAGAAACTGAGTTTTGATATTTTATTGTTCATTGTCTGATGGGTTTATGAATATCACCTTCCCATCGTGTGGTGTGGGAAGGTGATGTTGTGTTACTTTCTGTTATGTCCTTTGCCAGCCTGACTGCTTTGTGTGGTAGGCTTTGTGACATTGAACTGAGAGGGCAGCTTGTCGTCGATGGTGAACTTTATCGGCGTGTTGCTGCCTGCCGGAGAGACTCTGAAGTAGCCCTGCATCTCCTGATGGAGCGCTGAACAGAAGTCTGTGCAATAGTACGGCATGATGCCGACGCGGTTGGGAATCCACTTCATCGTGCAGGTCTCACCGGGCATGACGAGAAGCTCGGCGTTGTTGGCGCCCTTAATGGCGAAGCCGTGTGGGATATCCCACTCCTGCTCAATGTTGGTGACATGGACATAGACCTCATCACCGAGGTGGATGCCCTCAATATTATCGGGCACCAGACGTGAGCGGATGGCGGCCAGATACACGTCAACACGCTTGCCATGACGCTCGACACGTGCCTCCTGGGCGGTGCTGATCTTGTAGGGGTTGTGGTTGTCCTGCAACTTGGTAAAGAGCATTACGTTGGGCTTGACCATGGAAGCGGCGATGGCGCTGGCGTAGTGGGGCTCACCGATGAGCGGGAACTCCAGGATGAGCTTCATCTTCTTGCCACTGATGTCATAGAGCTGAGCAGCCTGGCAGAGCTCGGGACCTGTAGGCAGGAAGCAGTCCTTGGTAATCTTGTTGTAGGCAACCATGTACTTGCCGTAGGGCTTCTTTGTGTCGGCACCTAAGACAGAGAGGTGGCCGACGGAATAGTAGGTGGGGATGCGGTCGACAATCTAAAGGGTCTTCAAATCCCATTTCACAATCTCCGAAGAGATGAAGAAACTGGTATAGGCGTTGCCGTCGGCATCGAACTCGGTATGGAGAGAACCCAGACCCGGTGACTGTACCTCGCCGTGGAGCGCTGACTCGTACTTGATGACGTTGATGCCGTCCACCTTGCCGGCAAACTGCTTGCTCTCAATGGCCTTCTTAATCTTGCTGAAACTGAAGACGGGGAGGTTGGCACTGAGCTTGCCGTTGCCGACGATATATTCACCCGTGGGATCGACATCGACGCCGTGGGGAGATTTCGGGCAGGGAATGAGATAGAGGAAGTCGTTGTACTTCTTTGTGTCGATGACTCTCACTTTGTTGAGAATCTCGGAAGTGGCCTGCTCGGTGTCTTCATGCATGACATTGTGGGCATATTTTGCCTCTTCCCATTTGAAGTCACCTTTGGCAACGTGCTCGGCGGCCTTCTTCCAGTTGACAGCCAGGATATAATCCTTGTCGTTCTTGGATGAGTTGACCTCAAAGAGGGAGTGGGCCTCCTCGGTGTTGTAGCAGGTGAAGAAGCTCCAGTCGGCAGATGCATTCTTACCACTGTGACTCAAGTCGTAGTTGAACGGTGGGAGGCTGAGCTGGAAGTCGAGGCTCAGACCGCCAGTCTTCTTGTCGACCTTGATATAACTGATGTGTCCGCGGAACTTCTCCTTATATTTGTCGATAGGCACGTCACCGTTCTCATAGTCAGCCGGCACGCTGAAGCGCGTGCCTGCCACGAGGTACTCGGTGTTGCAAGTGATGAACGGCGAGGCGTGGTTGCCACCGGTGTTGGGGAGCTCTATGATTTCTGCCGTGCGGAAGGTCTTGAGGTCGATACGTGCGATACGCGGTGTGTTGTTGGCGTTGATAAACAGCCAGCGGCCGTCGTACATGGCATCGGTCTCGGAGAGCTGGGTGTGATGGGCGTCATCCCATGGCACGAAGCCGAAAGAGGTGTTGAGCATGGGCTTGGTGTTCTCGTCGTAGCCGTAGCCGTTCTCACCGTTCTGTGAGAATACAGGGATGACCTTGAGGAGACGCCCGGAAGGAATACCATAGACGGCCACCTGACCGCTGAAACCTCCTGATACAAAGTTGTAGAACTCGTCGTAATGACCCGGTGCCACATAAACCTTTTTCGCAGCATCGTCGTCGACCGCTATCTGCCCCATCTTCTTGGGCTTGCAACCCACAAAACAGGCTGCAATGGCTAATGAGGCCAGCGGTAACCATAGATTTGTCTTCATAATGATTTTTATTAAAAGTCAGTAAATAAGTCTGAACAATGTAAAATCCAAACGCCGACAAAGGTACCGCCGAAAATGGATAGCGTGTGGTAACAAATGTGACCGGGTATTGTTAACAACACGTAAAAAATGTACAAAACAAAAAAGAGAGATAACATCGTTATCCCTCTCTTTTTCCTTACTTCTCATTCATCGACCTTAATTCTTGACTACCTCACTCCTCTCTTCTACCTTCTTTCTCTTCAGGTCCTTGTCCGTCATCGCCGCCACGCAGGAGTCTGACCACACGTTCTCGGCTGTCTCCACCATGTCGATGATGGTGTAGATAGGCAGGATGATGCCCATGATGCCCACGGGGGCGCCCTGGCCGGTCATCAGCGAGAGGGTGAGGAAGTAGCAGCCCATTGGCACTCCGGCATTGCCGATGGCAGCCACCACGGCGATGACGAGCCACAGCAGCATTGTCGGCAGGGTGAGGTGGGCGCCGCCGTTCTGCATGACGAAGAGTGAGGTGACGAGGATGAAGGCCGCACACCCGTTCATGTTGATGGTCGTACAGATGGGCAGCACGAAGCGCGACACCTTCGGGGCGACGCCGGCCCGCTTCTCCGCCGTCTCCATCGTCACGGGCAGTGTGGCCGCCGAGCTCTTGGTGAAGAACGCCATCAGCACGGCAGGCATCATACGGCCCAGATGGTGGATGGGGTTGAGGCCGCGCGCCAGCAGAAAGAGGGGCAGCACGACAAAGAACTGCAAGACGTTGCCGCCGAGGATGACGGCCACGTAACGACCCAGCGAGGCTGCTGCCACACCGGCCGTGACCTGTGCGCTGAGCTGTGCGGCAAAGGCCATGATGCCCAACGGCAACGTCCAGATGAGACCTTTGATGAGCATGAAGAGCAGGTCTTGCAGCCCTAAGAGCAGGTTGAGTACCGTGGTGCGCCGCTCGCCCTGCCGCATCTTTGCCAGGGCGATGCCCACGGCGGCGGCGATGAGTAGCAGCGAGAGCACGTTGGCCTCCAAGAACGGCTGCACGAGGTTGTTGGGCACCACCGAGAGAATATGGTCGAAATAGGTCTCGCTGCCGAGAGTCTTGGGGATGGCGGCCTGTCCGCCGCTGACCATCTGCGCCGGCAGGTTGCCCGGTTGGATGATGAGGAAGAGCACGAGCCCTACTGCTGCTGCGGCAAAGGTGGTGAGGAGCGTGTAGGTCACGGCATGGCGGAAGATGCGGCCCGTGTCTTTCTGGTCACCGATGGAGGCCAGTGTGGTGATGACGGCCAGCACGATGGTGGGCACGGCGAGGAACTGGAACAGCCGCGTGTAGACGGTGGCGATGAAGTTCATCAGTGTGTCGAGCCAGCCCCAGCCCAGCACGCCGAGGACGGCACCCACGGCGAGGGCCCCTATCCACAGCACGAGCTGCCTGCGGTTCTTCACGATGTTCTGTTTGGCTTGCGTGTTATCTTGACTTGCGTTATTCATAGAGAAAGCCTTTTTATGTTATAACGCAAAGGAGTGAGATATATTTTAGTTGAGGTTCATGAATCCAATTCCACCTCCCATTCGTCCACGGTATGCTTGTCGGCATCGAAGCGGATACCGACCTTTACGACTTTGCGGCCGTCGGCGAGATAGGGTTTGGCGTAGCCGCGGGCGTTGATTTGGTCGAGGGCATGACGAGCTGTATCGCCCACCTTCAGTTCCAAGACGTAGATGGTATCGGGCATGAAGATGACCATGTCGGTGCGGCCACCCGCCACTTTAACCTGTGTACGAACGTAGACGTTGAGCATGGAGAAAATGAGGTAAAAGGTGTATTCGTAGAATCCCTCCTTTGTCTTTGCCTCGGCGAGTTTCTGCTTGAATCCTTCCACGTAGGGGATGCCGGCAAGATAAGCTTGCATGTGCTGCATGGCTAAGTCGATGTCGTCTTGCTTGAGTGCTCTCCAAAACTTTAAGGCAAAGCCTACTTGCACATCAGCGTTGTTCAAGCCTGTGTAGGTGGGCAGTAGCCCGTTGACATAGCCTATGCGTACCTCCTGATTGGGGATGGAAAGGAAATAAGTCTCACCCTCAGGGTCGTAGTCCTTGATGGTGAGGTAACCGCTCTGATAGAGCAGCGGCAGAGCGTCCTTCATGTTCTCCGTAGGCTGGTCAAAGGCAGACTCGGGCACATCGAGGGAGTCAAGGGAGGTGATGTCAGTCTGGAAGTGCTGCATCTGCTTGATGAGGAAAGTCGGCGTACCAGAAGCAAACCAGTAGTTGTTCAGTCTGCCGTGCAGGAAACAATTCAGCAGGCTGAATGGGTTATAGACCTCGGGGGCATCCGCCGCAAAATGATAACCATCGTACCGCTGCTTCAGCTTCTCGTGCATCTGCTCGGGTGTCATCTTGTAAGCGGTGGCAAGCCGCTCCACATCGGGCCAAAGGGTTGTACAAAGCTCCTCTTCCGTGAAACCACAGATGGTGGCGAAGGTCTTCTCCAGAGAGACATTCGCCAGATTGTTGATGGTGGAAAAGATGCTCAGCTGCGAGAACTTCGTGATTCCGGTGATGAAACAGAATTTTATGAATGCCTCATTGGCCTTGAGGGGTACGTAGAACTCCTGCATGACCTTGCGCATGTCGTCGAGCGTTTCCTGGCTGTGAAGCACGTCGAGCAGGGGCGCGTCGTATTCGTCGATGATGACCGCCACCTGCCGTCCCGTTTTCTCATAAAGCCTCCTGATGAGCGCGTCGAGTTTTTCTCCCGGCGTCACTTCTTCAGCATGGTCCTCATAAACGTCCAACCGCCTCAACAAGAAAATCAGCGCCCGCTGGAGTTCTTGTGCTGAGGACTTCCCTTTGCAAATGCTCAAGTCGAGATGGATGACAGGATAAGGCGTCCATTCCTTTTCCAGCGACATTATTTTCAGTCCCTCGAACAGCTCACGGTCACCCTTAAAATACGATTCCAATGTTGACGTGAGCAACGACTTACCGAAGCGACGCGGACGGCTCATAAAAGCAAATTTCGCATAGTTTGCCAATTGCCATACAAGGTCGGTCTTATCTACATACAGATAGCCTCTTCGTATGATCTCGGAGAAGGTCTGTATACCTACCGGATATTTTCTCATCGTCTGCTCCATAGTGCGTTCATCTTGTTTCTTTTGCAAACTTACGCAATTATTTTGTAATGTACAACTTTTGTGAGAAAATTCGTCCGGGAGGCGGCAAACCGGTAATAAAAAAGCGAATATCGGAATGTCTCCCGTTATTCGCTTTTTTAGTGTATTACAAGTTGTATCGCAGGGACTGTTTGGCTTTAGAAGAATCCTTTGTCGTTGTCCTTGTTGTTGAGCTTCTTCTCGGCGTTGTTCTGCTTGCCCGAGAAGAGGTTGTAGCTCAGGGAGATGCAGAAGGTGCGCTTCTGGCTGGTGACGCGGTTCCAGCAATGCTTGTCTAGGACGTCGTTGTCGAGGATGCTGCTGTCGTATTTGGCGGCGGCGAAGGGGAAGATGCACACCAGACCTACCATGAGCTGTTTCTTTTGGTAGTAGACCATGAGGTTCTGTGTGTTCTCGGCCGAGTTGATGAAGCTGCCGCTGAGCATCTTATACGGTATGCACTGGTAGTACTCGGCACCCCAGCAGCCCTTGCGGACGTCCACGGTCCAGGACAGCGGCATGTAGTGGTGGCGGTGGATGCCGATGATGTCGCTTTTCTCCTTCTGCCACCGGTAGCCGCTCTCGAGCTCTATCGACAGCAGGTCGTTGCTGAAGGGTGGATCGTCTGGCGGCGCTGGGTACGGACATCATCTGGCTTATGCCCATCCATCCTATCGGGGAGGCAGGCCGCAAGGGGACGCTGGGCAGCCCCTACGCCATCCGGGACTTCCGAGGCATCAACCCGGAGTACGGCACGCTGGGGGACTTCATGCATCTGGTGGGGGAGATCCACAAGCGTGGCATGAAGTGCATCATCGACGTGGTGTATAACCACACCTCCCCGGATTCCATTCTGGCCACCGGCCACCCGGAGTTCTTTCTCCGGGACGAGGCGGGGAATCCCACCCGTAAGGTGGCGGACTGGTCCGATGTAGTGGATCTGGATTACAGCAACCGTGAGCTGTGGAAGTACCAGATCGAGACTCTGAAAATTTGGGCGGAGATCGTGGACGGCTTCCGCTGCGACGTGGCCAGCGCCGTTCCTCTGGCCTTCTGGCGGGAGGCACGGGAGCAGGTGGAGCGGGTGCGCCCCGGCTGCATCTGGCTGGCCGAGAGCGTCCATGCCGCCCACACGATGGCCATGCGCCGGGCGGGCTACTACTGCGCCGCCGACACGGAGCTGTACGATGCCTTTGATATCACCTACGACTACGATATCTGGCCCTATTTCGAGGGCTGCTTCCAGCCCACCGGCACTCTCCGGGAGTATACGGCGCTGGTGAACTTTCAGGAGAGCGAGTACCCGGCGGGCTATGTGAAGCTGCGGTGCCTGGAGAACCACGACCAGCCCCGCTTCGCCTCCCGTGTGGACTCCGACGAGGCTCTGCGGAACTGGCTGGCGCTGCTGTACTTTGAAAAGGGAACCACCCTGCTTTACAGCGGACAGGAGTACGCCCCCCGCCACCGGGTGGATCTCTTTAACGCCGACGATGCCTACTGCGATATGCGGCTGGACCTCCAGCCCTATCTCAAGCAGCTGCGCCAGATGAAGCGCACCCTACCCATGTCCGCCTGCTTCCAGCTGGAGGCGGTGGAGGAACGGGCTGTGGTGGGCCGCTATGACGGGCCGGAGGCCCGTGTTCGGGGCATCTTCGACCTGAAGAACGCTGGCGGCAGTGTGGCCGTAGATCTGCCCGACGGCACCTACACCGACCGCATCACCGGCCGGGAGGTCACCGTCTCCGGCGGCGCCTTCGATTTGGCGCAGGCCCCGGCGGTCATCGGCTGATTTGCCCCATCGGCACAAAAGCAGGCACTGCATCCCGGCAGAATTGGAGAATTTAACATTGACAATTCTGTAACACATGGTAAAATAAAAGCACATTGACGGGGTGTCTACGCCCTGTCCGGGTGACGGGACCCGTGCGGGCGGGGCGGAGGCTCCGCCCGCCGTTTCTGCACGGTTCTGTTAAAGAAAAGACGATCTATCATATCCCGAAACACAGAAAAGAGGAACGCTATGGCTATACCCTTCCAATATGAATCGGAATATAAGCGCAAGCTCTGCACCCCGGACGAGGCCGCCCGTGTGGTCAAGAGCGGTGACTGGCTGGATATCAGCATGGGCTGTGCCTTCCCGTCTCTGATGGATGCCGCCATTGCCAAACGCAAGGAGGAGCTCTACGGTGTGAAGATCCGTGGCTACCTGATCCAGCAGCCCATCCAGATGGTGGAGTGCGACCCCGGCCGGGAGCATTTTATCTACAACAGCTGGCATATGTCAGGCTATGAGCGCAAGCTCTGCGACCGGGGGATGTGCAGCTTCAACCCAATGGTGTTCCGGAATCTGGGGGCCTACTATCAGCACTTCCTGACGGTCAACGTGGCCATGATGTGCGTGACCCCCATGAACCAGCACGGCTACTTCAACTTCTCCCTGTCCAACGCCTCCGCCCGTGCGGTGCTGGATAAGGCGGATATCGTGATCCTGGAGATCAACGAGAATCTGCCGTGGGTCTACGGCGGCTTGGACGAGTGCATCCACATCGACGACGTGGATATGATCGTGGAGGGCCCCCATAACCCTCTGCCCAGTATACAAACCCCGCCGGCCTCGGAGGCGGAGACCCGCATTGCCGAGTTCGTGGTGGAGAACATGGACGACGGCGCCACCCTGCAGCTGGGCATCGGCTCGCTGCCCAACGCCGTGGGCCAGATGCTGGCCCAGTCCGATCTGCGGGATCTGGGCATCCACACGGAGATGCTGTGCGACTGCTATCTGGATATGTACCGGGCCGGAAAGATCACCAACAAGCGCAAGGACATCGACCGCTATAAGAGCGTGTTCGGCTTTGCCATCGGCTCCGAGGATCTGTACGACTGGGTGCGGGAGAATCCCGGCGTGGTGACCTACCCCATCTCCTACTGCAACGCTCCCAGTACCGTCCGGAACATCGAGAACTTTGTCTCCATCAACAACTGCATCTCCGTGGACCTGTACGGCCAGATCTGCGCCGAGAGCGCCGGTACCCGCCAGATCAGCGGCACCGGCGGTCAGCTGGACTTTCTGGAGGGGGCGGCGGTGTCCCCCGGCGGCAAGGCCTTCATCTGTCTGACATCCACCTTCACCGATAAGCAGGGGGAGATGGTCTCCCGCATCACACCGCTGTTGAATCCCGGCGACATCGTTACCGATCCCCGGAGTCTGGCTTACTACATCGTCACCGAGTACGGCGGCGTGAATCTGGTGGGCTGCAGCACATGGGAGCGGGCGGAGCGGCTCATCTCCGTGGCCCACCCCAAGTTCCGGGATGAGCTCGTTGAGCACGCCCGGCAGCAGGGCATCTGGATCCGTTCCAACAAGCGGTAATACCCCTATCATGAAAAAAAGCTGAGACCCGACAATCATC
>OKRY01000958.1_pt1 | contig 23855 bp, 24 predicted proteins | sample 1601121 | NCBI WGS metagenome assembly OKRY01 (sample SAMEA3541546, study PRJEB24748) | human gut metagenome | biome: human gut; feature: human-associated habitat; material: faeces | place: China | collected 2012
ATAACAAACCTATTGGCAGAATTAAGTACGCACTAAATTAATTCCGCCAACGGGTTGTATACATATAATAAAGCAATATTGTAAAGACTTTACGTTTAACATGGAACTGATAAATGGACAGACTGACCGGTGAACAACGCCACCACTGCATGGCTGCTATACGTGGAAAGGACACTAAGCCTGAAATATTGGTGCGGAAATTCCTTTTCAGCCGGGGCTTCCGCTATCGGCTCAACCATCCACGTCTGCCCGGTCACCCGGATTTGGTGCTGCGTAAATACCGCACGGTAATCTTTGTGAACGGCTGTTTCTGGCATGGTCATGAAAATTGCAAATACTTCCGTCTGCCTAAGACCAACATAGAGTTTTGGCAAAAGAAAATTGAGCGGAATAGGGAGCGTGATAAAAAGGAGCAATGTCAGCTCGCTGCTATGGGCTGGCACTGCATCACTGTATGGGAATGTCAGTTAAAACCTAAAATCCGGATGCAGACATTGGAGTCATTGACATACACCTTGAATCATATTTTTCTTGAAGACCGTAAGGTGAAAAAGTATGAAATGCCGGAAAGTGATAATAATCTTATGGCGGCAGAACCGGAACCTTTATATGGAAAGGAGGAGAAAGCGAAGAAACAATAGCGTGGAACATCAACTGAAACATGTTCGTTATAAGCCAAAATGATGAGTTGTTTCTCTTGTTGTTGTCTTACAGATGTGTCTCTGTCATAGTATCATAACAATATCAGACGAATAATGTTAGAGTTGGATATTATAATAAGTATACATTCAAAATTAATTGCCATCATATTGTTTGCTGTTCAGTATCTGCATTTAAAAGTCCGAAGAGTGAGTGTGACTGGCTACACTACCGATGAGCCTTTGGAATGAAGCCCTGAACAGCGCATAGGATGATGACAAAGAGATATATAACATATGGGTAATTTTATAATATCGCTTGATTTTGAACAGCTGCTTAAACGAATCTTTAAAATGAACATCACTTTATAGAGTCGTAGAACTCTTTTATATCTTCATCGTTGATGATGTATGACACCTGAATATTCTTCTGTGCTATTTTCTCAAGCTGTTCTATTTCTTTCACAGTCCAAGACGTATAATTCTTTAACTGTGCAATTATTGAATGAGTCTGTTTAAAACTATTACTGTTTTCCAAATCCAGTATCAGTTTCTCTTTTTCTTTATTCTCTATGTTCACGGCACTGACATTCAGGCTCGTCTGTTCTCTTTTATTTTTATAATGGATGGACATCAGCTTTTCGTTTGACACCGTCTGGTCTATAATGGCTTTCACCAAACAGTCTAACTCAGAACCATACGTATAATCAGCCGGTGCAAAATATTTAATTCTCTTGTCTTCCATCATTTTATACACTTTCCTTTTATCCTTGGTCTCAGGATTATAGACTCCGATGGAATGCCCGCAATTCGTGTTTACAAGTTTCATACACGGAATATCCGTATCGCTGTCTCCTATATAAATCATGTTACGGAAGGGAATCCGTATATCTTCAGGTGCAAAGTAATCGTTCACACCAAAATCGTTGACGTCTAATGTCCCTTTTTCTATTCTGAAAAGGAATTGTGTCTTGCTTGTGTAATTGATTACTTGCGCCGGCCATTGGGCAACTCCATCCTTATCATAATAAAACGAACTGGCGTAAATCTTCTCAAACTTCGATGCCACTTTTGTCCCTTCAATCATTTCTTTCAAGCCTGATGAAATAATGTAATGCTCTACAATGACACCTTTCTGTTTGCCATACTCCTTGATACGGTCAAACCAGCTCTCAACACCGGGGAACAATTTCACTTGTCCTCCGTAGTCCATCAAAGTCTTTTTGTTGAATATGAATCTCCCATGTGCTTTCTGAATCATAGTAAACATATAGGCAAGATTCTGGTCCATCTCGTTTTCTTCTGCTAAACCGTTAGATTCTTTCCAAAAAGATTCAATCTCGTAACCTACAGATTGGATATATCCCTGTGCCTGCATGTCATCAGGAGACAAGGTCTTGTCAAAGTCGTAGCAAATTGCCACAACAGGCTTGCCTTCCTTATTCTTTCTTATAAATTGTTTGCTCATATAGATGAAACTAAAAAAAATGAGGCACAATTTTGCAATCATGCCCCATTCCTTATTATTAATTACGATACTTACTTGACCTCCTCAAAATCAATACATTATATCTATCAGCGACTTACGTGAACGTGTTGCAAATATCATGCAAACCCGAAAATAAGCATCCATAAGCAACCACAGCTCCATGCCGCAAAAGTACGATTTTTCACCGAAAATAACGAAAGAAAAACGAGGAAAAAATCAATATTGAAAGATAACCTAAAACTAACCTAAAACAGCATCACTAAGGGTTTCTTCAAAAGCTATTGCGTTTTCTTTATGATTTGGATTATTTTTCTTCTTGCTTTTCGGTATGCTTGTTTGAATTCACTTGGAGCTGTTTTGTCATTTTTTGGAACGAACATTTGCTCTTTCCTTATCTTTTTAATAAGACGTCTCGCTTCCAAAAATGAATGTCGAGGTATTGGTACGAAGTTCACAAACTCACCATCGGTTGCACACATCGGAAAATCGGATTGTATGATAATCTCATCCTTGCAAACCATATACCAACTCACGTTACAAATTTCCTTGGTATCGATAGTATCGGTCACTTCAAGGACTTCCATAAAAATTATGGTATGTCTTGGTTTATATTGAACAAATGTATCTAAGTGTTTCATCTTGCAGTTTTGATTAAGAATTTTCTGGTGTAAAATCAAGTGAAGGCAAATCTTTGTCATCCAATTTATCAAAGTCGGACTTAAACAGGCGGTCTTGAATGATACGATACTTTTCAAACTCCGTTTCGGCAAACTCTTTGGCGTATTCAGCCGTGACCTTTCCTGCATCGGAAAGAATAGGTCTGTCCGTTATATCCAGAAATTTGTCAATACGTTTCGCCCAATCCTCCATCGTCATCGGAATATGGCGTTTCGCCATATCTTCCGCTATATCAAGAAAACTGTTGACGATACGTCCCATTGCCTCCAGTTCATTTTCTTTAAGGTAATTCTTGGCAACACTTACATCCGGTTTTACTATTTTTCCGTCCGGAGCCTTCTCCCATGTGGTCAAGCCCATGTGCTCTTTCTGTGCATCCGCACGGTCAACTATCAATTCCGCAGCGGTATGCCCATGTACCGCATAGTGCATTTTGTTCTGCACCTTCTTGTAAAACAGCCGTGTTGTGGGCGCACTCTTGTTATAATCTATGGCCGTGGCATATATATCTGTAAGTTTCTGGTAAAAACGCCGTTCACTCAGTCGTATCTCACGAATTTCGGCAAGCAGATGCTCAAAATAATCCTCTCCGATAAATGAGCCGTTTTCCATCCGCTTTTTATCTATGACATATCCACGGATGGCAAACTGACGTAGAACGTATGTACACCATTGGCGGAATTGCGTGGCACGAACAGAATTGACACGATAGCCTACGGATATAATGGCATCAAGATTGTAGAACTCAACTTCTTCTTTTGATTCTCCACGGAAGCCCCTATTCACGACTGTTTCCATTTTGGAAATAGTCGTATTCTTATCAAGCTCTCCACTCTCAAAGATATTTTTCAAATGTTTGCTGATGGCCGGAACACCTACATCAAATAATGTCGCCATTGCTTTTTGTGTTGCCCAAATTGTTTCATCCTTATACAACACTTGAACACCATTCTCCTTACCCTCGGCAATAAAGGTAAGAAACTCTGCCGTACTGTTCCGTATTCCAAAATTCTTTGCCACGACTCCTTTGGTTATTAATTATCACAAATACAAAGGTATAGAAAATCTTAGGAAAATCTATCATATAATCACATTTAGGAATGGATTTTACGAAGATTTCTTCTCCCTAATCCGTTTTTTCCCATTCTAATTGAACGGAAAACGGACTTTTTTCCGTATGTTTGTAAACGATATTGGGGTATTACACCCTTATAACAACGAGAAAATCATGCAGATACACGATAACAGACTTATAGCAGAATGTACGTCTTACGATTTCAAGGAGATGCTGGAACGCAAGAAAGTGAAGTCGTGGCTCAAATCCGTGTCGGCTTTCGCCAATACGGATGGTGGCAGCTTGTTCTATGGAGTAAGTGACGAAGGAGAAATTGTAGGATTGAAGAACGTACAGGCGGATGCCGACTTTATCAGCGAAATGATAAAAGCAAGGCTTGACCCTGTACCGGAGGTGCAGCTTATACCGATTGAGCACGAAGGACGCACCCTGCTTGAAGTGAAAGTCAAGGCTGGTGTTTTGACACCTTATTATTATTATCAAGACGGAACACGCACGGCTTATGTAAGAGTAGGCAATGAAAGCGTAGAATGCAATTCACAACAACTCCTTTCGTTGGTGCTGAAAGGTACACACATGACATGGGATTCACTCCCTACACAAGTGGATGCAAGTAAGCACTCTTTCATCATCCTTGCTAATACGTTCCGCGAACAGACGCATCAGGAATGGAACGACAAGTATTTGGAATCGTTCGGGCTGGTGACTTCTGACGGAAAACTGACCAATGCCGGACTGCTGTTCGTTGACAACTGCACCGTATTCCAATCACGTATTTTCTGTACCCGATGGACGGGGATTTATAAGGATGACGCTATCAGTTCTGTAGAACACAGAGCCAACCTCGTTTTGCTGTTGAAATACGGCATGGACTTTATCAAGAACTACACGATGAGCGGATGGGTGAAGATGCCGAACTACCGCCTGAATCTCCCCGACTATTCCGACCGTGCCATCTTTGAAGGGTTGGTAAACCACCTTATCCATCGGGATTATACGGTGATGGGCGGCGAGGTACATATCGATATCTACGATGACCGTGTGGAATTGGTTTCGCCCGGCGCGATGCTTGATGGCACACAGATTCAAGACCGAGACATTTATAATGTCCCGTCCATACGCCGCAACCCCGTCATTGCCGACATGTTTACCCAACTCGACTACATGGAGAAGCGCGGTTCCGGTCTGCGCAAGATGCGCGAACTGACCGAGAAGCTGCCCAATTTCCTGCCCGGCAAAGAGCCTCTCTATAAAACCGAAGCATCCTCTTTTTTCACCACCTTCTATAACTTGAACTGGGGAGAGAACGGAAGAATTCCAGTAGAGGAGGTAGCTGAAAGGGTAAACAGTACCCTCGAAAAGTACCCTGTAAACGAAGAAGGTTCGGAGAAAAAATTCGGTGTAAATGCAGAAAAGTTCGGTGTAAACGAAAAAAGTTCGGAGGAAAGGTTCGGTGTAACCAATAATGCTTCGATGAAAAAGTTCGGCGTAAAAGGAGAAGAAGCATCCAAAAGAGTTAGCCGTACAGGGCAAAAGATAATAGACTTAGTTATTTCCGACCCTTCTATAACAGCAGAAGCAATGTCTGTAAAAATTGGCGTGTCCAAACGAGCCGTTGAAAAGAACATCAAAGAGTTGCGTGAGAGAGGCATTCTCGTCCATGAAGGTTCTGACAAGGCAGGCTATTGGCGTATCATCGTAAAACCATAATAGGGAGGGCGTGACACATGACAATCTTTATCTTGGTTTCCATCTTATTGGTTGCAGCCTTGGCAATAGCCTTGCTTATGGGCGTTTCTCCTGCGAGCCAAAAAGTCAAAGTCCGGACAATGTATGTCGGAGCTGCGCTTATGCTCGTAGTTGCTCTTGTCGTCTGCGACTATATTGATACTTTGCCGGATTTTCCGTCCAAGTTCCGATTTCATGCAGTACTGGTACTTACCGTAACCGTAGGTTATCTCTGCATTGCCATCGCTTGTATGGAAAAGTACAATGTCCTAAAACGTAAGAATCGCGTGCTTGAAGAAGCCCTTACTGAAAAAGAGCAAGAAAAAGTATCCATTCTGATGGAACGCCAGAGTGAACAACAACAAGCACTTCAAAAAGGAGAACTTGAATGGTTTGCCGGAAAAATCCAGATGTTCAGCGAAGAGGAACAAAAGGCAATTCTTTCTAGTGCCTACGCATTTGCAGAACACGATTTGATTCTTCAGCCCTCAATCACAATCCAACCCAATGATATGTGCAGTCAGCAAGAACTCATGTATTACGTTTACTCCGCTTTCTCCAACATAGGCAAGAAGCGTAGTGACATAGTGAGTTTTTTATGCCAGGTTTTTAAGGCATACTTTCCTGCTGGCGAGAGTGCCGTATCCAAGAAAATGCTCGGATTGGATAAGGTTAAGGAGAGAAGAGAGAAAGAAAATAAGTCCAAGTAAAATATACATTGACGTATATTTCAATATAAAGTTGTACTTCAACATATAATTGTTAGAAAAGCATTATAATCAGAGTTGAATTTCAATTATAATGCTTACCTTTGTATTCGAATGTAATCATAGAATGTATGAATAAAGATATAAATCGTTTGAAGGTGGTTTTAGCTGAAAAGAAACGCACCAATAAATGGTTAGCAGAGCAGCTTGGAAAAGATCCAGGAACTGTATCTAAATGGTGTACCAACACTATGCAACCGAATTTAGAGACGCTTGTTAAAATAGCGGAATGCTTGGATGTGGATGTAAAAGATTTACTTTGGTCAATAAAAAATTAATATGATATAAATGAAACAACAATATACCTTTATAGATTTATTTGCTGGAATAGGTGGTTTTCATCAAGCTATGCATTCTGTTGGAATGAAATGTGTATTTGCAAGTGAATGGGATAAAAATGCTCGTATTTCATATGAGGCTAATTATAAAGATATAGCCCCAAATCTTTTTGAAAATGACTATAAGTACTTCAATGAAGATATAACAAAGCAAGACCCTTCAGAAATTCCATCTTTTGATGTTTGTTGTGGCGGATTTCCATGTCAGCCTTTTTCCATAGCTGGACTTAGGCGAGGTTTTGAAGACACGAGAGGTACTCTATTTTTTAATATAGCAAATATTGTGAAACAAAAAATAAGTATCGGTTGTCCTCCAAAGGTGTTATTTCTGGAAAATGTAAAAGGTTTGAAAACTCATATGAAAGGGGAAACATTAAAGACAATTCTTGCTACTTTAGACGAGTTGGGATATGCATATGGTTTTGAAGTTCTGAATGCTAAATACTTTGGTGTACCACAAAACAGAGAACGTTTATTTATTATTGCATGGTATAAGGACTTAATAAAGGCAAACACGTTTAAATTTCCTTATGGAATAGATACTGATGGAAATACTATATATGACAAAACCAAAGATTTGGGAAGTCGTGTTATAAAAACCAAACTCTCAGACATCTTTGAGCCTGAAGATGCCATTGATGCATATTATACAATAAGCGACCGATTATGGGAAGGGCATCAAAGAAGAAAGGAAAGGAACAAGGCTAATGGAAAAGGATTTGGTTACAGCCTTTTCAATTCTGATAGTGTTTATTGCAGTACCATCTCGGCTCGTTATTGGAAAGATGGCAGTGAAATATTAATAGACCAATCAAATAAAGGGTTAAATCCTCGGCGTATTACGCCAGTAGAAGCTGGTAGGTTACAAGGGTATAGAATCATTGGCAACGGATGGCAAAATCCTGAAAGTGCTAATAATAGCAATTACAATGCAAATAATCAAGAATATAAAATTGTGGTTTCAAGAAAAGAAGCATATCGCCAATTTGGAAATAGCGTAGCTGTGCCAGTAATAAAAAAAATAGCCCAAGAAATCGCAAAACAACTGTTAAAATAAAGTATTATGACTGATTTATTCACATATCTAAAGTCGCAGTCAAACGATAGCGATTTTAAAGCAGAATTAAGCATAAGAGGAGGATTCATTACTTTCAGTAATTCAGGTAGACGTGGCGGTGTTAAATATTTCCAAATCGGGTTGGATAATATCATACAGACATTAAAAGATATTCATGCTCACTTAGATATATTTAAACAAATAACAGATTACGATGAAACTCCTTGGAGAAACAATGGTTCTCTATATTTTGAGGATGCTGTGGCTAATGCTAATTCCACAGTACAAACCAAGCCCTTATTTTCAACATTGAGTAAAGTTATAAAATGGGCAAATCAACCAAATTTAGAAAATATAGACCCTGATAAACGTATAGATTTATCAGAACAACATCTGATTAAAACAATTGAAAAATTAGAAGATCTTGCGGATAGTTTCAAACCTAGAAAATTATTTACTCACTATAATATAGAAGTAAATAATTCTACATACCGCCCCTACATTACCGCCATCAAATCCAAGCCATTCCTTTTATTGGCCGGTATATCCGGAACGGGCAAGAGCCGGATTGTACGTGAATTGGCTCGTGCCTGTTGGGATGAGGACTCTGAAGAATTCAAAGCACAGAAGCCTAAGAATTTCGAGATGATTCAAGTGAAACCAAACTGGCATGACTCCAGCGAACTGATTGGTTATGTGAGTCGGATAAATGGTGAAAGATATGTAGTCGGTCCGTTCCTGAGATTTTTAGTCAAGGCTATACAAAACCTTCAAACGCCTCATTTCTTATGTTTAGATGAGATGAACCTTGCACCTGTAGAGCAATATTTTGCTGAATACCTGAGCGTGATAGAATCACGTAAGGTCAATGCTGATGGAGTGATCGTAACTGACCCGATTGTAGATTTTGAACAAACTGATGCATACAAAAGTCTTATAGACCAACTTTTCACGGATGACGAAGAGCGAAAAGCATATTTGACGGAAGAGAAAGGGAAACGTCTGTCTTTACCTGCTAATCTGATAGTCATCGGCACCGTAAACATGGATGAAACCACATTCTCCTTCTCACGCAAAGTGCTTGACCGTGCCATGACCATTGAAATGAACGAAGTGGATTTGGATGCAGGATTGACCGAGCGTTATGAACATATCGGGAAGCTGGGCTATGAAGAACTTATAGGGACGGCTGTGGAAGGAGTGGATGTTTATTCCGACAATCGGGAAGTTTGTGATAAGGCGTTAAATTACCTGAAAGTAGTCAATGCTGTGCTGGAGGGTACTCCATTCAAGGTGGCTTACCGCACACGCAACGAGTTCCTGCTTTATGTAGTGAACAATTTGCCTTACAACAAAGATGAAGAAGGCAATGAACTGCCGGACGGATATGTGGTAGCAAGGGCGTTGGACGAGGTGACGAACATGAAAATCCTGTCGCGCATTGAAGGTGATGACACCAAAGTGACAGATAGCTTACTTGACAATCTAAAACGAGTCATAACCGAAGAACTGGCAAACATATCAGACGGATTCCCCATTGAAAAATCGGTATCCTTAAAGAAATTGGATGAGATGAAACAGCGGCTGTCATCCGGCTATACAAGTTTTTGGAGCTGACAATGGAACTTCTGACTATACGGCATAGGGATTTCGAGTTGAGCATTGAATGTACAAAATTCGATGTCACTTTGGAAAAGGCCAAGAACAATGTGGGCGAAGAAGCACTTCAGTCCTCCTATTCATGGTCTGATGGCGTGGAGTCTGTCATCTTGTTAAAAGGCTCTGAAAAAGAAATGCCAATAGAGCAAGGCGTTCCGGCGCAAGCCGTGTTCTTCGACAATACGGACTACCCGGTGTGGGTGGACTTCAAGGATTATGTAAAAGACGCGCAGTTTGGCTCCATTTTGCAAAGCGACAATGAGCGGTTTACCTTTCATCGGCACATCCTTGCAGGCTACCTGAACTACGGCAATGAAATAGGTCGCAGTGAAATCCGGTTGATATATAAAGTCGGCAATGAAACACGCCGTTTCAGCTTTTCGTTTGAAGTGCTCAGCAGCAAGCTCGATTACCACAAGCATTGGAAAACCATCATTGAGGATATTGAACGGGAATACCGTATGCTGTCACTCGACTATATGCGAAGAACATTCCACGGATTTACGCCTGACAAGAATGGTGAGACACCGGAAATCGTATGGTGGAGCTTATTCGCCGGAGAGCAACAGAAATTTATCAAGGCTTGCAAGAATATCATTGAGCGCCCACGGCGCAGGCTGCATGGACATCAGACCTATCTAAAAGCGGATAAACTGAGACATATCCCTGTATCCATCGAAAACGAACTGGCAGAACACCGATTGGAACCTGTACATCTGTATCGTGTGGAAGAACAAATACACACGAACGACACACCGGAAAACCGTTTCCTGAAATTCTCCCTCGCGCAAATAACCGATAAATATGAAGCACTGAAGAAACAGATTGAAAGCGTGAAGGGAGTGTCGGAGGCCATGAAATCAGAAATGCAGGCCGTGTCAACCACGTTGAAACGGTTGCAAAGCAATCCGTTTTTCCGAACCATAGGACGCTTTAAGGGGCTGAACCAAGAAAGTCTGGTCTTGCAGAAAGCTTCGGGCTACAGTCAAGTTTACCGCACATGGAATATGCTACGGCGTGCCTATTCGCTCAACGACGACATTTACAGACTTCAGACAAAGGACATTGCTACTCTGTATGAGATATGGTGCTTCATAGAAGTGAGCCACATCGTAAAGGAGCAACTGCATCTGAACAATGAAGACATAGACCATCACAACCGCATGGAGATGAACGGCCTGTTTACATGGGAGTTGGGCAAAGGGGAGCACTCACGCATCTTGTTCAAAAAAGACAACGTGGAACTGGCAGAGCTGGTGTATAACCCGAAAAGCACGGAGAACGACAACAACTCAACAGGCATAAAGGAATTAGTTACCAAAACTGTTCCGCAGAAGCCAGACATTGTTTTACGGTTGACTAAGAACGACTTGCAAGAAGGAATGAAGCTGACATACCTTTTCGATGCGAAATACCGCATCGGTGGAAAGGTAAGGGGTGTAGACGTGCCGCCAGACGATGCAATCAACCAGATGCACCGCTACAGGGATGCCATTTATTACAAGGATTATTCGTCTGATACGCTAAAAAAGGAAGTGATTGGCGGTTATATCCTTTTCCCCGGTGATGGAGAGCTAACAGAAGTAGAAGTCTCCAATTTTTACAAAAGCATTGCGGAAGTAAATATCGGAGCCTTCCCTTTACGCCCTAAAGATGAATACAACCGAAAGTTATTGGAGCATTTCATTGAAGGTCTGATAAATACAAAATCACAGGAAACCATATCGCGTGTCATTCCGCAAAAGGGTACTTTTGTAGATGTAGGAAACCGTGTACTTATCGGACTGGTCGGCAACAGTGTTCGCCGGGGTTATACACAAAGTTTCCTTGACGGAACAGCAACCTTGTATTATACGGGCAAGCAATTCCCGACAACCATAGCATTACAAAATTTACACTTCTTCATACCTTACATTAAAGGGCAAGGGATTCGGGATGTCTATGAGATTGTCAGAGTGCGCACTATAACCGCAAAGGAAGCCAAACAGACAGAAGGTGATGAAGTGCCTGCAGATGATTTACGATTGGCTTTTGATTTGCAATCCGGTAAACACTTATTTACTGATTATAAAATGATTGATACTCATAAAATGGCCTATAACACTTTTATTGATACAACATTTGATCGTATAAATGAATTGTTGATAATAGATTAGCTGCAATTACTTTGCGCCCAAAAGAATTTTTTTGATAATTATTTGTTGATCAATATAATATTCTAACTAACGTTATGATAAGTAAATTAAAAATAGATTGGAAAAATTGTTACGGAATAAAGGAATTCTGTCATGAATTTCAATTCACTCCTGGAAAACAAATACATTTGGTTTATGCTCCTAATGGATCAATGAAAACATCTTTTGCAAAAACCATGCGCTATTTATCAGGGCAGTCCAAAGATAAACCATGTGATAAATTGCATGATAAAGACGAATCGAGCTTTATACTAAAAGTAGATGACTTAGATGTACCAAAAGAAAATATATTTGTTGTGAATGGAGATGATGATATTGATAGTTCCAAATCATTTGTGAATTTCCTGGCAAGTTCAGAGCTAAAAGATATATATGACTCTATATATCAGCAATTATCAGAAAAGAAAGATTCTTTAATGAGTAAACTAAAAAGTGCTTCTTCAAGTTCTGATTGTGAAAAGGAAATATTGGGTGCTTTCAAACAAAATGATAATGATACTATTTTCAGCATACTTGAGTATTTAAATAGTATGGTTAAAATAGGCCTTCCAAAGTTTAAGTTTAGATACAATGATATATTTGATGTCAAGGAGAATGTTAAGAAGTTTATAGAATCCAATAAGGATAACTTGAATGTGTATATCGAAAATTATAATCGGCTTTTAGAAAATTCCAAACTTTTTCGAACTGTTGCTGGTCATACTTTTGGCACATATCATGTAACGCAATTACAACAGTATGTTTCTGATGGTTCATTTTTTGGCGTTAACCACAAAATCGTACTTCAAGACGATACAGAGCTGTCATCAGAGAAAGAATTACAAGACCTCGTTGAAAATGAACAACAACGCATATTAAATGATAAGGACTTAAAGAAAGCATTTGATAAAATCACAAAAGCCATTGACAAAAATGTTGAATTAAGAGGCTTTAAGTCAGTCTTAAATGAACATCCCGACTGGATACCTGAAATTATTAATTATGAAGAATTTCGGAAAAAAGTTTGGTTAGGATATTTGTCAGATAATGAAATTAGACCTCTATTTGACGCTTATATACAAGTTTATAATGAAAACAAAAAGGCTCTACATGAAGTTTTAGAAAAAGCGAGTTCGCAGCAGGAAAGATGGAAACAAATTATTGACCTTTATAATACTCGATTTCATGTGCCAATAAAAGTAGATATAACTAATCAGAAAGATATCATACTTAAACAAGAAGCAGCGAAATTGCAATTTTCTTATGTTGAGCCATCGAATACAGAGACAGCTGTAGGAAAAGATGTGTTAGAAAAGATCCTTAGTCGTGGTGAAAAACGGGCTTTTATTATCTTGCAATTTCTTTTTGAAATGGAAGCACGCAAGACGATGGAGCATGACTCAATTATAATTATGGATGATATTGCTGACTCATTTGACTATCAGAATAAATACGCCATAGTTGAATATATCAAGGATATTGCTGTTGACAGCAGCAATAAGTTCTATATGCTTGTATTGACACATAATTATGATTTCTATAGAACATTGTCTTCTCGTCTAAGTCTACCCCAATCCAATATGTGGATGGCGGAGCGTTTAGCAAATGGAAAGGTCATCATCAATCAAGGACAATATAAAGGCAACGTATACGCTAATGCTTTTATCAATCATGATGACAACAATAAAATATTTATTAGCATGATTCCTTTTGTTAGAAATTTGATAGAATATACTAAAGGGGAAGATGATGACGATTACATAACATTAACTGAATGCCTTCATCAAAAAACAAACACAAGAAATATAACAGTCACACAATTGGTAGATATCATGGTAAATTATACACAGGGGAAAGGCATGAAACACCCTAAAACGACCGATAAAATTTACGATTTAATAATGCAAACTGCTGATAGCATCTCAACTGAGGCCAATCCCAATGAAGTGCTAATCGAAAATAAAGTATGTCTATCTATCGCTATAAGACACCTAGCTGAAAATTATATGCACGACAAAATGATAGCTGCAGGTAAAAGTGAAGAGGATTTATTTGTAACAGGTAATCAAACAGGAAAATGGACAGGGAAATTCAAGAAAACTTGTCCGAAAGACACTAATTATAGTATTATAGAACGTGTTAACATGATGACTCCTGAACTAATTCATTTAAACAGCTTTATGTTTGAACCTCTCATAGATATGTCACTATATCATTTAATCCAATTATATAAGAACTGTAAAGACAAACTTAAATAAACAGAATGACTGATGTGCTAAATAAAGAGCAGCGCCATCGCAATATGGCAGCTATACATGGGAAGAATACCAAACCTGAAATATTGGTACGAAAATTCCTTTTCAGCCGAGGCTTCCGCTATCGGCTAAACCATCCACGTCTGCCTGGTCATCCTGATTTGGTGCTGCGTAAATACCGCACGGTCATCTTTGTGAACGGCTGTTTCTGGCATGGCCATGAGAATTGCAAATACTTTCGCCTGCCTAAGACTAACATCGATTTTTGGCAAAAGAAAATTGAACGGAATAAGGAACGTGATAAAAAGGAACAATGCCAACTCGCTGCTATGGGTTGGCATTGCATCACTATATGGGAATGTCAGCTGAAGCCTAAAATCCGGATGCAGACATTGGAATCATTGGCATACACCTTAAATCACATTTACCTTAAAGACCGTAAAGTCAAGACATACGAAATACCTGAAAGCGACAATAATCTCATGGCTGCAGAACCCAAACTTTCGTACGGGAAAGCAAAACATCCATAGGATTTTCAGATTATTCCGTACTTCTTTTCACTTTTGTGCTAGTTCTTTCCATCAGATACTGATGCTGCTCCTTTACCGCCCGATACATCGAATAATACGCGAATGCTTCCTCCTTATATTTCATGCTGCTGAGTGAGGCTGCCACTGCCCATGCAAGAATAGCAATGGCAACAATTATCACATAACGAAGTTTGAAGTGATAGCCACGTATAAACAATCCATTGACATTGGGTGGCATGATAGTCAGCGGACACCTCAATTCATTAACTCTGGCAAGTATCTCATCCTGCCGTTCAAGAATTCTCTCCGTATTGGCTTCTATCTTCAAGCGATTCGTGTTGTAATCGCAAACATGAATATAGAGATAGTCTATCAGGCTGAACTTCCGTTTAAGCAAGTCTATCAGTTTGGGAATCCATATAGAGAAAGGAATCTTATCCGGTTGTTCTTTTCTCACGGATTTCTTCAATATTGACAAGGCATCGTTCCAGCAGTTACAGAAACTTTTTGCCACACTGTTGTAAACCGTCCGCTCATCAACGGGTGATTGTGCAGCCTGTTCATGATTTTGAGAACCGACATTCAATTTATTGACGGTTTCCTTCAATTCATTCATACTTTGACGCAAATTTGCGAGATTTGCGGCTATAACATCTTCTTTCATCATCTTCCACGTTTAAGGGGTTTATAAAAAGGTTCATTCTTTGGGCTGTTCTTGTCTTTTTCATCACGCCATCCAAGGCTGTTGCTTGTTCCTCCACCAGCACTGGAAATGATGGCCTGATGAGGTTGAAGCAACAGTTCCTCCGTTAAGCTACCCAATGTCGTGCAAAGGCTGTTAAAGCTCAAGTCACGGTCAAGCGTGGAGCCTGCCAAACTGATACCGTCTTGACTGAAAGAAACACCACGCACTTTGTCTGACGCTTGACTTCGGTTAAAACGGATGTCTATATTCCGAACTTTCAGCGCGGACAGGAAGTCTTTCCATGAATGGGATTCGGCTAACGCATCCAAAGCTGCGGAACGGAGATTGAGTTTCCGTAATTGGTGAGGCCGCAACCTGTTTTTATTTCTCGCCTTACTGTTCTTCGGTGCAAGGTAAAGGCCATATTCTTCCGTCAGCGCACGGCATACTTTCGTGCTGCGTATTCTTTCGTTACTGTCGGAAATGAGGTTGCCTTCATTGTCTATCCGATTAAACACCAAATGGCAATGGGGATGCTTGGTGTCATGGTGACGGGCTATGATATATTGTGTGTTGCGAATCCCCATCCGCTCCATCCATTTCCGGGCAATTGCCACCATGAGCGCATCCCCTTTTTCATCGTTGGGGAAACGAGCCGCATCTTGCGATGAGAAGGCCAAAGAAACATGCTTGACGGGACTTTTCACTTTCGGACGCATGGATGCCTGTATCTGGAAAGAGTCCGCAATAGTCTTATTACTGACAGTGCAAACACCCTCATGTGCCAACAGCGTAGCAGTCTTCTTCTTGTTCTTTTGGTCATTGGCATAGTTCACGATGCCTCCGAAGTCCACTCTCGTTTTAATGTTCGCTATCATGATTATCGTTTTTTATCTGTGCAATAATTCTGCTGATTTCAGTAATGATGGTAATACAATGTTGCTTGACTACTTCCAACCCATGAATGTGCATCTGATGGGCAATCTGATTGACATTATTGGCTATGCCGGACAAGTTACGGATGGCAGAAGCCATTTCCGGGCTGATACATTGGCTTATCTCACAACCCATCGCCGCCTGATGGCAAAATTCATTGACAGACAGTCCGGCTTGTTCCGCCTTTGACTGAATATAAATGTAGTCGCTCTCATTGAACATGATGCGAAAACATCTCGTGCGCTTCTGGTAACTCGCCAGCTTCGGGCGACCTCCGGGCTTTTTATTTTCTGTATTCATACTGTTTGTTGATATTGATTTTTTGAGTATTTTGAGTGGACAGTTTTGCCGCTTGCCTCATAGCTTTTAGTGACACTAAAACACAAACTGGCCACTCAAAAAATCTTCCGATATTTACCTTGTTCAATCCGACGCAATTTTCCGCTTCTGATGAAGGCTTCTATCCACTTGGCAGCCGTACTGCCGTTCTCACCCAAAGCTAAAACTGCCACATCGTAATCCTTCTTCGTGAAGGTTTCAGGCAACATATTATAAAGGGTGTTCCTCCGTGCGGCAACACCTGTTTCCTGTAAAGCGGAAGAAGTCTGTTTGCTCTGATTTCCTGACAGATTCCGATAGATAAAGACGGCATGATAGAGCAATGTATCGCAAATATTCATGGCAACGAAATAGTCGGACTCTTGGCAAACCAATTGGATAATGCCATTAGAATCCGCTTGCACATTGTACACGTTCTCCAAATGGCGGACAGCTGTCAGTACCATCATGATGCGGTAAGCAATCAGTCCCATCCGTCTGACTATACCCTGCATCCGGTTGCCCACTTCGTCACAACATTCTTCATTCACCCGACTAAGGTATTTGATGAACTGTTCCTGTAAAGCAGAGGGAAGGGAAAATGCATAGTTGCCATGATTCACGAACTCTTCATGCAGATGACAGAAACGGTCGCCCAATATACGGAACATGGTATTCTTGGATTGGGAAATATCGCTTGTGGCAAACACATTTCTGATGCCACGCTTAAAACGGATGATGTAAAAACAGAACCGGCTCATCAGTCCGTTCTCCGCATCGGGTATCAACCGCCTTACCTGTTCGGGCGTTCCGGCCAACGCTACAGACACCCTCGGATTGCTGACTTCGCAATATTCCCTGTCCTTGCGTCGGCTCAGACTGACCAGCTCATGGTGGAACGCCTTGCGCAGCACATCGGAATAGTTTCCGTAATCCGACTTCAATGTCTGGCTTAGCGTGTCACCTTCAGATTCGAATAACAGCCCGACACCGTCATTATCGCCCAATATCTTCAACAAGGAACTTGCGCTGCTATTGGCCGGGATGATAAGCATACGCATAGGCGGCTCAGTCGGCATAGCTGCACCGTCCGACTTCTTGCTTTTGATATAGGTGTTCATTGCTTCCTTGTATTCCTGCTCCATCCGTTGCGAAAGCTCATGCAGATTACGGTTAATGGGAGCCACTAACTCACGGCATAAAGTCAACGCTCCTTTACCCATTCCGGCATCAGCCACGACAAACAAGTAAAGATTGGGATAAACAATACGCTCGTCATACACACCACAGACATTATGGAAGCAAACCGACAGACATACTATCGCTCCTATCATAATGGTATCGCGGTCGTCCTCCGAAATGGAGTTACCGACAACTTCACATAAAAAAGGCGGCAGTTGCTCGAACACACATTCGGGAAATGCAGGAAGCTCATCTGCCGATTTTATCCATTTGCCCGTTTTGCCATTTTGGTTATTTGGTAAAATGGATAAATCCTGTTCCCCTACCGAACTTAGCGGAATACCTGCCTGCCCAGCCAAATGAAAAAAAGAACGGATTGTTATGCCTTGTCCTTTGGCTTGCAGGCAACGGGTATATTGCTTGTCTGTTTCTTCCCTTTGATAGTCTGGATGGAAGCGGCTGATACGATGGTAATATTCTCTTCCATTCTCACCGAATCCGTCAATCAAAGCAAAGCCCAATTCCACCCAATCCTTATATTCTGGTGCGATATCAACGGCACGTTGTTCTATTTCGCAAATGATACGTTCTATTTCTTCCTCTTTATTATTAGAGGTGGAATTTGGAGCCGGAAGTAATTTAGGAGATGTTGGAACACTATTCTCAAAAGGGACATTCTCCCTGTCTTGGGCGGAAAATATTTTCTTTGACATACTCGTTGTATTTAGGGTTAATATATGCTTGTGAGTCGTAAGGCAGGAAACAGGCGCGCGCCACATCGCTCCCCGACATATCCACCTTTGGCAACCCGGTAGCACGGATGCAGTTGGCAACAGCCTTGAAAAAGCGTGAATGTTCCCATCCTTTCAAATCCACAGGTATAATCCACTTCAATCCATTTCCCGAAGGGCTGGTGAACAGCAGTTCCGTATCAAAATATTCATGATTGAGAATCTGTCGCTTTACTTCCTCCATATTCTCTACATGGTCAAAATCCAGACACATCAGTCCTGAGTGCATTATCAGTTCCTTTTCATTCCGCTTGCGGAAAAGACCGGAGAAAGTGCAATAGTCAAAGTGAGATGCCTTATATTTTTTGACATCCTCAGGAGATGTCATTGAGCGCAGAGTTTCTGTTTGTGCCTGGGCATAATGGCCAACCACATATCGGTACACATCCACAATGCCTATTGCCCTTAACGGCTCAATGTTCTGAATGGGCTTGCGAAAGAATGAAAAACAATAATCCGTCTCTTCCATATTACCTGATAATCTTTTTGGATTTGACAAATTGTTCGGCTTCCAACATAAGGTCGTCCTGTGTCTTGTGGACTTTGCTCTTCAACCAATCATCTATTTCCGATTGTAAAAAAGCCAATGCTTTATTTATCTTATGTACGGGTATCTGTTTGGCTGACACCCATCCATAAACCGTTTGCTTGGCCGGATGTGATGGCAGATAAGCACAAAGCTCATCTATATCCATCCATTTAGGTGAATCACTTGCCTGCTTATGCTGCAAGGCTTTTACGGTGGACTGTAATTCTTCAACAGTCTTAATTAAGTAGGACAATGCATTTGGCATTTCCTCCAACGAATTTACGGTATAACTCATATTCTCGCGTTTTTAAGTTTGATGCCGCAAAACTATATGGATACTTACGGGGGCTAAATAGGTGCTTGATTGCCACCAATCCACCCCTCATTTGCCACCGTCAGTTTTAATTTTCATTAAGACGAGGATTATCAGATTAGGCAACAAAGGGAGTAAAAAAACGGATGTGTGGATAGAAAACCATGCAATGATGCTGAAATGGAAAAGAAAACCCCTCAAAAAGCATGGTGCTTCACGAGGGGCAAATGGGTGGTAAATAGAGGATTTCTTTACATAAGTCACTGATGCTCAACGGTGGAAATTAGCACTGCGACCTTTATATTGGCAAGTTATCTATATGTAATGTATTGGCTGCTTTCTCCTTTGCCGCATCCACAATATGAGTATAAATTTGAGTCGTTTTGACATTGGTATGTCCCATTAAAGACTTTATCGTATAAATATCTACGCCGTTTTCAAGGAGCAACGAGGCGAAACTATGACGTCCGCAATGGAGTATAAAGTAAAAAGCAATAGCTAACAAGATTGAACAGATAAATCGTAACGTGTTGGAAATAAGCAGATATTCATCATTTTGCTTAAAGTTGAAAAAGCAATGAAGTGCAGAATATTGAGCGGTTTCAGTTACCAAAACGTTAGCTGTCCAGTTACCTGAACAATATAGGTAACGGTGAGCAAATCAAGTAATCTGAGACCGGATAATTTCTCACTGATTTACAATGTTTTGCATATCAAAGAACGCTTATAAGAATTGTAGTTTTACAACAAAAAATGTAAGCGTATGAAGATTGAAAAATTCAAGGTGTTGCTTTACCTTAAAAGAAGCGGAACAGACAAGAACGGAAAAACTCCGATCATGGGCAGAATTACGGTAAACCGTAGTGTAGCACAATTCAGTTGTAAACTGAATTGCAGTGAGAAACTTTGGAATCCGAGGGAAAGCCGGTTGAACGGCAAAAGTAAAGAAGCGGTGGAAACCAATGCCAAAATAGACAGGCTGCTTGTTTCCATACACAAAGCATTTGATACCCTTGTAGAACGGAAAACCGATTTCGATGCCGTTTCAGTAAAAAATCTGTTTCAAGGTGGAATGGACAGCCGCATGACTCTGCTCAAACTTTTTGACCGTCACATAGAAGAAGTCAAATCTCTTGTCGGTGTGGAATATTCATTACGAACGATACCCAATTATATTTATACGCGGCAACGACTTGCCGAATTTATATCCAGCCGTTATAAGGTTTCCGATCTTGCTTTCGGACAATTGAACGAGCAGTTCATAAGGGAGTTTCAGGAATATGTGGTCATAAAGTGTGGATTAAGTGTTGAAACCGTGCGCCATTATCTGGCTCTACTTAAGCGGGTCTGTCGTATAGCCTTTAAGGAAGGACATTCTGACAAATATCATTTTGAACATTACACTTTGCCAAAGAAACTGGAGAAGCCACCGAGAGCATTGAGCCGTGAGGATTTTGAAAAACTCCGTGATTTGGAAATAGAGGAACACCGCTGGTCGCATATTACTACCAGAGATCTTTTTCTTTTCGCCTGTTATACTGGAACCTCTTATATTGATGTAGTGTCCATAACCGAAACAAACCTTGTAAAGGATGACAGCGGAGCTTTATGGCTGAAATATCAGCGAGGAAAGAACGGAAAATTATGCCGTGTCAAACTGCTTCCAGAAGCAATAGAGCTTATCGAAAAATACCGCAGCAAATCACGAAAGACACTGTTTCCACATATAGAACACGGTGCATTGATGTGGAACTTGTCCAGTCTGAAGGTTATGGCCGGAATAGACGGTCCGCTTACCTATCATATGGGACGGCACTCGTTTTCGACTCTGATCACACTCGAAAACGGTGTACCGATAGAAACGGTCAGCAGAATGCTGGGGCATTCAGACATTTCTACTACCCAGATTTATGCGCGGGTGACTCCGAAGAAACTTTTTGAAGACATGGATAAATATATAGAGGCTACCAAAGACTTGAAACTTGTACTCTGATAATAGTATCACCAATAAAATAAATTATACGATTATGCGCAGCACATTTTCAATATTACCATACATAAACCGCAATAAAGTAAAGGCAGACGGTACTACATCCGTCATGTGCCGAATTTCCATAGACGGCAAGAGCAGTGTATTTTCCACAGGGATATATTGCCGTCCCGAGGACTGGAATACCGAAAAGGGGGAAATCAGGGAGCAAAGAGCGAACAACCGTTTGATTGAACTCCGCAACAAGTTGGAACAGACTTATGAAAAGTACTTGAAAACAAAAGGTGTTGTCAGTGCAGAACTGCTTAAAAATGAGATTACACAGGCCAATACAGTGCCGGAATACCTTCTTCAGGCCGGAGAAGAGGAACGTGAACGGCTCAGAGTCCGTTCAGTTGAAATCCGGTCTACCTCCAGTTACAGGCAGTCTAAAAGTACACAGGCTTACCTACGCGAATATCTGCTCACACTAAAAATGACGGATATAGCATTTGAGGACATTACGGAAGATTTCGGTTATGGTTTCAAACAGTTTGTCAAGTCAAAAGGCTGCAAGGCTTCTCATATAAATCATTGTATGACGTGGCTGAACAGGCTGATTTATATAGCTGTTGACCGGGAAATTTTACGCTTCAATCCGATAGCTGATGTTCCTTACGAAAAGAAGGAAGCCCCTAAGCTGAACCATATCAGCCGGAGCCAGCTGCAACTGATTATGGAACGTCCGATGCCCAACAAATGGCAGGAACTCACACGGCGTGTCTTTATCTTCTCTGCCTTCACTTCATTAGCATACGTGGATATGAAGGAACTTTATCCCCATCATATCGGCAAGACTGCTGAAGGAAGGCGTTATATCCGCATTAACCGCAAGAAAACCGGAGTTGAATCCTTTATACCACTTCATCCGGTTGCCGAGCAGATATTGGAACTTTATAATACCACGGATGATACGAAACCGGTATTTCCTCTTCCTAATCGGGATATGCTCTGGTATGCCGTTAATGAGATAGGGGTACTGGCAGGAGTCAAAGGAACACTCAGCCATCATCAGGCACGACATACGTTCGGAACCTTGCTACTTTCTGCCGGTGTTCCAATAGAGAGTATCAGTAAAATGATGGGGCATACAAATATCAAGACAACTCAGGTATATGCCAGGGTTACTGATGATAAGATCTCAGAAGATATGGACAAACTAATGGAGAAAAGAAAGAGCAGCAGTCAAACCGATAAAAAACAGACCAGTATATGAAAAGGGAACCAATAACAATCAATGAAAGTGGAAATATTATTATACAAACGATCAATCCTTCTGAAATTTGGATGAACGAGCCGGAACTGATTTCTTTCTTTAACGTAATTGCACCAACTTTCAGAGCAGCAGTCCGGACTGTTTATAAGAAAGGTACATTAAATCCGGGGTTAGTGGAAAAACGTATCAAACAGAAAGACGATTGTTACGAGAATTTTTATAATGTGGAAATGATTTTTGCGCTGGCATTCCTATTGGATACTTATCCGGCAGACCGACTGCGAAAATATCTGATAACAAAAGCTGTAAAAGAAAATGCTGCTCCTTTAGTTTGTATTATTGGCAAAAATCATTCCTATCTGAAATGTTAAATTCCTGTCTTAAAAAGCAATAGCCGACAGTAGGCGGATAATTCCAGCCTGTCTGTCGGCTATTGTTATACACGCAGACTAGATGCGGTTTACTTTGTAGGCTTCCCGATAATTCTCCTGAAGCATTTTCTCTATGTCACTCTCCCGGTAAAGGATTTTACCGCCCAACTGGTAATAGGATATTCTCCCTTCATTACGATAGTCCTGAAGCGTACGTCTGCTCAGTTTCAACTGTGCCGACACTTCCTTGTCGGTCAGATAGCGTTCGCCGCCCAGCACGGAACGGTTTCCGACCGCCAGATTCTCAATCCCGACCAGCATACGGTCAAGACTTCCCATGATACGGTGTACCCATTCTCTGCTGTCTGTTCTCAGTTCACTCATGTTATTATGGATTTAGTGGTTATTGTTTAACTGTTATATGTTACGACCTCTGTAAAGAGCATCTTTTCTTCTGTCCTCAACTTTCTTGACGATACCCTGCACATCCTCCGGCTTATAGAATATCTTGTGATTGATTTGAGAAAAAGGCAGTGTACCGTTATCACGGAGTGTCTGCAGGGTACGGGGCGAGATGTTCAGATACCGGCATACGTCCTGATTGTCCATCCACTTGTGCAGCGTCCTATCGTTCTCCCGGTTGCAAATTTCCATGACCCGATGCTCAAAGTATTCAAACTTATGCACCAATTCTTCAAACAGTTGTTTTTCTATTCCTACAAATTCCATATCGTTTCCTTTTTTGTTGATTGATGTTTATTCTTTTTTCGTTGTTTGCGACAAAGAAAAGCCATATATTCTGAAAGGCAATGGTTTCCGCTTAACTGGCAGCATGTGGCGCTGATTATCTTAGTTATGAGGCCACTTTCATATCCTTTTCTTCAAATATCTCTATATTCAGGGACTCCATCCAATAATGAATTACAGAATAAAAGATCTATGAACCTGATTCAATAAAGGTCCATAGCAATGGATAAGGAATGGTTCATTTCCATGTAACCTTACTTCATCACTTTTCCAAACCATTGATTAGATAAGGAAGCAAAGAAGTGTTCCTTCAATGATTCACAGACATGAATATTTACTACAGTACGACA
>OKRY01000973.1_pt1 | contig 23698 bp, 14 predicted proteins | sample 1601121 | NCBI WGS metagenome assembly OKRY01 (sample SAMEA3541546, study PRJEB24748) | human gut metagenome | biome: human gut; feature: human-associated habitat; material: faeces | place: China | collected 2012
GAGGTGTGGCACCTGAACGCATCCTGGGCCTGACCTTCACACGCAAGGCCGCAGGCGAACTGCTGGAACGCGTCTCCGCCGCAGTGGCCGGTGATATGGCGGGCTCTACGACCGCCACGGTGTCTGATCGGGCATTCCTCAAGCCGGCCATTTTCACGTATGACGCCTTCTTCCAGACCATCGTGCGCCAATATGGACTGCTTGTCGGATTCGATCAGAACACGCAACCATTGAGCGCAGCCGGAGCGCTTCAACTGGCCACCGAAGTCATCGACAGTCACATGGATCTGGCGTTCAGTGAGGATTTTGGCGCCTTCTCCAGTTTGGCGAACCGTGTTCTGGCGTTGTCGGATGCCATTGGCAGTGCCATGATCGGTGCCGGCTGCACCAGCTTCGATGATGCGATCAATCGAGTACGGCAATGGGATTCGGCATTCATCAATCGATTGCAACAAGCCGTTGCAGATGAACCCATGCCCGAGGACGAGCCGAAAATCCCCAAGATCAAACGACTGAAGAAAGATACCGACGCCAGCTGGCAAGCCAAGCTCGATGACCGTGCCGAACATTTGCACGCCCGCTGCACCTATCATTGCGGTGCGCTGCTGGAGACCACACGCAAACGCGATATTCTGCTCCAGCTGGTGGAGGCCTATGCCCAAGCCAAGCGGGAACGCAATATGGCCGAATTCTCCGACTTCACCATTGCCGCGTATCAGCTTATCGAGCGCTTCCCCTCCATCGGAGAGCGTACGCGCCGCAGGTACAGCCACGTGCTGCTCGACGAATATCAGGACACCTCCACCACGCAGGCCGCTCTGCTGGCAGCACTGTTCCACGTGGATGCGTCACAGAGGTCCGCCGTCAACGCGGTGGGTGATCCGTTCCAGTCGATTTACGCATGGCGTGGTGCCAGCCCTGGTGCATTCCGTATGTTCCAGCAAGATTTCCACCTGTCTGCCGGATACAAGCCATTCCCGCTGTCCGTCACCAGGCGAAACAGCCGTATAGTGCTCGAAGCCGCCAATAATCTCACGCTGCCGTTGCGCTCCAATCCGTCGCGTCCTTCCAGCTCATTGATGCGTGAGGTCGATGTCTCATCGCTCGACCCCATGCCTGATGCCCCCGAAGGAACATTGGGAGTACTGGGCTTCGCCACGGCCGGGCAGGAGATCGACGCCGTAGTGCGTTTCTGCAAGACGGCCATCGCACGGCACCGTTCCGCAGCCGAACAACAGGAACAGATGCCGGGCGAACAGAAAGCGCCGGTCGCCGTGCTGTTTCGGTCCAAATCACATATGCCCGAATATCAGGCGGCATTGGAACAGGCCGGATTGACCACATTCGTGGTCGGCTATTCCGCGCTGTTGGAACGTCCGGAAATCCGCGATCTGATGGCGTTGCTGCACGTGGCCGCCGACCACACCGATACGGGATCGCTGATGCGCTTGCTGGCCACGCCACGATTCACCATGTCCGCAGCGGATTTGACCATGTTGGCCCGTTTTGCTGAAGAACAGAACACGGAACAACGCTTCCAAGCATTGGTGCAGGCCGGCCTTGCCCAACCGGATACACCAGCGAATGAATGGGCGGCTGTGGTGCGTGAGTACCGCGATCAGGTGGCCAATGCGGTATTCCTGCCAGACGTATTGCTACGCGGCGACCTGGTAAAACTGCTTGAACGGTTGAGCGCACACGGGCGCAACGCCATAACCCGGGCCGCGGTGATGCTCCGTCAGGTGCATGATGCCGTCGGGCGGCCACTGGGCGACGTGATTCGCGCCGGCATAGAAGCGTTGGATCTTGACATCGACACCGTATTGGCCGGTGTGCTGCATAATCCGCAGCACCGCGCCAATCCCGCTTTGGCGCATATGCCTATGGATGCGATTGTGGATTTGGTGGATACGTACACGCAAGAGATTGCCGCTGAGCAAACTCCCTCGTTGCATGGGTTCATCACATGGGTGGATCATCTGGCTTCGGTGGAGGATGAAGCCGCCAGTCTCCCTGACGCTCCGGTGGATGTGGAACTGATGACCGTACACCAGTCCAAAGGGTTGGAATGGGATGCCGTTGCGGTAGTGGGGCTTACCGCCGTCGGATTCCCCAGCAATCAGGGCGACCATCTCAAGATCGTGCTGGACGAGCACCATACGGGAGGCACCGAGCAAGGTCACTGGACCGCACCCGAATATCATGAGACCGCCAAAACGTGGCTGACCGATCCTGCTGCGGTGCCGGTTCCGGTGCGTGTGGACGCCGATATTCTGCCGCGATTCCCCCATGACGCGCTTGTGGGTGGAAATCCGTTGGAAGCGTTGGAAATGCTGGAGGATGCGGAAATCATTGACGACGAAGTGTTCGGCACCTTGCGGAATATGAGCGTCGATGACATGGAAGGTATTGATCCGGACGGACTGTATTTGACGCAAATCGAGGAGTATGGCCGTCGGTTGCATGCCGACGAGCGTCGCCTCGCGTATGTGGCGTTGACTCGCGCCCGTCATGAGGCGCTGCTCACCTGCAGCGCAACGAATGCGGAAAGCCGTGATCCGCGTGCCGTGGGCGATCGCAAACGTGTGTCCAAACCGTCGAATTTCCTAGTGGAAGTGCGCGATTCCATGCTCAATATCGTTTCCAGAGCGGCTGAGCCGAGCAACCTGGCCGATATTGCGGAAGTTGAGGATGTCGATTCCTCCGAAAACGGCATGACCAGTCTGCATTCGATCGATGCGCCGTTGCCGGATGGATTTTTTGTGGGCGAGCATGCCCGCGATTTTGAAGATGCGGTGGTCGGCGACGCTTGGAATGCGCCGCTCGAGCCGTCGGAAGGCAACCAGTTCCTGCCATGGCCGTGCGAGTTGAGCGATGAGACCCTGCAGACGTTGCGTTTGTCTGCGTTGCAGGTGGATTCGGCGATGAACAATGCTGTCGGGCAGACTGATGGGCGGGCTGGCGAACGGGCCGGCGGGCAAGTTGGCGAGCCTGTCGGTGGCGAAGGTACTGGGCGTTGCGAAAATACGGGTGCTTCGCTGCTGCGATGCGCGCAATTGCTGGTGGCCGACAGCAATCTCATGCCTGACATGCTTGGAGAGGCGTCGCAGGATGCGTTCGACAGCGCGGTGCGTGCGAAGGGCGAGAGGATTCTTGCATCCGGTCGTCAGAACGTCACCTCGCTGCAGGCGCGCGCAGGCATGATGGACGAGCGTGGCGCCCGCACTTACTGGCGTGGGCTGGTGCGTCCGATACCGAACGTAGCGTCTCCGGCCGCGCAACTGGGCACGCAGTTCCATGCTTGGGCGGAACGGTTCATCATGGCCGATGCGAATGATGCCGGCATTGGCGTTGGCGCGAGCGGCAATGGCGGTACTCGCGTAGCTGAATCGCGATTGGCGATGCTTGCCGAGCTGCGACGCAACAATGCGGCGCAATCGCAAGACAATCAAGACGATAATGGTAACCAAGCATCTGATGGAAATAAAGATAACCAATCAACAGATACTGATGATAAATCAAGCACTACTAAGACATCTTCATCTAGAAAATCAGGTAAATCTAAAGTAAAAACAGGAGATACAATGAATTATGTACCATATGCATTACTTGCAATGGCTGCAGCTGGAGGATATTGTACTCTTAGAAAAAGAAGTAAGGAAGACTAAGGATGAAGACTAAAAAAATGAAGAAGTTAGGTGTTGCACTTTTAAGTGCAGCCCTCCTTCTTATACCTTGTGTTTCTTTAGTGAATGCAAAAGAAAATCCTTATGATGATTGGAAAACGATTTCTGATTCATAATCCCATGTTCTCTTAATTCCTTAAGAATTCTTGGCTGCCCCTGTCCAACCGTAAGGCCAAGTTCAATAAAAAATGGCCTTATCAGCCGTCTTCGAAGCATTTCAATATCAAAGAACACATTTTTAATTTCATTATCCATAATTACATTTCCCATCTTATGCACTGATTTCATGCGGTATACGACACTGTCTACTCAAGCTCAAACTGTCCTGTATACAACTGATAATATCTGCCCTTCTGTTCAAGCAGTTCGTCGTGGCTGCCACGCTCAATCACCTCGCCCTTTTCAAGCACCATTATGGCATTGGAATTTCTTACTGTCGAAAGTCTGTGTGCAATAACAAATACGGTTCTTCCCTCCATTATCGCATCCATTCCCTTCTCTATCAGCCGTTCAGTTCTTGTATCAACCGAGCTTGTCGCCTCATCTAGAATAAGCACCGGTGGCTTGGCAATCGCTGCTCTGGCTATTGCTATGAGCTGTCTCTGTCCCTGTGACAGATTGCCGCCATCAGCCGTAAGCATCGTGTCATACCCTTGTGGAAGTCTCGTTATAAATGAATCAGCATTAGCAATCTTAGCAGCCTCCCTGATTTCCTCGTCAGTTGCATCAAGCTTTCCATATCTTATATTATCCGCAATAGTTCCTGTGAACAAATGTGTATCCTGAATTACCATTGCAAGTGAACGCCTCAGGTCGTCTTTCTTAATATTCATTACATCAATGCCGTCATAAGTAATCGTACCTGACTGGATATCGTAAAATCTGTTTATAAGATTAGCAATAGTAGTCTTTCCCGCTCCTGTCGAACCAACAAATGCTATCTTCTGTCCTGGCTTTGCAAACAACGAAATCTTGTTAAGTACCTTCTTTTCAGGCACATATCCGAACACAACATCATTAAATCTTACATCGCCCTTAAGCTCAATAAGCTCCCCTGCCGGCAGCTTCCATGCAAAAAATCCTGTCTTATCAGAAGTTTCTGTAATGGTATTATCCGCATTTTTAATGACATTGCACAAAGTTGCTTTCCCTTCATCAGGCTCCTCTGCCTCATCCATCATGTCAAATATTCTCTCAGCTCCCGAAAGCGCTGAAAGTATGAAATTAACCTGCTGTGTGAACTGGTTTAATGGCATGGCACTCTGTCTTACATACACAAGATATGCAGATATGCTGCCAATGTCCATGATTCCTTTTATTACAAATATGCCTCCAACGCAGGCAGAAAGCGCATAATTGAAATATGACAGACTTACAATTACCGGAATCAGCATGCCCGAATATGCAAGTGCATTAGTCGATTCCTTTCTAAAACTCTCATTCATCTCACAGAATTTTTCAAAATTCTTCTGCTCATGGTTAAATACCTTTTCAACCTTCTGACCTGCCATCATTTCTTGAACAAAACCGTTGATATTGCCAAGCTCCTTCTGCTGTCTGTGATAATATTTCTTGCTGCGTTTACCATTGTATTTGATAAAGATGAACATAAGAATAAGAAAAACAACAACAATAATAGTCAGCCTTACACTTAATACCAGCATCATTATTATAGTTCCAAAAAGCGTAAGAAAGCTCTGTATTACCATGGCAAAACTATTGTTCATTGCTTCCTGAACCGTATCAACATCATTAGTGAAATGACTCATAATCTCACCATGTGTATTATTATCAAAATATTTTAACGGAAGCTTCTGTGTGTGCTTAAAAAGGTCCATTCGAATCTCGCTTACTACCTTCTGTGAAGTATGCACCATAAGCCTGTTGTAGCCAAGTGTTGACAACGCTCCACACGCATACATTACACCCATTCCACACACAGCCATGATAAGACCTTTCATATTGCCCGGAACAATGAAATTATTAACTACAGGTTTTATTAAAAATGTTCCCATAATTCCTGCACCTGCACTTACAAATACAAGAATTGCTATAAGCAGGAATGCCCATTTGTAATGCCCCAGATATGTAAGAAGATGCTTAACAGTCTTTTTTGTATCTTTAGGTCTTTTATATCCGACATACTTAGCCATTAAAGATCAGCTCCTTCCTTCTGTGATTCATATATTTCCTGATATATCTTATTAGTCCTTAACAGACTTTCGTGTGTTCCGATTGCGTCCACACGATCGCCGTCCATAATAATTATCTGGTCTGCATGACACACTGACGATATTCTCTGTGCAATTATAATCTTAGTCATATCAGGCAGCTTCTTTGTAAGTGCATTTCTTATCTTTCCTTCTGTTGCAGTATCAACCGCACTCGTTGAATCATCAAGAATAAGAACCTTCGGCTTCTTTAATATTGCTCTTGCAATACATATTCTCTGCTTCTGTCCTCCTGATACATTGACACCTTCCTGTCCCATCTCGGCATCAAGCCCACCCGGAAGTCTGTCTATGAATTCATCAACACACGCTATGCTGCATGCCTCTTTAATCTCATCCAGAGTCGCATTTTCATCGCCCCATCTTAAGTTATCAATAAGTGAGCCTGAAAACAGCGTATTCTTCTGCAATACAACTGAGATTGCATCTCTTAAATGTCTGATCGGGTATTCCTTAACATTTATTCCATCTATCTTAATCTCACCCTTACTTGCATCATAAAGTCTTGGAATAAGCTGGATAAGCGTCGTCTTTGATGAACCTGTCTGACCGATTATTCCGACTGTCTGTCCTGCATTAATATGAAACGAAACATCTGACAGCACATATTCTTTGGCGGTATCCTTATATTTAAACCAGACATGGTTAAATTCAATCTCACCCTTCTTAACTTCAATGTCCTTTGCATTCTCATCAGTTATATAAATCGGCTCGTCAATTACCTTCATAATTCTTTCTGCAGAAGCAAGTGACCTTGTCATAAGAAGGAACACATTTGACATCATCATAAGAGAATTAAGTATCAGAAGGACATAGCTTAAGAAAGAAGTAAGCTGTCCAATCATCATCTGTCCTGAATTAATCAGTCTTCCGCCTATAAGAAGAATACCAAGAATTGTAGAATACATAACGAACTGCATAGCAGGCATGTTAAGTACAGCTATTCCAAATGCTTTCTCTGATTCGTTTTTCAGATTATCATTAACGTGTCCGAATTTTTCAATTTCGTAATCGCCACGCACATATGATTTAACAACTCTTACTGCTGTAAGATTCTCCTCTATACACCTGTTTACAAGGTCGACTGCTCCCTGCATTCTTCCATATCGTGGACCAACATTAATGATTATTATGATGAGCAGGACTGCCAGAACTGGCAGTGCTACAAGAAAGACCAGCGCCAGTGTTGAATTAATCTTGAATGCCAGAGTCGTTGCAAATATCAGCATTACCGGACTTCGTCCAAATGGACGCATTCCTGTTGATACAGCATTCTGGATATTAGTCACATCACTTGTGAGTCGTGTAACCAATGACGAAACACTGAAATGGTCTATATTAGAAAATGAATAAGACTGAAGTTTCTCATACTCAGCCTTTCTTATATTAGCACCCAGTCCCTGACCTGCAAGCGCAGAAAATCTTGCACTTCCCACACCTAATATAAGCGCTGCAACTGCACATACAGCCATCTGGATACCTTTGTTTATTATATATGGAACATCTGAATTGGTCACACCTATATCAATCAGGTCAGCCATCAGCTTAGGTACCATAATCTCAAGCACAACTTCAACACCTATACATATAAGCGCCAGCCATGCGTATTTCTTATATTCTTTCATATAAGAAAAAATTCTTCTCAACATTACTTGCACCTCCAATTGTTGCATATACAACTATTGTATTTTCAAGTTCAAGCAATGTCAAGAAGACATTTTTATAATTATTTTACATTTTTCTTATAAACCATATAAGAAATTACTGATGTAATCACCTCTGTAATCCAGAAAGCATGCCATACGCCAACAGCTCCGGCTATCCTTGACATTATGAATGCAACCGGAATTATTACAGCAACATATCTGCATACAGATATAATAAGTGACGGAAATCCTTTCCCAAGTCCTTCAAGCGCACCCGCCGAAGTAACTGATACCGTTGATACAATAAATCCGGCACTTATTATTCTTAACGCTGTCTCGCCAGCACTTATTGTATCTGGATTACTTGTAAACAGACCGATAAGTGACCCCGGTATTGCAAGACAGAGAATTGTACCTGCTGCCATAATAGCAAATATAAGTACCATTGATGTCTTATATATCTTTCTTACTCTCTCATGCTCTCCTGCTCCATAGTTATAGCCCATAAGCGGTCTCATTCCCTGTACAACTCCGTTGGCCGGCAGATACAGAAATGTCTGCAGCTTGTAATATACTCCAAGAACGAATACATACACAGCCGAGTACGCAGCAAGTATTACATTAAGCACTGATATAAGAATAGATGGAAGTGCAAGGCTTAAGCTTGCAGGCATACCAATAGAATAAAGTCTTTTTGCCATCGAACCTTCTATTCTCATCTCCGATTTTCTGAATTTAACCGGAATAGGCTTAACAATATATATTATGATATATAACACAGCTGCCGAAGTCTGACCTATTCCTGTCGCAAGTGCAGCGCCCTCAATCCCCATTGCAGGAAATGAGCCTATTCCGAATATCATCATCGGGTCAAGCACAATATTAACTATACAGCCTGTCATAAGACAGACCATAGAAGCATTCATTCTTCCAACTGCCTGAAACACCTTCTCAAACATAAGCTCAATTCCAAGCATTATTGAAAATGCAAATGCAATATTAGAATATTTAAGTCCCAGTGAAACAATCTCTGCATCTTTTGTAAACATTTTTAAGAATACCGGCATGCCCGCAATACATATAACGGTAAGCACAACAGCGTGTATACAACTTAAGAGCATGCCCTGACTGGCTGCTTTATCTGCCTGCTTCTGGTTCTGTGCGCCCATAAAAAATGATATGACCGCATTAATTCCTATTGCAAATCCTATCATAACCGAGCTTATAAGATTCTGTACCGGAAATACCAGTGACAGAGCTGTCATCGCATTTTCACTTATCTTAGCAACAAAGAAGCTGTCAACAATATTGTACAATGAATTAACCATCATAGATATTACCATTGGAAGTGACATTTTTAATAACAATGGGAGTATCTTCTGCTCCTTCATATATGTCTGATTCATATTAACTACCCGTCCTTTTCGTAAAAAAAGAGCCAACAAGTGGCTCTTTTTTTAATGATACACGATAATATTTAATTATTCAACCAGATTCTTTCTCGTGATGAATGGATTGAAAACCTATTGGTGAAAACCTACTAAACGCCTGTGAATTCTCGATTTCGTAGGTATATTTTCCAACTTAATAAGTTAATTCCAATTATTAAACCCACTCATTCATTATCCAGATACATTTTAGTAGGCTTTTCCCAGCAATTATTCTCCAAAAGAGATGCATTTAAACTGAAAAAAGCATACTAAACTTGATATATTTGCCCACTTAGTAGGTTTCTGCCTCTTCTCAACTTATAAGCTTCCTTCTAAAAACCTACTACAATATCGCGCAAATCAATTCTAGTATGTTTCTGACTCAAAAGCCCAGAAATCCAACTCACATCACGGCAAGCTCATATCTTACTTCTTCCCTTTCTGTGTCAGCAGAACTGACATTATCAATGAAGTTATCGGCACTGTAAGTATTATGCCCATTGTTCCTGATATTCCACGCATTATCTCAATTGCAACCGAGTACATGTTAAGAATCTGGTGCATCTGGTATGAATATGCGTATATTATCATGACAAGTCCCAGACTTCCTCCTGCATAAGCAAGAATAAGTGTGTTAGACATTGTTCCTATCATATCACGTCCAATATTAATTCCTGCATGGAATATTTCCTTTGCTGATATGTCAGGTCTGTTTTCTTTAATCTCATGTAATGATGATGAAACTGACATTGCAACATCCATTACTGCTCCTAACGATGCAATCAGTATGCCTGAAAACAGCATACCGCCTATGTCAAGCTTTGAATTCTGACCTACATATATTAGATTCTCTATATCATCAACATTATATCCTGTTACATGTCCAAAATGTCCGAAAACAAGTGCTATAAGACCTGATACAACCACTCCGGCTATTGTACCAAGCATAGCGCCAATTGATTTCTTCTGAAAATCTGCCAGCAGGATAAATGTTATTAGCGTAATTATGACAACTGATAATGTAGCTGCAATAAATGGTGAAACACCTATATACATCATCGGAATATACATCATTACTACAACTGCAAATGTGAATATAAGTGCGAGTACTGAATTGAAACCTTTCTTTCCTCCAACCAGCCACATAAGTCCGAAAAATGCTGCTAATAACGCAATTATCTCTGGTTCACGGTCATAATTATATACATTGGCTGAGAGATTTCCATTATATTCACTTATATTAGCTATTACCCTTGTTCCAACCTTACAGTTGGCTCCGTACAGATATCCGTTAAGACTGTACGCTTTTACTTCTTCTCCCTTGTGGCTTCCTGATTTAATACGTAAAACAACCTCCTGGCTGTCGCCGCTTTCTAAGTCAGCGGCAGCCTGAAGGTCTTCATTATCATTCTGTATAACTACTGCCTTAACAAACTTAGTGTTATCTTTGGCAAGCAGTGGTTTTCTTTCTACACTGGTGTAGAATAGAAACATTGCAATCATAATAAGTGCCACAACAAGGTATTTACCACATGTGTCTATTATCTTTTGCAAATGTCTTCCTTCTTTCTGATTCCAACTATAACAGCGCCGATGCCTGCTGCTGCGGCAGCCATACAGGCATATACTCTTGCAAGCATGTTATCTCCTGTCTGTGGAGCTTTGCCATTATCTGTCGAAGAATTATTGGTTGATGAGTTATCTGCTGATGAACCTTCTGCCGGTGCAGATGGTTCTGTTACAGTATTGTTATCTTCCTGTACAGTAAGTGCATTAATTGCATTAACAACTGCAGTTTTTGCATCCTCTAATGCCCTGGCATCAATCTTAGGTGCATTATCTGACTTATAATCTGCAAGCTGTGCCTGTGCTCCTTCCTGTGCCTGAATGTATATTGTCTTGTCCAGAAGTGTTGATACGCCCTTCTTAAATCTGTTAACACTCTTTCCGCTCTCAGACGTTGACTTGTCTGCTGCATTCTTTACAGAACCATATCCTGACACCCTGTCAGTATCTTTACCATAATTATTTACGATATCTGCAAGCATTGGGTCTTTGTCTGTTGTATATGCTGCCTTAATCTTCTTTAATGCTGAGAGAGCATCCTTAAGGGAATTCATGCTGGCTTCTGTATAATTAACCTCTGTGCCGTTAATTAAAGCCTCTGCATTATTAATAACCTCATCCACAGACATATCTGTATTAGTCTTATTGATTGTAAAATCATCAGCATACTTATTACCATTGTAGTCATATGTCTTGATTGTAAGTGAGCCGCTTGAGAAATCAATTGTTGAGAATGATGGGAGGCATGCATTCGTTCTCTCAGCTATGTAATATGGTGTATAGTTAAGTAAGTTATAGTACTTAGAACCTGAGCCTGAACCTGTTGTTATATAAAGAGTTCCATCTGGATTAGTAACCGAACCGCTGCTTATATCATAGTCAACTACATTTCCATCGAGAATCTGATAACTTCTTGAAAATGTGTGGTCATGTCCTGTAAGACATATATCAATGTTAAATTCATCCATTAATGGTGCAAATACAATTCTGTTAGTAGCAGCATCTGTATCTGCATGTGGCTGTCCTGAACCATAGATATCACTATGGAATATTACAACCTTCCACTTTGCATCAGGGTTGCTTACAACAGCTTTTTTCATAAATGTTCTGTGTTCCTCCTGATTACGGTTGTTGCTGTTTAATGATATGAATAACACATCTCCATAATTAAAATAGAAATCGCTTCCTGCTGCTGTACTTCCTAACTTATCCTCTGAATTAGGGTTGTTAAAATGTGCTGAGTAATCTGCACCAGCCATATCGTGGTTACCAATTGTGGCAGCGATTGGAAGGCTTCTGAATACTGATGGATAAAGATATCCTGCATACTCACTCTCTCTTGTCTTCTTATCCTCTGCTTTAGCTGCTCCTGACTGGTTAATCTGGTCACCTGCTGATAAGAGGAATGATGCATCAGGACATGTCTTTAATGCCTGCTGCATTGTCTTATTCCAGTTGTATGCATCTCTTGCAACACTGGCATCATTAGCTGATTTATCTGAACTGCTTCCTGAAGCACCAACCTGAGGGTCACCGGTAAGAATAACCGAAAACTTATCAGTTGCCTTAGTTGTGTAATCATATTCAGCAGACCATACACTGTCATCTCCTGTGTAATTGTCTGTGTACTGGTAATGATACTGTGTGTTCTCTTCAAAGTAATCTGCTATGTTTACCTTATTGGCTGCACTGTATGACTTTCCCTGCCAGTTCTCAGCACTGATAGCCTCTGCATTACCTGTTACAACCTTGGCTGATGACTTTGAACCATCCTTCCATACCTTTACTGCCGGTGTTCCTTTTCCAGCTGAATACCATGAAAAATTAAGATCTGCCGCATCTGAACCTGGAGTTAAAGCTATATTTTCAGTCTGTGCATAAGCTTTTTCTCCTCCCTGCCATACATTAGAAAGCCAGTTCTGGAAATCAGCTGAATTATCTGTATCCTGCTTGAATGTACTCTGACTTACATCTGCCTCACCATATGCAAATGCATTAATAAGTGGTGCCTGACTTACAAGAACTGTTGACATTGCAGCAAGTGCTGCACTTTTTCTTAATAAATTCTTACTTCTCTTCATTTTTTCCTCCACATAATGAGATATATTTATTCGTATACTGTTGTACAACGAATTGTCATTACTATATCCCTATGTGGTAAACTTACAATAATTGTACTGTAAATCTTATGTAAAATTCTTGTTGTAAGCAAAAAATAAGACACAGATGTTTAATGTCTGTGTCCGATTTTTTCAATTTATTTGTTTTCAAGCTTTGTAATACATTTATCCAGCGATGTTGCAAACCAATCTATATCGTTCTCTGAAAATACCATTGGTGGACGAAGCTTTAAGATATTGCCATAATGACCTATAACTGATGTAAGAATATGCTCATCTCTTAACATCTCTATTACATTCAACGCCATATCCTTATCAGGTGTCTTATTACCATCATTCTTTACGAATTCAAATCCTAAGAACAAACCTGCACCTCTTACATCACCTACTGATTCAGGGTGTCTCTCCTGTACCTCTTTAAGTGCCTTAAGAAGCGCCGCACCTGCTTTCTTACAGTGTTCCTGAAGATTCTCATCCTTAATATATTTAAGAACAGCCTGAGCGGCGGCTATTGATACAGGATTACCACCAAATGTATTAAAGTAAGGAAGCTTGTCACTGAAGGCTGCAAGTACATCCTCTTTTGCAGCAAGTCCTGAAATTGGAATTCCGTTACCCATAGGCTTACCCATTGTTATCATATCAGGGACAATTCCGTGTCTCGCAAATCCAAAGAATGCCTGTCCGGTTCTTGCAAATCCCGGCTGAACCTCATCTGCTATAAATACTCCGCCATTCTTATGTACAACATCTACTGTTGCTTTTAAGAATCCTACAGGGTCAGGATATATACCATCTGATGAGAATATTGAATCAGCAAGGAAACAAGAAAACTTATATCCTGCCTCATTTAATTCATCTATAGTCTTTTGCATCTCTGACGCATACCATGCTGTGAATTCTTCTGGTGTTCCACCATGACGGTAATAATCTGGTGCTGTTATAAGCCTTACATTAGGAAGTAATGGCTGACCGGCTCCAAGTGAAGGTGAACAGCCTGATGTTAATGCACTTGTTCCGTGGTAGGCTTCCTGTGTGATAATTATACCGGTACCACCCGTATAGGCTTCTGCCACACGAAGTGCAAGGTCATTAGCTTCTGAACCTGTACACATATACATTATCTTATTAATCTCATCAGGCATAAGTGCAAGCAGTTCTTCACTGTAATCAAGAATTTTTTCATGAAGATATCTTGTATGTGTATTAAGCGTTTTCATCTGTTCTGTAACTGCATTTACAACAGCAGGGTTACAATGTCCTACACCAGCTACATTGTTATACATATCAAGATATTTGTTACCTTCATCATCCCACAGATAATCTCCTTCTCCACGGACAATGTTAAGTGGCTTTCTATAAAAAAGTCTGTAAGCACCTCCAAGGTATTTTTCTCTCTTACTAATCATTTCCCTTGTTTTAGGACTTAACATAGATGCATATTCTTCCTTAAAACTGTTAGAGTCCATAATACTTGATTCTGTTGCCATAATTTCCTCCATTCTGCAAAAAGAAAAAGCACAGAACCTCTGATTTCTCAGAAATTCTGTGCTCCTTTGCACTGTCATACAGATTCATTCTGTCTGACATATATAATAGCAACATTTGGTTATTTGTCAATTTATAATCAAATGCTTATTAATCATATTTCTTATTTATCTTAAGTTTTACAGATAATGCTATTAAAGCCACGACAATAATACCTGCAAGAACCCATACCCACACAGGAACATTCTTAATGTTATAACATCTTACATTAATCCACATCTGATTAATTCTTGTTGTCTCTTCAGCATCAAAATACTGCATAATGGCACTTCTATCCATAACCTCCTGCGTAGGATACTGTGCTGATAACTGTCTGTATGTCTGTTCTTCTGGAACTTTAAGTATATATCTTTCATCATCAGAATCACCTGAAAAGAAATATCCCAGAGGATAATCTACAACATCTGTATCACTTTCATCTGCTCCATAGTTCCACTTTACATAGTCGAATACAACATCACTGTCACCACCTGATATAACTGATGTATATCCAATATAGCTCATGTTTCTTACAGCATTTTCAGGTTTTGACAGAAAGTTAATAAAGCTCTGTGCTGCCTGCTTTTTCTCTGAATTGCCATTAATTCCAGACTTTAACATTACCCAGCCGTCAAAATAAAGGTTAGTACATTCTTCAGGTACTGCAAAATTAAGCTGAAAATCATCCTCGTCAGCCTGGTCCATAGTATATACAGCATCTCCAGACCACTGATAACCTGCGACTACCTTTCCTGTTATCATATCAGTTTTGGCACTGTCAGTCTCGAATGAATAGGCATTATTCTTAACTGACTGAAGATACTCCTGAATCCTGTCCACATTTGCCTCAGAAGTATCATTCATCTCCTCGGCAAGTTTTTCACGATAATCAGGACTGTTTATAAATGACACTGACTTTAACTTGTCTGACTTAATTGCACCAACAGCTGCAAACATGGAATCTCTTACATTATCCTTAATCGTTATCTGACGTCTGAATTTGCTGTTATCAATTATCGTCCATGTAGATGCTTCTTTTTCTGTCACTTTATCAGGATTGTACACGATTCCTGTTATACCCCACATATATCCTGCAGCATAGCGGCTCCATGACTCACCATTAATCTTATTCTCGTCAAATGTTTTCTTGATAAATGGAGATACACCCTTAGCATAGTAATTATTAGCAATCGATGTATCATAGAAATCATCTGAAAATGGCTCAAGCCAGTCCTCTGCCATAAGCTTCATTATCATATATTCTGAAGGACAGATTACATCGTAATCATCACCCAGAGTAAGCATATTGTACAGTTCCTCGTTAGTTCCAAGACAACTGTACTGTACCTTAACTTTCTTGCCATAATTCTCATAATACCAGTTCTCGAAATCTGTAATTATCGAATTCTCACCCTTTATGCTTCCGCTTTCAAGGTCAATTGTATCATCATCACTCCAGTCTCCGGTATCAATATATTCTTCCCAGTTGCACACACGGAGTATGATTGTATCATCTGCAGCCATTGCTGTAAGACGGTTTGTATTAAACACTCCTGTTACCGCTGCTGCGCCGCTTACTACCATTAAAGCTGAAAGTATTAATGCATTTATCTTTCCAATAATCTTATTCATCAGCTCCAGCCTCCTCTCGTACAGCCTTTCTTGCTGGCGCAAGATTAATTGCTATCTCAACTACAATTACAATAAGGAATATTATTGTAGATAAAGCCCACAAAGCAGTCTTGATATCAGTCTGAGAGCCCTTGGTTGCATTAACAACATAAGTACTTATCGTGTCAAATGTTGCAGGCTTAGTGTATGTTGCGACGAAATAATCATCCAGTGATAATGTAACTGCCATAACAAATCCTGATGCTATGCCGGAAGCAATCTGAGGTATTATTATCTTAAAAAGTGCATACACAGGTGTTGCCCCAAGGTCAAGTGCAGCTTCATACAGACTTGGATCCATCTGTTTTAATTTAGGAACAACAGCCAGATATACGAACGGTGCACTCAGTATAACATGTCCCACAACAAGAGGAATATACGTATCCTTACTGACACCTAATACAACTACAAGAAGAATACAAATAGAAAAACCTGTAACTACATCTGCATTGACAACAGGAACCTGATTAAGAACTGACATTGCTCCTTTTACTTTTCCCTTTGAATAAAATGCACCTATAGCACCTGTTGTTCCAAGTATTGTTGCAAGTACAGCACTTCCAACAGCAAGCAGCACAGAACCGATTATCATATTAATAAGCTCCGGAGTCGTAAAAAGTGTTACATAATTATGCATTGAAAATGCATGTATTGCTCCTATATTAGCGGCATCCGTAAAACTGTATACTGCAAGCACAAGAATTGGAATATACATGAACAAAAGGACAATGCATATAATCATATATTTCAGAAATTTCTTCATTATACAAGTCCTCCTCTTCCAGCATTTTCTGACTCTTTATCACCCGAAACCAGAGTGACAATACATATAATAACAAGAAGTATCAGTGCTATCATTGAGCCATTGTGCCAATCATATGCACTGAAATAACTTCCAATCAGACTACCCATAATATATGTGCTGTTATAAAGCATATCAAGAACTACATAGTTAGTCATTGCCGGAAGGAATACCATTGACACACCACTGACAATTCCCGGAACAGACAATGGCAGTATAACCTTGATAAATGTCTGGAAATTATCCGCACCAAGATCCGATGCTGCTTCAATAACACTCTTATCAAGCTTTGAAAGCGTTGTATATAACGGAAGTATCATGAATGGAAGAAAATCGTATGTCATTCCTATTATCGTATTGATAAACGGATAATACGCAAGATTTCCCTCAATCATTGATAATATCTCTTTAAGTGCGGTAATTCTTAATGTGAAATTAATCCACATAGGCATAACAAAAAGCAGAAGTATTACCGCTTTTCTCTTTAACTTACTCTGTGAAAGTATATACGCTACAGGATAAGCAATTATAAGACAGACTGCAGTTGCGACAAATGCAAGTACAAGACTGTAACACAGAGTTCCAAGTGTATTAGGGTCTGTAAAAAAATTCTGCAGATTAACCATGCTGAATTGTCCCTGTCCGTTAGTAAATGCATAATATACAAGGACAAGCAGTGGTGCTGCAACAAATAATATAAGAAACAGCCCATAAGGGATTCCAAGATATTTGCGTGAAAAAGACATATTTCTATCCCCCCTACTTCTTCAACTGGAATTTCATCTTCTCTTCAGGCATGATAAGACCAACATGATCATCCATATTCCAGAGATATTCATCATCTACAATAAGGTCATGACCATACTCAGTTCTTATTACATAACTGTAATGGTCACCCTTATAGATAAGGTTAATAATCTTACCTGATACAAGACCTGCTGTTACATCATCGCTCATTTCAATATCATCAGGCTGGATTGAAACAACAACCCTGAACTTTGAAACATCTACATTTTCACCGTTCTCATCAACAAGCACTCCATCTGACATCTTAGTCTTAGGAATAACCTGTGTTAAATCACAGCTTATTATCTTGCCATTAAAGTCGAGCGTATAATCTCCATTAATTGTTGTAACAAAACTTGTGGTATGGTCCTCTGCAATCATTACATGAATTCCATCAGGCTCAAGCTGCATTCCTACTGTATCACCGACATGATAACACCTGGTAGTTCTTATTATCATCTCATACTTTCCGGATTCAACAGCAACCTCGTAATGCATTCCCTTGAATATAACTGAAGTAACCTCACCAACAACAGTTCCATCCTCCGGCTTTGTAATAATTACATCTTCCGGTCTTATAACAACGTCAACTAAAGTTCCCTCTGGAACATCATCCATTCCGACAAACTCTCCGCCACAGAATCTTACTTTCATGTGTCCTGTCATAATACCTTTGAAAATATTGCTCTCTCCAATAAAGTCAGCAACAAAAGCATTCTTAGGCTCATTATATATATCCTCAGGAGTTCCTATCTGCTGAATCTTACCCTCTGATAAGACAACAATCTTATCAGACATTGTAAGTGCCTCTTCCTGGTCATGTGTTACATATATAAATGTAATTCCAAGCTGGTCATGCATATTCTTAAGCTCAATCTGCATCTCCTTACGCATCTTTAAATCAAGTGCCCCCAGAGGTTCATCAAGCATAAGAATTTCTGGCTCATTGACAAGTGCTCTTGCAATTGCAATTCTTTGCTGCTGTCCGCCTGACAACGTAGATATCTTTCTGTCCTCAAATCCTTCAAGGTCAACCATATCAAGAACATGCTTAACTTTTTTTCTTATTTCTTCTTTAGGAAGCTTCTTTAACTTAAGTCCAAATGCAATATTTTCATATATATTCATATGTGGAAACAGCGCATAACGCTGAAACACTGTATTAATCGGTCTTTTGTTAGCTGGAAGCTGTGATATATCCTCTCCGTTAAGAAGTATCTGTCCGTCTGTCGGAAGTTCGAATCCTGCTATCATTCTTAGTGTGGTTGTCTTTCCACATCCTGATGGTCCTAAAAATGTTACGAATTCCCCACGCTTTACTTCAAGATTAAAGTCATCAACCGCCTTAAATCCATTATCACTATATACCTTACTGATATGTTTAAGTTCTATTATATTTTCTGATTTACCAGACATATCCAACCTCCGCAATTAACATCCTTCGTTACACCGTCCAACAACTATGCAACCACTTCCTATTTAATATCAAAAACGGGTACAAATCAAGTAAATTCTTGATTTGCACCCATGGTTTTTTCATTATGTAAACAACTGGCAAATATATGTTTTAAGGTCTGTGATGAAGCTCCTGGACAGTCTTTCCTATTTCTTCCCTTATAGTCTGTCTGTCTTCCGGAATCTTCTGCATTCTTGCAAGTAAATCCGCTGTATCATGCTCAGAACCAACTTTTCTTAACGACTCACATGCTGCAAATACAACATCATCATCTGCATCATCAATAAATCTTAACAGCAAGTCCACACTGGTCTGATCATCACTTGCACCAAGAGCCTTGGCTGCTGCAATCTTTTCTTCTTTACTTCCTGTAATTACTTCCTGTATAGCATACCAGTCATGGTGCTTTACATGTTTCTCCATTTTTTCATCTAATGTCTTTTTCTTAAATAACATACCGATGCCTTCTTTCATCTTTTTCTATATTATAGTATTGCATTTTCGATATGTAAAATGTATATTTAATATGTCACTTATATCATAATTATATATTGGAGAATTACTATGACCTTAGATTATTACAGAATATTTTACTATGTTGCAAAATATAAGAGTTTTTCAAAAGCAGCCCGCATGCTCGACAATAACCAGCCTAACATAACCCGCTGCATGAATATATTAGAAAGTGAACTTGACTGCAAACTGCTTAACCGTTCTCACAAAGGCATCACTCTTACACCTGAAGGAAATACATTGTATTCTCATGTATCAATCGCAATGAAACAGCTTGAAGACGCTGAGAATGCCATTATCAAAAGCAAAAGTCTGTCCGGTGGTACAATATGCATAGGAGTAAGCGAGATTGCTCTTAGAATATTCCTTCTTAAAAAACTTGAGAAATTCACAGAACTTTTTCCTGATGTCAAGATAAAGCTTACCAACCACTCTACTAATCAGGCTGTTAATGCTCTAAAAGCCGGTCTGGTAGACTTTGCTGTCGTAACCACACCTGTTAATTTAACTGGCGATATGAAATCTGAAAGCCTATGCTCATTCCATGATATACTTATTGCAGGTCCAAAATACAGTCAGCCGGATAACAAAATAATTCATCTGGAAGAATTGCAGGATTATCCTTTCATAAGTCTGGCAGAAGGTACCGGTACACATGACCACTACACCAAATTCTTCTATGACAACAATCTTCACTTTAACCTTGATATGGAGGCTTCAACTACAGATCAGGTTCTTGCAATGGTTCAGGCAAACTTAGGGCTTGGCTTCTATCCGGAGGAACTTGCCTCTGAATATATAATGCGTGGTGAAATATTTCCTGTAAATCTATACGAATCCGCACCTGACAGAGATATTGTTCTTATACGTGAATCAAGACATACCGAAAGCATTGCAGCCAAAAAACTTATTAATTTCTTAAAGCATACAACTGATTAAAATGTCTTAGTTACGCATTCAAGTGTCGCACAGTAGCCTGTATTATTCTTGCTCTTATACATGGCACTGTCGGCACGTCTGTACAGTTCATCAAAATCAATATCCTTTTCCCCTTTATAAAACGCTTCACCCATGCTTACATATATCTTCTCATCTCCCATCTCTGGAATTCTTATGTCCTTAAGCTTTGCAAATACTCTCATCGTGAAGCTTTCAGCATCTTTAGTTTCTGTTATTCCTGGGATGAACATTGCAAATTCATCACCTCCCAGGCGCATGCATATATCATGTTCCCTGCATACACTCTGAAGACTTCTTGCAACCGCTATAATTACTGCATCCCCGACAACATGTCCATATGTATCGTTAACATTCTTGAACTTATCACAATCAAGAAGGCACATAAGCCCCTTAGTTCCTTCCTTAATAAGGTCTGTAATTGCTTTCTCTCCGCTTCCTCTATTTCTTATTCCCGTCATAAGGTCTGTTTCTGAAAGATATAAAAGCCTGTTCTCCTTACGTTTCTCTGCATCGATAACTTCAACGGCATATACAACATGCCACAGTTCTCCGTTGCTATCCTCATCTACCCTTATGAATCTTTCACGACACCATCCAGAGTAATTTCCAAGGAATTCATGAACAATCGTTGTCTTGTTCTTCATTCTCTCCGGAAGTGTTGATATATCAACAAATTCAAGTACACTTTCTACATACTTCCTGGAAGGAAGACTCTTCATTACACTATTTATCTGTTCTGCAAAAGTATGCTCACCTTTTATCATATTATCCCTTATGAAATCTGTTGACTTTATTTCATGAAATTTTCCTGTCTTTAAATTGATAATATGCATTGACAGATATATTCCGGCAAGTGCTGAATATGCGCTGAACATAGCCTCACGCTTGGATTTTTTAAATACATTTCTCTGTTTTAATAGCAGTACTAAAAATGTGCCTATCATATCAAGAAAGCGCGAAATCTCGTCCATCTCACTTTCTGGTGGATTGTCAACACCAAAGAAGCCATATATCTCGTCCTTATATCTGAATGGACTTACTGCCAGGCTCTTTACATTCTGAACTTTGAGCAGTTCATATGCTGCAGGATATTCATCCTTAATCTCCTCAATATCTTTAGTACTAATATTTCTTCCATCATTAAATGATGTATACCACCAGTCTATAATTGACATATCTACATTCTGAAGAAACTCTATCTGAGGCTCAATCCCATCCGCACACCACTCATAAGTATTATTAGTAACCTTTTTTCTAATATTATCTTCAAATATGTATATTCTTTCAGACCCGATATGTTCTCCAAAAAATCTGATAAATTCATTAATCTGATCATCTGGATTTTCATAATTCATTGCTGCCTTCATTGCTTTATTCATAATTGATTCGTACTTTTTCGTCTTCATATGCATCTCCAATTCAATACATTTATAACTAGCAACATAGTAACATATATTGACAAAAAACGCACCCTTTTCACATGTAAAAACTGTGAAAAAAGTGCGTCCTGATATTAAACAAACCGCATTCGCCGCTAATAATTCTCTACATAGCCTTAATTGCATTCACTGTTATATTGTACTGTTTCTCAACTTCTTCAAATGCTTCCTTAGCTCCTGCAAGTTCTCCTGCACGAAAAATCTCTGTAATAGCTGAACTCGCCTTATAAAGATTATCAAACCCAAGATTTAAGCATACTCCCTTAAGTGTATGTGCTGCCCTGAATGCTTCTTCTACATTTCCAGCAGCTATAGCCTCTTTCAGATTGGCGTAGCTGTTGTCATCTAAAAATTTCAATACAAATTTTTTAATAAAAGCCTCATTTGGAAATCTATTCAAAGTATTCTGATAATCTGCTCCCATCGCATCATAGCATTCTTTAATTGTCATGTGCCTACCTGCCTATATATTGTTAAATTATTACTATGCATATAATTATAAATGATATCACGATTAATATAGTATTGTCAAAGAATGATTTAATAATAAAATATAATTTCAGATAATTATTTTACATATCCGCAAATATACTGTATATTAAATATATTGCTGTCTGGCAAAATATATGCGGGGGAATTGTTTTATGAAAAAACGAGATTCTTTTAACAACAAATGGGGATTCATCCTTGCCTGTATCGGCTCTGCCGTTGGTATGGGTAATATCTGGATGTTCCCGACAAGAGTATCAATGTATGGCGGTGGATCATACCTGATACCATATTTCATATTCGTTGCACTTATTGGTTTCACTGGTGTTATCGGAGAAATGAGTTTTGGTCGTGCTACTAAGTCAGGACCTGTTGATGCATTTGGATATGCATGCGAAACTAAGAATAAGAGAAAGCTTGGTGAGGTTATCGGCTTTATTCCAGTACTTGGCGCACTTGCAATGGCAATTGGTTACACTGTTGTAATGGGCTGGATTCTTAAGTACATGATTGGAGCTTTTACAGGAAAGGCACTTGCACCTGCTGACACAGAAGGCTTTGCTGCTTCATTTGGAAGTATGGCAAGCGCATTTGGTAATAATGTATGGCAGATTGTAGCTCTTGTTATTGGTATTATTATCCTTATGTTCGGTGTCGGACGCGGAATTGAAAAGGCCAATAAAATCATGATGCCTGTTTTCTTTATTCTTTTTGCTGTACTTGGAATATATGTTGCTTTCCAGCCTGGTGCAATAGAAGGCTACAAATACATTTTCAGAGTTGACCCTAAGGCATTTGCTGACCCTAAGACATGGATATTCGCTCTTGGCCAGGCATTCTTCTCTCTTTCTGTTGCTGGTAATGGTACTCTTATATATGGTTCTTATCTTTCAGATAATGAAGATATCCCTGCTGCTGCCGGACGCGTTGCTCTGTTCGATACTATAGCAGCCTTGCTCGCAGCTCTTGTTATCATTCCTGCAATGGCAACAACCGGTGCCCAGCTTAATCAGGGTGGTCCCGGACTTATGTTTATCTTCCTCCCGGCACTTTTTAAATCAATGCCAGGCGGATACATAGTCGCAATTATATTCTTCGTTGCTGTATTTATGGCAGGACTTTCTTCTTTAATCAACCTGTATGAAGCACCTATTGCAACTATTCAGGAAAAGCTTCATCTTGGAAGAAAGGCATCTTGTGCCATAATCGCTGTAATAGCACTTGTAGTTTCAATATGTATTCAGGGAATTGTCTCTGGATGGATGGATATACTTTCTATCTACATCTGCCCACTTGGTGCAGGTCTTGCCGGAATTATGTTCTTCTGGGTATGTGGTAAGAAATATGTTGAAACTCAGGTTAATACCGGTCGCGAT
>OKRY01001002.1_pt1 | contig 23409 bp, 20 predicted proteins | sample 1601121 | NCBI WGS metagenome assembly OKRY01 (sample SAMEA3541546, study PRJEB24748) | human gut metagenome | biome: human gut; feature: human-associated habitat; material: faeces | place: China | collected 2012
GACAGCAACAGGTTCCAGCCATTCGTTTGAAGCGTTTTCTCCTTCTATCTCGAAGGCAAGATGAGCGAACCAACTGTCTGCTGCGGCGCCGTGCCAGAGCTTGACATTAGCTGGAATATGAATGACAGTGCCGGGCAATATCTGTATAGCCGGTTTGCCTTCTTCCTGATACCAGCCACGTCCGGCTACTCCGATAAGCATCTGACCGCCACCTTTTGTTGCGTGGTGAATATGCCAGTTATTGCGGCAGCCCGGCTCAAATGTCACATTAAAAATGCCAACCTGACTCTTAGATACCAGAGCAAGAAAGCTCTTTCCACTGAAATACTGTGCAAAACCATCGTTTGGTGCACCGATTGGGAATACCATCTCTTTGGCATGTGCTCTCATTGCTTCATCTTCATATGGAAGATCGCCCTCGTTTACATCCCATACTTCTTTTGCCAGGTTAAAAACTGCCCAGCCCTTTGGCCAGCCTGCGTAAAAAGCTACATGTGTGATGATTGCAGCGATCTCTTTCTGTGTCACGCCATGTGCTTTTGCGTTCTGTAAATGGAATTTCAGGGAAGAATCTGTGATACCGGAAGCCATTAACGCTACGACCGTAATAATGCTTCTTGTCTTTACATCAATATCCTGATTGTTCCAGTTCTCTCCAAATAATACATCATCGTTAAAATGCGCAAACTCCGGAGCAAATTCTCCGAGTGCATTTCTTCCTGCTGTCTGTGTGATCTTTGCCATAGTTTTGTACACTCCTTTTTCTATGTTTTGAATGAAATCTGTTTATGTCTTATCATTCCTGCTAATATCCGCGTTTTGCGATCGCCGGATTATAACTCTTTCACCCAGTTCTCGATTTCCTGCTTATTCGCTCTGTTTAAAAGTTTTCCTTCCACAATCTCCGCGCCCGGTGCTGACGGCTGTAATTCTTTCACTGTATTTCCAAAACCGCTTCCGCCTGAAGTTGCAAACAAAACAATTTTCCTGCCTGTGAAATCATACTTTTCCAGAAATGTATTGATGATGGTCGGTGCAACATACCACCAGATTGGAAAACCAAGAATAATCTCATCGTAGGATTCCATATCCAAATTAGAATCTGCGATTTCCGGCCGGATGGATTTATCACTCATTTCAATACTGCTTCTGGATTTTTTGTTCATCCAGTTTAAATCATCTTTTGTATACAATACTTTTGGTGCAATTTCATGCAGATCAGCGTTTGCTGCCTCTGCGATCATTTCCGCAATCTTTTTTGTTGTTCCACTTGCACTGAAAAATGCAACTAATGTTTTCTTCATTGCTGACACCTCCTGAGAATCTTAACTATTTTAATCAAAAAAAGATGCATAAAATATGCTGCCATATCTTACGCATCTATTATATAACCCATTTTTCTATTATGTCTAATACTTATAATATATGTTTTGTTATGCTTTTCAGGCATAATATTTTTATCTCTTTTTATTTCTCTGTGTCACCTTCCACACTTCTGTTTCAGTATTTCAATCTTACCACTTTCCTTCTCTTGGAAAGCGGGTGCAAAGGTATAGGATTTAGCAATACAAGCCAAACATATCTATCATTTTTTTTAATAAAAATGAAACTTTTTTGTAACTTACTGATTCATAAATGCATTTCGCATGAACAATTTTGAAGAAAGGAAAAAGAGAGAAAATAACTATACATTATATATATACGTGCGCGCGAAGAGCACGAAGAAAGAGAATAAAAACATTTTATAAGCATGCCGGATTGGGTGGTGGCGGTTCTGTCAGTATAGTCGCCGCATCAAAGCAGGGACATTGTATAAACCGCAAAACGCTTTGTGATACTTTCTCAAATCGTTTCGTGAGTATTTTGCAATTGTTAACACAAAATAAAATGCGTTTTTTTGTTATTTTCCGAAGCGGTTTAACCTTCTTTCAAATGATCTTTAAATGTTCCTCAAATCATTCGGAATGTCTATCTTTGTGTAAATCTTAGGCATGTGTACCTAAAAAAGTGATGCTTATATTCCTCTCTCCGCTGTCTACTAAATTTCGACTAACTCACTTATCGGCTTGATATAAGACGCCCACTTGCTCCATCCACTTGATGATTTGTAGGCATCAACGGAACTATCGGGTACATAGATATTGGGTATGTTTGAACCTCGGAATGTCCAGTAATCGGTGGTTGGCGGTATTGTCGCCCTTATGATTAGAGTCTCAAGCAGCGGACAGCCACCCATTCCCGTTACTGATATAACACTTTCTCCCCTTATCTCTACATAAGTTAAATTAGGATTATCCGCAAGCCCATCTATCTTTGTAACATTAGACGGATAAACGAATCTGGATATGCCAGCTCCTGAAAATGCGCCGTTATTAATTGTTGTTACAGATTCCGGAATTGATATTTCTCTCAGTTTAATACATCCGCTGAAAGCCGACTTAGAAATGGTAGTACATGCACTGCCTATTATACATCTTTCCAATGAGGTACATCCCATAAAGTTTTGATAGCCAATGTCAATCCGTTCAGGTAGTTCTATACTCCTCAATGCGGTACAGCCGTAAAAAAGGCTACTGGACGAGGTGGTGAAATTTAGCCACTTGAACTCATCGAATGTGGTAATCTTTGTATTCTTTGCAAATGTGCTGGCACTGATTATCCGTTGGACAGCCGCCTCCTCTTCCGTTATATAGCCGTCCTTGTCCTCATCCCATATACCAAGACATATTCGTCGGGTTTCAGTATCCCTGAAGTGGATAGCAGCTTCACCGATGAGTATCAGATTCAGTCTATTGAATATACTTCTCAACACATCCACAGAGTCCTGATAGTACTTGGAATGCACAGTAATGGTGCCCTCCAATACCGGTATGGGGTCTTCACCGGACAGTCCCTCGGCTGACAGTCCGGAATAGCTGCCGTCGGACAGCTGGGCGAGCATGTCGAGTGCGTCGGCAGTGTAATACTCTTCATTGAAGCCTATGGCGCGGATGTGTTTCAGCGCGTGGGCATCACCCTGGGACTGTTGTGCCTCAATGACATCAGACAGCAGCTTCATGGGGCTCAGCAGGGGGCAGTTCTCCACCCAGAAGTCCGTGATGTTTCCGGCACACTGGCCGATAATCAACCCTTCGGTCGACAGCAGCGGGAAGTTCTTGAATGAGATGTACTTGTTGTTTGCCGGATACTCGATGACTTCAAGACTGCCGCCTTCCGGAACCTTAATCTGGCTGAGATTGGTTCCGTCCGCATATATCTCACGGATATTCTGGCAGGCGCTCAAGTCAAGAGTACCCTGCAAGGTGGCAATGTTTGACAACAGGACTTTCTGTAGGCTGCCGCAGTCGGCAAGGGTAAGCCCGGTGATGGTGATGATGACGTTTTCGGTCTTGCTACCCAGGATGAGCTCCGTCAGGCGCCGGCCACGGACCACCATGGTGCCGCTGACGTTCTTCCGGTGCCAGTCGCCGATGGAGAGCAGCCAGCTCGCCGCCTGGATGGCGTTCTGCTGGTCGGCAGAGCCGCCGAGGTCGATGGTCATCCGGCACACTTCACCGGCCTTGGTCCTTGCGCCCTGCACGATGCTGGTACCGTTTGCAATGGCCGGGTACATGTCGAATGCCGGGGTTATCTCGTAATCTATCAGGTCGCCTGCTGCACGCACGATGATGGTGTCCGTTCCGCTGTTTGAAAACAGACCATAGCTGTATTTCGACATGATGTACATGATGCGCTTCTTCACCCAGGCGGTTTCGGCAGAGCAGAAGTCGCCATGCGATTGGGTGATAGGGTCGGTGTCGTTGGTATAAGAGCCGTTGTTGTAGGCTATCTTGGCTATCTCGTAGCGTTTGGCATCGGCGTTGACCAGCGTGGCCGGAAAATAGTTCTTGATGCCGAGATAATACTTCTTGTAGAAGGCATATACCTTGTCATAGGGAGTGCCCGAGGATTGTCCGCACAGGCTTTCCATGGCACTGAGCATCTTCCGCATGCCTGCCGCAATCTCGGCGCTGAATGCCAGTTCGAGCATGTTCCAGAATACGGATGTCTCGCCGTTCCAGATGGGCTGGCCGTTACTGTAAACATCGTGCATCTCGCAGTGGTAGGGCTTGCGGTCCTGACCCTGGTTGTCTATCGGGAAGATGGTGTCGGCATCGTCCAGGCGCCACCGCCACTTGCTGCCGGTAGTGCAGAAGTTATACGGATAGGTGTTCTTCGCCCGCTGGTCGGTTCCGGCCGTAAACTCCACGAAATTATGATGGAATACGGCGTCGCTGATGTCGAAGCAGTCGGGGATGGTAGCCCGGAAAAGCTGCTTCCTCGCATTGACGAACAGTTCATTCAGCTGGTCGGCCGTGAAGGCTGATAAATCACTGCTTAAATACTCTTTGAGCTGTGTCTTAAGGTTAATCTGCCCGGCCCCGATGTCCGAAGGGATGAATTTCCCTTCCGCCGCCTCATAGTAGTACAGATTGTAGAGGTCGGCATCGCCGGTCTTGGCAATCCAGTACTCATACCCCGTGCTCCGATATTCCGCAATAGAAGCATTCAGCTCCGCCAGCGTGCCGCCAAACGGACGGATGCGGTTGTTGCAGACATATACGGCGTTATAGGAATCTATCCACCTCTGCGCAGAGAGCGGTTCGGTCTCGTCGGCATTCAGCTCTCCGGCGTCGAAGTCCCAGCAATTGGTATCATTATATTGGAAGGCTTCCTCATCGGCATTGTACGCCCAGTATGACTTGCCGCGGTTCCAGGGCACACGGAACAGTGCCCCCAGCGGTGCGTTGTCCGAGCCCTCTACAGAGAGAAGTTCCGGGAAAGCCTCCGTATCATAACCGAAACAAAGGTCATCTCCCTTGTCCGGGCCGAACGTAAATTCTCCCATGCAAGTATATACATCCTGCCCTTCCTCGTTCACGGACTTCGAGAAGCCGATGAACGGTTCCTGATAGACGGCCACACGTATCTTCGGGTCGGCAGCCATCGCCTCGTTCTTCATGCCTGTCTCCTTGAAGAGGGCATCGTAGGCATCCACGCTGCCTGCCTTGTGGTCCTGCATGGAGCTCGCCCAGTTCTTCTTGGCGGTCAGGCGCCCGGACTTCGGAACGTTGTCGTACATCAGCACACAGTTCTTGTCCGTGGTACCGTCGGCATAGGTCGCGATGGAGGCTATCTTGTTTCCATCAGCGTCCTTCAGCCCTTTCATCTTAAATCTAATATTCCACTCCAGGTATTTTTTGGAAGATGTACCCTGGCCTTCCACCAGCAGATTGGTAAGCGTGAAGTTCCTCTCCGGCTTGTCCTTGAAGAAGACTTCCAGATTACCCGCCACGCCCGAAGGGTTCATCAGGTTCGGGAAAGGCTTGTCTACCACAAACACGTTGTACAGCAGCTTCGTGGCATTGAAGTCGATATTCACACCCTCACCGTCCAGCACGAGGTTGACGTTTTTCTCCGCAAGCTTCTCGTCGGTGGTCACCAGCTGGTTGATATAGTTCTTCTGTACGGCTTCCGAAGGCAATGCACTGTCGTAGACACGCAGCCCGTACAGGTAGAGGTTGGCATAATCGCTACCCAGCACAATCTTGCCGTCATTGCGGAAGTAGTCGTTGTTCTCGTAGGCATACTGCCGGTTCTTCTTGCCGTTGATGTAGATGGCCACAATGTTGAACCCTGCATTCCCGTAGGCATCGGGCATCACGACTACTGTCAGGCGGATACGCACACCGTTGTCTATAGGTACGTCCTGCGTCGAGCTCTCCTGCATGGACTGGGAGAAGAAGGATACGTTCTCGCCCGACACGCGCAGGCCTACGTTGTTCTCCGCAATGGTGATGATGTCCTTGCTGGCATCCGAGGGATTCTCCACCTTGAAGTCGATTTCGATGGTCTTGCCCCGGCGGGCGGCTTCCGTGGCGAAGGGGCGGTAGTCTATCACGGCCCTGCTGCGGGCGAATATCTTCAGTGCCTTCACTCCGTCGGCGTCAGCCGCCCATCCGTCGTTGCTCCAGTTCAGGTTGCTCCACTCTACCGGTACGGCCGTCTTGTCCACCTCGTTGATGACGCTCCTGTAATTCGTCTGCGAGTTGGCACGGGTCCGAGGATTGATATAGAGTGCGGCGCCTGCCGTAGCCGAATAGCCCAGCGAGTTGTTCACCGGCAGGACAATGGGTTCCGTCAAGGCATCCGCACTGTCCGTCACGCCGACTGTGACGCCGAAGTCGGCATCGTCATCCGTCTCCACCTCCATCGGGTAGGTGAAGGTGTTCCTTGCGTTCGCCACGATGGCGTCATTCTCGGAACTGTACACCTCCATGCCGCCTCTGGTGATGGAGAACCTTGCCTCGGTCAGTGCGGACGGACCGTCGTAGATGGCGTAGTCGAACACCGTGTTGTCCTGCCAGTTGGTGAGCTGTTCCGCCACGTTGTTCACGCACATAAGCTTCACGGCTTCGCTGGCCGTACGGATGCACATGATGTTGACCGATACGGATTTTGTCTGGATGGTATTGTCGGAGTTGGAAAGATAGAAACTCACGTTGTATACGCCCGTCGCTCCCGGATGCTCCAGCAAGTAGATATACGGAGTATCCAGATACACGGCTGTGCCTATCGCCTTGTCGTAGCTCTGGCTGTAGCCGTCGCCGGTGACGGTCAAGTGCAGCGTCTTGTTGATGTTGCCGTTGATTATCATCGGGATGTTGATGTTCCCGGAGAAGGCGGTCCACCAGGCGAAGTTCGGGGCGCTGATGCCCAATGACGTGAGTTGCACGTTGTACGTCACCGGTGCGGTGGTCTTGTCGGTATTCTCCCCCTTGATGGAAATCTTCACGCTGTTGCTTCCTGATGACAGCCATTCGGCTATGTCCTGCCTGATGGATACGCCCGAAGAGACTTCCATCTGCTTCACCACGGTGAAGTCGGCATACTTGGCGTTCTTCATCATGATGGTGCACAGGCCGAGTTCTCCGGTAGACTTGTAGGGTTCGTCCAGACTGTCCCGGTACTGCGAGACGAACGTAAAGTCAAGCACGCACTCCTCGCCGTACTGGGTGGCGAAGCCGAGCGAGGCCATGTTGTTCCGGACATATACGCTGTACATGGTTCCGGCACCTCCGGCCAGTTCGCGCACAGTCTGTTCAAGCGTCGCACCCGCCGCCCCGTCGAAGGCCGTACCCGGGTCGGTGCCGATGACAAGCTGCGCATTCCTCACTTCCTGCAGGGCGTTTTTCAAGCTCTGCATCGCCGCCTTGTTCGTCTCGAGGCTGTTGTCATTAACGCACTTGGCGAACTCGTTAATCTTTCCGACAAGCTCGTTCAGTTCCTCGGCCTTGAGGATGTTGCCACGAACGAAGTTTCTGTTTAATTTATCCATAACCTATCCTAATATATCGTTGTCATCAAGCCTGCTTGAGTCCAGTATGAAGTCTACAATCTCAATAACCTTGCCGCCACGCGCGGCAAGGGCGTGCATTATCAGGTTCGTCTCGAGCATGCCCGTGTCGGCCATGTCACTCTCGATACGGCTGATGACCGCATTCGTGGCACCTCCATCGTCACCGGTCACGCGCTTGCTCAAAACGAACCTGATGTAGCCCATGTCACTTGACGTTCAGTTGGTTGATAATTTCACGCTTCACTGCGGCTATGAGCCGGGAGTTCTTGACTACAAGCTCAAGGGCCTTGCTGTATCGTTCAGGAATCTCCACTGCATCCTTTGAATAGTAGATGCTTTTAGCTAAGTCCTCAAAGCCTATGTCCAGCAGGATACTGCCGTTGTACATCATTTCATTGCCGACGGTTTCCGCGGCGTCGAAGGTCTGTCTGCCGCCCTCGAATGAGGTCTGGGCCTCGATTTTTCTAAAGTTGATTTTCATGATACGTATACTATTAATTTATAATATCCTTTTAATTATCTGGCTGGATAAGATTTCTTGAGTATGCCATTTTCAAAAAACCTCAATCCATACATAGTGTCAAGCCAAACCTCGTCACTTTCGCCAACACCAGTTGAATTCATTATACTAATTCTGTTTGTAGAAATACTAAGAATGCTTAGAGTACTTCCATGACCACTAGTTATCGAAATATATGGGCTATTCTCATTACCATCCTTAAAACCGATATCAATAACTTTATCATTATTATTGTCATACACTCTTATGCTGCCATATGTTCCGTCAGTACCATATTCATTTTCCTCCTTTATAGTTACGCGGCTTCCTCCAGACATAGATGTACTAAATTCGCCTTTAAATACTCCGCTATTGGCTGTAACATTATTCAAGGTAATGTTATTCAAAGTCGCATCATTCCCGTTGATGTCACCCGATAATGTAAGGTTATTGGCGGTAATGTCATTCAGCGTCAAGTTTCCGTCCTTGTCCACCACGAACGTGTCGTTCGCCACGATATGCCCGTTGAACCGGATGAGGTCGGCGCTCACCAGCGCATTGCTCTGGAACCTCCCGTCGGGCAGCTCGGTAACGAAAGCGGCTATATACGATTTCTTTACATAACCATCCGAAGCGGTTTTCTCTGCAAACATCTGCACAAGGTTTGATTCGGTGATGAGCCCCGACTTGTCGATGTTCGTGATATGCCCCGCCGCATCAAAACTCACTTTCTTCGACAGCAGCGAGTTGAAGTCCCCGGTCGTCACAAGTCCGGAGGTGCTGATATTCGTAATGTTTCCGGAGCCGTCGAAGTGGATGCCCTCCACCAGTGAGGCAATGGCATCCTTTGTCACCTGGATGGCCGCTGTATTCTCATCCGCCGTACTCTGCGCTCCCCGTGCGGCATAATAGGCATCGTAGGCATCGCTTATCCCTTGATTCGCGAGCCTCGTAGCCTCGGCAATGCCATTTTCCGAATCCGTCACCGCAACCGTGATACGGTCCCCCAGGTTCTCGATATAGGCTGTCGTGGCGGTGGAGGAAGGCCGCCAGTGGGATATACTGAAGTTTTCCCCGGCTTTCTTTGCTGTGATAGCTACAAGCGAATCATTCTTATATGACACGCCTCCCGAAGAGAACGTCGCGTTCACCCACATGTCCCCCATGTCGTAGTCATCGGCCGCGGTGGGCTGCGACACGAATACACGCCGCTTGCCGTCGGCCGTATCCTGCGCTTTTTTAGCATCTTCCAGCGCCTTCAGCGTCAGGTGGTCGGTGATTTCTTCCCAGGCACCCGACTCGAACCGGTAGCCCTGCCCGGTAGCGGTGTTGTAGAACAGGTCCTGGTCGTGCATGGCCTTCAGCTCCGCAGTCGTCCATTCCGAAGCGGGAATGTTACTCAATGTAGGCTCATAGTCATAGAACCACATCGTGTACTCCTTGTCCGTCTGCTGCTTGATAATGTCGAGATTCACCTGCATGTCGTCAAGTGTCTTGTCCATATCCTTACCGGTGGCCTGGTTGATGAACTTGGCGGTAATCTCGCTGAGCACCGTATTGAAGTCAATCAACGGTTCGGGCATCGTGTACGAGTTTATCCCATTGTATATGCGCACGTAAGGCCCTCCGGCGGTAACGCTGTCCCATACAATGGCACCTTGTCGGCCCGTGTCCGTCCGGTTGCCGAGCTGCACGATGCTGTCTCCGGCAAGCGGGATGTCGCTGCCCGATGCACAGTCGTCCTTGGAGAGGTCTATGTAGTCGTCTCCCGTACCCGTCACGAGCCGCCAGTAGTAGTGGTTGCCCGATTTCAGGTTGAACGTCTCGCAGATGGCCTGGTCATCCTCCTGGAAGGTGTTGTACACGGTACGCCCCTCCGAATCAGTGGTCTTGAAATAGCAGCGCCAGTATGTGCCCTTGTCCTCCACGCGGTTGCAGATGATGCCGCCGCCGGTATTGTACTGCCTGCCCCCGACATAGGTGGACTGCTGCACCTGGATGTCCTCCACGCTCAGCTTCTTCCGGATGTCCACAAAGTCGATGTCGAGATGGTAGTTGCCGTCCGCGTCCCGGTAGATGCCGAAACCTGAGCCTCCGGCTGAGAAGTTCTCCGACACGAGGTCTTTCAGCAGCATGATTTCGTTCAGTGTTGCCGTGCCCTTCACGTTGATGCCCTCGATGAAGGTCATCAGTTTCTCGATGGTCTCGGCGATGTCCTTACGCACGTAGCGGTCGTCGTTGTCGTTCTTGCTGCCTATAGGGTCAAGCTTGAAGTGCCTCTTCCCGTCGGTCTCCGGTATGCTGTCGTCCTTCGACAGCTTGTAGACGGCCCCCCCGTTCTCAAGGGTCGACACGAGCTGTCCCGCATAGGGGAAATAGGCTTCGGCGTCGGTGTTCCTCGCGTATACGCGTGCGTCCTCTATGGTATCGAATACAGACGAGCTGTCGATAGGCCGGTACGTTGTCCTCTTGTATTGCAGCGCGAAGCTGCTTCCGTTTATCTTTACCATGTCAACTCGTTTTGAATGTGAATGTATCGGCATCGTTCGTGCCGTCGGTCCGTATCACCCACATGCGGTAGTCCGTTGCCTGGCTTCCGTTAGCGCCTTCCACAGGGATGGAAGTGGGGCCGCTGCACACTCCGGTGTCTTCGATAAAATTACCGGGATATGCGGTCAGGGTGAGCTCGCTCACGGTTCCCTCAGGTATGCAGATTACGATTGTCTTCCACCGGCCGGCACTGAACTTGTAGCTGCCGGCCCCGGTGTACATCCCGCTGCTGCCGAGTGACCGTACCTGGGCCGATGTGGCAGGCACAGAGTCCACAACCCCGGCAAACCACTTGCGGCGCACGTTTACGCTGATGGTGTCGTTCAATGTCTTTTCCGGCAGCTGCCCGTCGGCCGATGCGGCATAAGTGACGGCGGCCTTGTAGGTCTCCCTCTCGATATAGGTGCCGGACAGCCGTCTGACAGCAGTCTGTACACCGGAATTCTCTTCCGAAAAATGCAGTATATTATCCTTCTTGTCATCATAGTAGGCTTCCTTCATGGCACCCTGTCCGTTGCGTGTGGCCGTGTAGGTGATATATCCTTTCGGAGTGCCATATTCCACATCATTTGATGTCGATATGCTGCTCCGGAGTTCCGCTCCTACCGGTCTGTAAAGCATATTGCGAAAAATCTTTTCCCATGTCTCTCCGGAAGCAACCACATCTCCCTTCTTTATATATCCTACATCGCTGGAATTGACAAGGATATCCTTCTTCAGTTTGTCAGACACCTCTGTGATGGAAGAAGAGCCACTGCCTCCGGAAGAGGAACTCCCCCCCATTGACACCACATACTGCAACTGCGAGAGGCTTGCTTCCACTGTCCTCTTCCATCCCTTGCCGACCTTGTTGGTGCACTCAATATTGGCGATTCCCAGGTTGTCCAGCTTCCGCACCACCTTCGTCATCCGGGTATCGAAATATCCGGAAGAGAAATACTTGTCACTGAGCAACCGCACACGTTGACCGAGCTGTAATGGTATGTTTTGCTTGTCCACCCATATATAGTCTGTGTCGCCACCATAGATGGATATGTCATCGCTGTATTTCTCCAAGAAACTGTCCACGGCAGCCTTGTAGTCCTGCTCAGCCTGAGCTTCGTATGATTCTGGCATGCGAATATTCCAGGGAATATACGTGTCTCCCGGCTGGGGTACAAGGTTTCCGCCCGGTATCTGAATGTCATCGGAAGGATAGGTGTTGATGATTTCCCATTCCAGCGTATCCGAATTATAGTTGGCGTCAAACCAGTAATTCCCGTTATCAGAATTTCCCTGACCGGCAAGGTCACCGGTCTGGAAGGAGAGGCGCTTCACCAAGCCGGCTATCTCGTTCTTGTTCGGGTCGAACATCATATTCTCGTCGTTGAAATAAAAGACAGTGAACTTCTTGCCTTCGTCGTCTGTCTTCTCTTCAGACCGCACTACGGACACCGTACCGGTGTAATGTGGGAAGATTTCAGCGAAAGCAGCCTCTTCCACATGCTCGTATAATCCATACTGCGTATTGCGGTCCACATACTTCGCCTTGTCCGGCAGCTGCAGGCGGGTATATCCGTAGCGGCTGCGGTCTATATTCCTTGTTGATCCCAGCGGAATCAGACGGGTGAAGAACTGTACATCCTCGCTGTTCTCTGCCTGGGTAAGTGATATCAGCCCTTTCATGTAGCCCAACGAAACGCGTTCTCCGCGCTCGCAGCGGGTCAGGTTCATCTTGAAGCCGTCCGCCCACCATTCCAGCTCGAAAGCATCCGATATCCTGGTTAGCGCATCCCAGCAGGTGGTATTGTCGTAGTCTATCGTCTGCCACGAAGCCTCCGCCACATCTCCCACGGCCCACACCTCGCGGCCGTAGATGCGGTTCATATTCTCCACCCACTTCTGCAGGTGAGCCTTCGGGCTGCCGTTGAGCGAGAACTGCGGTTCGTAAGCCCCGTCCGTCAGGTTCAGATACATCACCTGCTCGGCGTCGTGTATCGGCGCGTAGAACTTCACAGAGTAGCTGTACGTCTGCATGTTCTTCTGCTTCGGCTTGTACTCTTTCTTGATACTATATTTCACGCCCTCGAGCAGCACGTAGTCGTTCACCTCGAGCAGCACGAAAAAAGGATGTGTGAAGCTGGCGGAGATGGCATCTTCGGTCATCAGCTCCTGATTGAGCGTGGATGACGGAGACGTGCCGGCAGTCAGCTTAAGTTCGCCGGATTGGTTATAGATATTCAGCTTCATTTGAACAGCGTTTAATCGTTATTTAAAGGGTCAATCGTTGTATAAGGATTCGGCTCCCGGAATTTCATTTTCATCTTTCCGTAAAACTTGTCTCCGATTTTGAAAGGGGTCATCATCTGCTGGTTCGTGCAACTCTTGAAATACATCCGGTAGGTAGTTCCCAGTTCCGGCAGAGACAATACCAGCCAGCCACTTCCAAGAAAAGTCTGGAAGGCTACAAATTTCCGGTACCACTCCTCCTTCGTGCCGGTAAGTATGCCGAACTGCAACGTTACGTCGCGAGCCTCGTAATGCGGTTCCGGCAGCACATCCGGCAAACGCTCCCCGTTCTCTTCACGAAACGACACAGTTGTATATGCTTTCATGGCAGGAACCTTCAGCAGTTCATCATAGTTAGAATGGCCGGCAGCACTATCTTCTGCCAGGAAAGCGTTATACTCTTTATATATATCCACACCATTGATAGTGAGTAATCCTTCCAATATCTTCATAATTATCTCATTTTTACTCCGTCCCGTTCCATTCTCTCCATCCCATCGGCAATGCCTTCCAGATACTTGCAGAAAGCCGTATTCTCCGCAATCGTGTTAAGAATGCCGATAGCCTCATACGCATATTGCGATATATCCGTCATCTTGTCATCCATACTGATAACGTGTATCTGCATGGACGTGGCGATACCCTCTATCTTGCCGGCTGTCTCTTCTGTAATGGTAGTCACTGCGCCTGCACGTCCTGACTGGGAAGAGGAACTGCTGCCGTCATCCGCACTCCAACCGAAGGCTGCCGCCATCTTGTCCCGCTCTGCCAGCATGGCATCGGTCAGTTGGCTTTGCATGTTTCTTAAGTCTTCTATCTCCTGCTGTGTATAAGTTCCGTCTTCACCGGCCTTCGCCCAACTGTCGTACAAGGCTTGTATCCGGGTGGAATAATTCTTTGCCAGCATCGAGCGAAGAATGGATTCCTGTAACTTCTTTTCAAAGTCCTTGGCAAAATCCGCATTCTTCAGGCTCATGTCAGACAGCATATTCAGATATGAGTCTTCAAAACTGTCAAAGGAAATACCGGTTACCTGCTCTTTTACCGATTCGAGGATTTCCTTTTCGGCCTCGCCGTATTCAATGATGTTGTCCAGATATCCACGGAAGTCACCGTCCATGGCAGACCACAGTCCGGTATAATTCGTTTTTATCCATTCCAGCTGCTCACCGGTCATGTTCAGCATGTCACTCATGCCGTCAAATTTCACACCGTCCAGCTGTTTGGATATATCTCCGGCTACATCCCGCCAGTTCTTTCCCTCATATTTATAAGAGCCCTTCCACATCCGGTACTGCAACGAGTGCGACCCGGCAGAGGAACCGGAACCCAGCCGGGAATTCGCCAAACGCTTTGTTACTTCCCGTTCCGCATTCAGCAGGTTCAGGGCTTCCGCACCGGCTTGTGTCGCCTCTGCCCCGTAACTCTCTTTGATGTAGGCTTTCTTCTTGTTCAGCAAGGCATCCCATACATCCAGAAGCACGTCATACTTGGCAACCATCTCGTTGTAGTCCGAATAATCGGCACTATTGAACAGGCTGATGGTACCGCCCAGGGAGACTATTGACTTCACAGCCCCCTTTATGGTCTGCAGTCCGCCGGTCAGAACCGTCATCGGTTTGGTCAGGTCCATCTGTGCAAGACCGTTCATAATCTCATTCATGCCCTCCATATAGCCGTCCAGCCATTCAGGTGTCTCTATGCCCAGTTCGTTGATGATGCCCAACACGCCTTCGGCCACTTCCGCATATTCACGGGCTTTGTCCACACCGGCATGCAGGGAGTCGGTAGCTTCTGCCCGGGCTTTGCGCCTGGCCGCTTCGGTACTGTCCAGTTTGGCTGCGGCATCCTTCTTTTCCTGCTCTGTACCTTCTGCCAGCACCTTGTTATATTCCCTACGGGCTTCCGCCGCTTCCTTGTTGGCTTTGGTCAGAACGGCGAAGGAGTCGCTTATCGCTTGGAAAGGAGAACGCTGTTTCTCTTCCTGCTCGATGCTGTTGATGGCTTGAACGATTTCTTTGATATTCTCGGGAGAAAGGTTCTTCTGTTCCTTGATGAAGTCATGAAGCTGCTTCTTCAATCTGCCAAGGGCATCGGTAGACACTTTATCCAAATTGCCGAAGACAGAAGTCCAGTCTATTCCTTTTTTCAGGTTATCCAGATCGAGTTCTTTCAATACCTTGTCCTGTTCCTTTTTGAGGGATGCTTTTTCACCACCGGTCCTGGCTTTGGCTATCTTGTTTTCGTAATCCTTGACGATGGCGATGCGCTTTTCCTGGTAAGTGCCGTATTCCTTATTATAGTCAATCCACGATTGTTCTTCCTCTTCCTTCAGTTTCTTGTCCTTATCGGCATATTCTTTCGATATGTCATAATAATCCTTCATGTATCGCTCTCCGGCCAGGTTCCGTTGCCGGGTTGCCTGGTCCTTCACGGTAGCCACTTGTCCGGGCGTTACTGCCATTCCGTTCTTCTGCGCTGCCTGCAAAGCCTTCAGACGGTCGCGCTCTTCCCGGTCGATGCGCGCCAGCTCTTCATCAAACTGCTTTAGTGCCAGTTCTTTTTTCTTTTCCTCGCCCTCTTTCATCAGGGCAATGATCATGTCGTTTATCTTCTGGCGTGCTTTGAGTTCGGCTTCAGCAAATTCATCAGCCTTGCCCTGCTTGTCATTATCCTTTTTCTTCTTTTCGGCGCGTTCCTCATAATCGAGGATAACCGCATCCTGCATCGTTTTATTATAATTGTCCCATGCTTTTTGAGAATTCTCGCGAGCAGCTTCCAGTTGTTCTCTGGTGGCATCACCCTTCATAAACTTAGCATTGGCTTCATCGAAAGCTATATCTGCCATGGCAAGAGCTGTTTTAGCAGCTTCTTTCCGAAGTTCAATCAGCTCTTTCTTCGACTTTCCGGCCGCTTCGGCAATGCGGGTTTCAAAGTCCACATCATTGGATATTTGTTGAATAGCGGTTCCGGTCTTCTCGATTTCAGCATTTAGCTTCTTTTGAGCTTCCGCTGTTCTATCACTGTATTTATTCCAAAGATAAATCAAGGCCGTGATTGCCGCCGAAAGCCCCAACGTAAGTGTCGCCATCAGCGCCTTGGCTGCCACATTGGAGATGCCCAACGAAACCGCCAACCGGGTGTTCGCCGCCGTCAGCATATTCTTGGCACCTGCCAGCAGCACATGCGTGAAGTAACTGTCCTTGTTCAGCGTATTGGCAACCTGCTGCACACCCATGGTAATCGCCATCACAGCCTGCAGCCGGGTCTGTATCTCTGCCAGCTTCTCCTGCTCCACGCCAAAGAGGGAAGCCACACCTACACCTGCCGTCATCACTCCGGTAAGCCCGGACACCGCATCCATCGTGGCCCTGATATTCTTGTTGTCGTCCGAGAATATTCTTCCTTGAGTATTGATATCCCCCATGCGGTCCTGCATCTCGCCCAGTTGCTGCATGGCGGCAGCATATTCTTGTGTCCCTTCCGTCATCCCCGCCATCTGTTCCTTCAGATTGCGGATTTCCGTGCGCAGCATAATGTGCTTCTGCGAAGACTGCTCCACCTGCTTTTCCAAGGAAGCCAGTTCGCCCTTCTCTTCGGCAAGAACTTTCTTTGCAGCTTCCAAGTCGGCAACCACCGCCATTTTGGCTTTACCGGGAGCTGCTTTCTTCAATTGTTTCTCCAAAGACTTGATATCGGCTTCCACCTGCTTCACCACCTCGCTCTGTTCCTTCATGCGCGCCTTGAAGTCGGCCGTCACCTGCTCTACGGTCTTGCCCACCTTGGTGGTATCGCGTGCAATCTCGTCCAATCCTTCCTTGGTCTTGTTGCGGGTGATTATGGTAAGTTCTACGGGTTCCATCAGTCTGCTGATATGTGGGTTTGGAAGAAGGTCACCGGGTCTTTGCCTACAGCGCTTTCTTTCTGCATTTTCTTCATCAATTCCTTATATTGCCGTTTCTTCTGTTCTTCTACCGAAACGTATCGAGGGGCATCCTTCGCCATGAGTAACAGCATCGGATAGGGCACTTTCCAAAGAATGTAGTCTATACTCCAGCCGGTAGCTGTGGCCACCTGCCAGACTAACCCGAACGGGCTATGGGGGGATTCTGTGTACCCCTTTAACTCCCGCTGCCGGAATGGCTCAAGTTCGGCTTCATCGGATTGATCATTTCCACCGAGTTGATAGTAGTCTGAAAAGACTTCGGGTCGAGCATGGTGAGGAACTGGAACATGGCTTCCTGCAGGAACATGGGATGGACGCGCCAACGGAGCCACCAGGCTACGGGGCGGTTCAGCAACCTTCCCCAGAACTTGCTCCGCACCAATGTATAGGCCACCATGCGGCTGACCGTAATCCCATGCTCGGCTATAAACTTCATGTTCTGCTCGAAAGTATATTCCTGCATTTCGGCATAGGTGATGCCCATCTGCAGATGCAAGTTCGAAATCCTCATCAGATTGCCAAGCCCCGACGTCCGCATAACTACGCTGCGGGGTTTCTTTTTCCGGTATAGAAACTTGAATGGGCGGACGGGAATCGCCACGCCCATATCAAGCATCAATGCGGAAGCTTTCAACTGTTCCGTCTGTTCCATATCATCCTTCCTGGGTCTGCGGAGGGACAATGCGGTAACGGGTCACGCCGGTCTCCAAAGGTTTCAGACATTTCACCGTGCAGTCATAACTCAACACACCGTTCATGTTGATGGAATCGGCCAGTTCGCCACTCATCTTCGCGCGGGGAATTTCAATTTTATGGCCGCTGACACATTCCACTTCGAACGGTCCTTCCAAATCTTTGAAGTCCGTAGGTGGCTCATAAGCGCCGTCGGCCGTCGCAATCGTACCGCCAAACAAGTCTTTACACATCTCAGGTTTCAACTGGATGAGCTTGAAGCCGAAAGCAGTAGTGCCGGGGCTGCTGGTTATCTCATCCACCGGACCATCCTGCACCTGGGCGGCATAGATAGGAGTAGTCTGCTTGGCCTCACCCTTCGGCGACAAGCCTTCCTGGCTAATCCATCCGATTTCCTTGTTGTTGAACTTCAATTTACCGATGCCGTAAATCAGTCCGTTATTATCTTTCACTGCCATATTCTTTGCTATTTAATTGGGTTTTAATCGCCGTTTAATCAGTATCAGAAGAAGGACGGCAACGGCCAGCCGCCCTATCCATATCTGGAACCATTGGAAACCCGTAGGTGCATGTACCACTTCAGGCGGAGGGTCTTCTTCCTTTTCCAGAAGTTCATTGCGTATGCGGATGTTTTCTTCCGTCAGGATAATCACCTCGCGGGCCAGGCTGTCGCACGTGGCGGTCACTTCGATGCTGTCGCCCGATATCCGGTTTACGTTCACCGCTGCCTGCCCGCTGCGGGCACTAAACCCGGTACCGATAGGTATTCGGTTCAATATCGCAGTCGGAAAGGCCGTCTTCGCCAGACTTGGCGGTATCGGCTGTTGTATCAGAGCGAATCGTTTTACGCCGCGCAGGCTGTCGAGGGAAGTGGTTTTCTCCAACCTTATCGGGCTTTTGCAGCTCGCTGCGCACAGGGCAGTCAGTAGCAAAACGGCAAGTATTCGACTTCTCCACGGCCCTGCGGAGTTTCCCGAGTTCTTTTCTAATCGCATTGATTTCTTGTTTTAAGGGTTCTACTATTTGGTCCATCAGGATTTGCATCGCTTTCTGTACGTTGTCCAGCTCGCTGCCGCGGGTGTTCACCTGCGCAGCCTGCACATCGGCCTTCAGTTTCTCCACTTCCTGGATGTACTTCCTTCTGTCTATATACATCTTGAATCCTCCGGCGCCTATGACAGCCGTAAGGATACCACAGACAAGCCTCATGTATTCAAGTGTATCCATTCATCGTTCCTCCTATATTTTAGAGTAAGTCCCAACCGGCATGTACGTCCGCCATGACAGCGGGTACTCCGTTTTCCACCAGCGAAATCGCGGCTGCGAAAGCACACATCGTCGCTTTGTCATTCACATCGGGCACATAGCTGTCCGGCACCTGCATTTCGGTGCACACCCTCCGGATATAGCCCGATGTGTTGTTTTCGGAAGGCGGTGCCCAGCGGTTGATGAAGTCCGCTACCGTGCGGCAGCTGTTGTTACGGCGGTAATTCTGCAGCAGCTTGATAAGCGCACGGTATCCGTATGCCATCGAACGGAATTGGCAGAACGACTTGTCTTGCGAAGGCCTCACCTCCCCCTGCCACAAGGTGCGTGACAAGCGGATGTTCCCGGGGTTGTTATTGCGTAGTCCGCGGCTCATTACCCTTCTGCTGGTTTAAATGCACCATCGGCACGCCAGTCCAGCGCGATGAACTCCTCGCCGAAACCAATCTGCGTATCCGCCTTCATCAGCATCTTGAAGAAATAGAGTTCGCTGGCGTTGGCCCACTTGTCAATCTGGATTACATTCTCGTCGTCCTGCAGGTTGACGGCCGCGAAAAGGTTGCCGTTCATCCCGCTGTCGCAGATGGTGGCTACTATCAGTCCTTCGGGCCATTGGGTCAGCACCTCGAACGGGATGCCTTTGTAGCGTTCCTGGTTGATGTCCGTAGGAGCCGTGCCTTTGTTGGTAAGCTGCGTCAGTTCGTCGTCGTAGGTGTCGAAGTCCGTCACGCTCATGAGGATGCGCAGGTTGGGGTTGTTACGCATGGTTACGGGAATCACTGTGCGCAGTTCCTTCAGGCGTGCCAGCATGGTGGTGCCCACAGTCTTCACTTTTACCACGTCCTCATCCTTGGCGGCCTGCGTCAGTATGCCGTCCATCAGCAGCATATCGTCCGAGCCGTCCTCGTACTTGCCGTTGATGTACTGGTAGCCCAGTTCGTGTCCCACTTGTTTCAGCAGCTCGCTCAGCAGGAGGCTTTGGATATTAGCCGGAAGCTGACGGAACACAAGGTCGCCCGTCGGCTGGAAAGGTCGCCAGATGTGCTCGAAGGCACGCGGGTTGAAGAGCGTAAACGCCATCATGTCCTTGGGCGTCAGTTTCCGTTCGCTGTAGGTGAAGTCGCCTTTGCTGTCCGATTTTGTCGGGTCTTCCTTGCGTTTCTGAAGCATTCTGCCCGTCTTCACACGCGGAATGCTGATAGCGCTGTTCACACCCGGAATCACCATGATAAGCCCTTTATTCACCAGTTCGTTGCCGGTAGTGGCAAGGGTGAGCACGTGTTCCAGTACTTCGCCACCGTAGTTGGTGGTATTCAATCCTTGAATTGCCATTGTCTTTTAATTCTTTAATTGTTAATTATTAATTTGCGCCTCGGCGCACTACATTTTCACTTTCTGCCGTCCGCGTATCTGCGGAGCACTGCCTGCACTGCGCACGCTGCTGCCTACGTTCTTTCCGAAGTAGGACGAACCGCCCAGTTTGGCGTTTTTGGGATTCTTAATCGGTACCATGTCAATGAAGAATTAAGAATGAATATTGAAGAATTACGGGCGGCGGTTGGCTTCGCGTATTTCTCGTTGTCTTTTCTCCCAGGGACTTTCAGCAGTGCCGTCACCGGCAGGCGCTTCCAGTCTGTCCTTCAGCAGCTTCTTCGGCTTCAGAGCCTTCAAGGCACTCATGCCGTTCTTGAAGTCGGCTTTCAGGATGTTCTTGTAGGTGTCCTTCTGGTCGGCACCTATGCGGCCGTCGGTCACGGCATCCGTCACGGCGGTTTCAATGCGCTCTTCCTCCTGCTTTTGCAGCTGCTCTTTCAGTTCGCCGTTCTCTTTCTCCAGGTCGTCGGCCTTGTCCGCGCGCCGGGCAATCTCGCCGAGCATGGCCATCACCGCCGTTTCGTCGGCGCAGTTGGCAAAGTGGGGAATTTTCTTAAAGTCTTCCAATTTCATTTTATCAGGGTTTTGTGGCTGTTGCTCCAGCTCCAGCCGGTTAGTAAATATGCGGTATACATCGTCCGTGGTACTTTCGTCGGGCACAGCTTCCACGTCGTAGATGGCATCTATCAATCCCAGCTGCAGGGCTTCGTCGGCTTTCAGCCAATGGTCGGTGCCGTCGAAATAGGCATTCTTTATCTCTTCCTTATCCTTGCCGCAGCGCTCGCCGATGATGTCGGCAATGGTGTCTTCCAGGCTCTCGATGGTCTGTATCATGTCCGCCAAATCCTTCTTGTTGCCGTAGCAGCCACCGGAGACGTTGTGCAGCATCATCCGGGCATAACGGCTCATCTCAACACGCTTGCCGCAAAGGGCGATGACACCGGCGATGCTGGCGGCAATGCCGTCTATATAGATGGTGACATTGCTCTTGCATTGGCGGATGGCATTGAAGATGGCGATGCCGGGATAAACATCGCCGCCGATGGAGTTGATTCGCACGTTCAGGTTGGCATAGCTGCTGTCCAGGTACATCAGTTCGTTCACGATGTCCCGGCTGGCTATCCTGCCGTCGCCGCCTTCGTCGCTGATTTCTCCGTAGAGCAGCAGGCAGGCGGTTTGTTCGTTGAGTATGGATTTGAAAAGCATTGCTATTACGATTTGACGATTTACTATGTACGATTGGAGACTGTCCGCTCGCTGTTATCTGCGGCAAACTTACGGCGGCAGCGATAACCGCACAAAAAAGTGTGTAACCCTTGCGAACAAGTTTGCAGGCGGTGCGGCATAGCTGGCAACCGCTCCACGTTTTTTTCCGGTTCACAACTCGGATAATGACCTTTGCGTAAAATCGTAAAACATAATTCGTATGGCCGAACTTACCGCACAACAGAAAAAAGACTACGCTCGCATGCTCTACCTGAAGGACAATCTCACCCAACAAGAGATAGCGGAAAAGGTAGGGGTATCACGCCAGTCCGTGATTCGATGGATGAAGGCAGAAAAATGGGAGGAGATGAAAGTGGGTGTCACCCTGAGCCGTGAACAACAGATTTCCAACCTGCACCGCCAGGTGATGGAACTGAATAACGTCATACTATCGCGCCCGGAAGGAGAACGCTATGCCACCGCTCCGGAAGCCGACACACTGGGCAAACTGGCAGCAGCCATCAAAAAGATGGAAACGGATGTAGGCATTGCCGACCTTGTAAGCGTGGGCATACGGTTCATCGAATGGATTCGCCCGATAGACCTGGACAAAGCGAAAGAGGTAACCATACTCTGGGACAAATTCATAAAAGACCAGCTGTAGCCATGAAGCAGGAAGAAAGAAACGCGCTCGGCAACTGGGAAGAATATAAGGCGGACATCAGCAACTCCACCCCGGTGGATGTGAACATGAGCCGGGCCGAACGGGAAAAGCACCGCCTCTATCTAGAGGCACACCCGGTGGAATGGATTCAATACTTTTTTCCGGAGTATGCCAAATATCCGTTTGCGCCTTTCCATAAGAAAGCCATCAGACGCATATTGGGGAACGATGAGTGGTATGAGGTACTGTCATGGAGCCGCGAGCTGGCCAAGAGTACGGTAGTGATGTTCTGCGTCATGTACCTGGCACTGACCGGAAAGAAAAAGAACGTGATGCTGGCAAGTGCCACCCAAGACAGTGCCAAGCGTCTGCTCGACCCTTATCGTGCCAACTTCGAGGCGAACGGCCGCATCAAGGCCTACTATGGCGAGCAGGTAAACCTCGGCTCATGGACGGATACGGAGTTCATCGCCAAGTGCGGCTGTGCCTTCCGTGCCATCGGTGCGGGTAATGCTCCGCGCGGCAGCCGTAACGAGGCCGTGCGTCCGGATGTGCTGTTGGTAGACGACTACGATACGGACGAGGACTGCCGCAACCCGGACATCATACAGAAAAAGTGGGACTGGTACGAACAGGCATTCTACGCGACGCGCTCCATCAGCGAGCCGACCCTGATTGTATGGTGCGGGAATATCATTGCCCGCGACTGCTGCGTGGCGCGTGCCGCCACCCTGGCCGACCATCACGACATCGTGAACATACGCGACAAGGATGGGCACAGCACATGGCCCGAGAAGAATACGGAAGAGCACATCGACACCGTGCTGCGCAAAATCAGTGCCGCCAGTGCGCAGAAGGAGTACTACAACAATCCGGTCACCGAGGGCGAGGTCTTCAAGGAAATCACTTACGGACGGGTGCCCGACTTGAAGAAGTTCCCCTTCCTCGTCATCTACGGAGACCCTGCACCGGGCGAGAACAAAAGCAAGAACAGCAGTACCAAGAGCTGCATCCTCATGGGGCAGCTCAAGGATAAGGTATACGTCATCAATGCCCGTCTGGACCGCGGGCTTAATGCCGGGTTCATCGAATGGTACGTGCAGCTGCTCGAGTACGTAGGCGGCAAGACGTCCGTATATTGCTATATGGAGAACAACAAGCTCCAGGACCCTTTTTTCCAGCAGGTATTCAAGCCCCTCGTGGCCAAGGTGCGAAAGGAACAGCCGGGCATACAGCTGTATATCCATCCCGATGAAGACCGCAAGACTGACAAGGCGACCCGCATCGAGGCCAATCTGGAACCGCTGAACCGCGAAGGCAACCTCGTATTCAATGAAATGGAAAAGGACAACCCGCACATGAAGCGTCTGGAAGACCAGTTCAAACTCTTCACCCTGCGCCTGAAGTTCCCCGCCGACGGGCCCGACTGCGTGGAGGGCGGCTTGCGCATCCTCAAGAAGAAGGTACAGCAGCTGAAGCCCATTACCGTGGTACGCCACAATCCCCGCAGCAACCCCAAACGACTGTGACAAGCATATTAATAA
>OKRY01001006.1_pt1 | contig 23365 bp, 18 predicted proteins | sample 1601121 | NCBI WGS metagenome assembly OKRY01 (sample SAMEA3541546, study PRJEB24748) | human gut metagenome | biome: human gut; feature: human-associated habitat; material: faeces | place: China | collected 2012
ACTTCACTTCGCCTAACCAGCCCCAACTCCTCGCACAGCTTCGCGCCTGCGAGTGCACTCTACGATGGTTCCGCCCACCTTCTTCACCAGTCCGCCTATGAGCGAGGGCTGCAGATAGTTGGGGTTACCAGCCTCTCCGGTGCTCACTTTCACCGCCACGCGTCCCTCAGCCTTGCGTCCGAGAGCTTCGTAAATCTTAATAAGGGATTCAGGAGAAATGTCGCGCGTTACGTAAACCTTCGGTTGCGCCGTCGCGGCAATTGCCATAATGAGGGCAAATGTTGAAAGAAACAGTTTTCTGATCATATTCTTCTATTGTTTGAATGGTTCCGTATGAGTGTGTAATGATTGTGGGTCTTGCGGCTTGCTTTTTTATAAGCGGCGGAGTGTGGGGTGCGGACGGGTGGAAAGAAAGCTTGCTCTTAATTTCCCGAATGCAGCTTATCTTCTGCAAAGATAAATAAATAATACGTATTGTAAAACAATGAAATTACGGAAAAAGTTACCAGTTTTACAGAATCGTACGATTATTCCTGCAATTCCGTAATCCACCCGTCACACCGCACCGTCAGCCGTGTCAAGATATGAAAGAAAAAGAACTGCGCCGCCATGAGCAAGATGTATAAATATACGGGAATCCTCCCTGCGCTACGCATAAATATACATCACAACTCCGTAATACTCGTGTATTTGTCTCCGCGAGGCTCTCCGGCTGCAGATACGCGGGTTTTGCACGGTTTGCATATGTGCCTGACAGTCAGCAGATTGTGCCATATTCTCCTTCCAAAGCCACTTTCCGGTTATGCGAAAGAGCCTTTTCCGCATTGCGAAACGGGCTTTCCCGCAGTGCCGGAGAGGCTTTTCGGCTGTATCGGACGGGCGTTCCTGCAAGACGAAAGAGCCTTTCCTGTGGCTTTGGAGAGTCGTGAGTGCGGAGAAAAAGGTGAAAAGTGGGGCTGTGGAAGGTGCATGACGGGTGTGCGGAAGGCTTTCCGGGGCATTTCCGTTTTCTGTTTCACGATTTACGGTTGTCAAAATTTTTTACTGCGGAAATGCATGAATATGCAGAATGCCGTGACTGTGTTGAAAAAACGGAAAGTCTGCGCCGCGCCTTCATTATCGTTTTTTTGTCTCACTCCCGGGCTGAGGGCATGCGCTCTTTCAGGCGCAGGCACGAGCACAGCGCGCCGCAAATGGTGAGTATCCCTGCGAGGAGCATGGCGTCATGAGGCGCGCTGTCGCCGCAGAGATGGAAGAGAAGAGCCACAAGCGCAGCCCCCGTCGTCTGTCCGGTGAGCCTTGCCGTGGCAAGCATCCCGCTCGCGCTGCCTGCGCGCTGGGGCGGTGCCGAACTGAGCAGAAGGTGGTTGTTGGGCGACTGGAACAGTCCGAATCCGGCTCCGCAAGCCATCAGTCTGAGTGCCAGACCGAGGTGTCCGGTGTCTTCAGGCACGAATGCCAGGCTCATGCACCCGCAGCTCATCAGCAGCAGTCCGGCTCCGCCGAGTATTCCCGGATGTATCTTGCCGACGAGAGAACCTGCTATCGGAGCCACGAACACTATGACCAGCGGCCATGAGGTCATGATGAGCCCTGTCTCGACGGCATTGTGCCCGAACGTGCCGGCAAGCATGAAGGGCACCGCCACCATACCGAGCATCTGCGCAGTGAACGAGAGTATGCTCGTCACTACGGACATTGAGAATATCGGAATCCTAAGAAGGTCGAAGGGAAGCATGGGATATTTCTTCCTCATCTGCATGCGCACATAGAGCACGGCGGTGCAAACGAAGGCGCAGGCTCCGCCGGTCAGGAGCGCGGCGGGCAGGTCGTGGGACACGCCCTCCACGCATCCTATCATCAGTCCGAATGTCGCCGCGTTGAGCAAAGCCTCTTTCAGGTTGAACCTTCTGCCCTTTACCTTCACCGGATTGTCGGGCAGATACCTGCGCGCCATTATGAAAGTCACTATGCCGACGGGCACGTTCACCGCGAAGAGCCACTGCCATGTGGCTGCCGAGAGGATAGCCGCCGCGACGGAAGGACCTGTCACCGAGGCTATCGCCACGACGGTGGCGTTGAGCCCCACGCCCTTGCCGAGGTGGCGTTTGGGGTAGATGAGCTTGACTATTGACGTGTTGACGCTCATTATCATGGCTGCGCCCAGTCCCTGCACGAGGCGCGAGAGCACGAGCGTCGTGAGTCCGGGCGACAGCGCGCACAGCAGCGAGCCGAGCGTGAACACCGCTATCCCCGCCATGTATACCTGCTTGTAGCCTTTCAGCTCGCCGAGTGAGGCGAACGGGAGAAGCGTCATCATGATGACGAGCTGGAAGGCGTTGACAATCCATATGGAGTCAGACGACGGTATGTCCAGTTCCGAGGCTATGCTTGGCAGGGCGACGTTGCATATCGTCCCGTCGAGAACGGAGAGGAAAAGTCCGCAGAACGTTGCCGCCATGGCATAATAGATGCGCGGGCGGTGCAGTCCGTCCCATTGCAGGTTGCCCGTAAGCTGTCCGGCGGCTGCGCCGTCATTGGCGTTCACGGATGTGGTAGGGGTGCTGTCTTTAGTGCTGTTCATAATCATCGTCATAAGTGTCCCGTCGCTCCGCCTGCGCTTGTCGTGTGGGCGGAACATGTGTTATCCGCATGCAAAGTTAGTAAAAATATGTCATGTAAGGAAACCCTGCGCGTGGATGCATGCGCTTGGCGGGAGCGTTGTTTATGGTTGTAAAAAGCGTAAAAAAGGTAATGCCGTTTAACGGCAAAAAGCGTAACTTTGCGCCACTATGCCGGTATGGCGGACGCGGGGGGCGTCAAGAGCCACGTCCGCTGAGGTGGGATAATCACATATTATTAACAAAATTCAAAAACGGAAAGACGGAAATATGTTACTTGAAAAAATCAAATCGCCCGCTGACATCAAGGATATGACGGCGGAACAGCTCAGACTTCTTGCCGCCGAGATACGCGGAGGAATACTCAAGCGCGACAGTACGATAGGCGGACACGTGGGTCCCAATCTCGGATTCGTGGAGGCTACGATAGCCCTGCACTATGTGTTCAACATGCCGGAGGACAGGATTGTGTTCGACGTGTCGCATCAGGTGTATCCGCACAAGATGCTTACAGGACGCGCGTACGGATTCATCGACAGCAGGCGCATGGCTGAGGTGTCGGGCTACAGCAGTCCGGCGGAGTCACCCGAATACGACTGCTTCGAGATAGGTCATACGTCGACGTCGGTCGCCCTTGCCACGGGTCTGCAGAAGGCACGCGACATTCTCGGAGGCAAGGAGAACGTGGTGGCGGTCATCGGAGACGGTTCGCTGAGCGGCGGAGAGGCTTTCGAGGGACTCGACGTGGCTGCGGAGCTGGGCACGAATATAATAATTGTGGTGAACGACAACGAGATGTCTATCGCCGAAAACCACGGAGGGATATACCGCAACCTGCAGCTGCTGCGCCAGACCAGGGGAAAGGCTGAGCTGAACCTGTTCAAGGCGATGGGCTTCGAATATAAATATGTGGAGCAGGGCAACGACATCGCTGCTCTCATAGAGGCGTTCAAGGAGGTCAGGGACACGCCGCGTCCGGTGGTGGTGCACCTCCACACCGAGAAGGGACACGGATGGCAGCCCGCCGTGGACAACAAGGAGAAATGGCACTGGAACTCTCCTTTCGACATCGAGACGGGTGCTCCCAAGTCGGAAGGAGGCGGAGAGAGCGCGGCACAGATACTGGGCGAATGGCTCAGGGAGGAGATGAGGCGCGACCCGAAGCTTGTGTGCATATCGGCGGCGGTACCGGCTTCGATAGGCTTCGGACCCGAGGAGCGTCGCCAGGCAGGCGCGCAGTATGTGGATGTGGGCATTGCCGAGGAGGCGGCGGTGGCTATGGCGTCGGGCATGGCGCGCAGGGGAGCGCACCCGGTGTTCAGCACTTACGCCACATTCTTGCAGCGCACGTACGACCAGATGGCGCAGGACCTGTGCGTGAACGGCAATCCAGCCGTGATAAACGTGCTGGGAGCGTCGGTCTACGGTATGAACGACTTCACGCATATATGCTTCTTCGACATCCCGATGTTGAGTCATATACCCAACCTTGTCTACCTTGCGCCGACGACGGTAGAGGAAATGATAGCCATGGAAAAGTGGGCTATAGGACAGGACAAGTACTCTGTCGCGCTGCGTGTGCCTGAAGGTGAGGTGAGCCACAGCACCGAGGAGTATGACACCGACTACTCCGAGCTCAACCGCTACAAGGTGGTGAGACGAGGCAAAGGGGTGGCTCTGATAGGTCTGGGCAACTTCCTTGCAAAGGCGGAGCGCGTGGCTGACATGCTGAAAGAGAGCGGTCTGGACGCCACCGTCATCAATCCGCGCTATATAAGCGGTGTCGACGAAGAGCTGCTCGAGAGCCTGAAGGCAGACCACAGTCTGGTGGTGACGCTGGAGGACGGTTGTGTGGACGGAGGGTTCGGCGAGCGCATAAGCCGCTTCTACGGCTCTTCCGACATGAAGACCATGAACTTCGGTGTGGCAAAGGCTCTTTACGACCGTTACGACGTGCGGCAGCTCCTGCTCGACAACAGGCTCACCGACGGACAGATTGTTGAGGACATACTTGGCGTAATGGGCAGATGAGCGGCGTGAATGCCGCCCAACCGCAGCTCCGGACGCGGCATAACGACAGTCACCCCCGGCATCCACTCACTGTGATGCCGGGGGTGACGCATATGTGAAGGTATGTTTCCGTGACTCGGGTTCAGACAGAGAACATTATTATAATTTGTGCTATGACCACTCTGACGAACATTCCGAGCGGATAGACCGAGGTGTAGCTCACTGCGGCGGAGTCGCCTTTGAGCGTGTCGTTGGCGTAGCTCAGAGCCATGGGGTTTGCCATCGAGCCGCAGAGAATGCCGCAGATGGTGCCGAAGTCGAACTTTCCTGTGTGCAGGGCGAGCAGTCCCACGATGATGAGAGGGAGCACCGTGACCACGAATCCGGTAGCAACCCACATCAGACCTTCGGGTCGCATGATGGTGCTGAAGAAGTCGCTGCCTGCCACAAGACCCAGACTTGCAAGATAGAGCGACAGTCCGAGCTTGCGCAGCATGAGCGATGCGGAGCGTGTGGTGTAGCTTATGAAGTGGGCGCGGGGACCGAGCGCGCCGACAAGTATGCCCATGATGATGCCTCCGCCTGCTATTCCGAGGTGTACGGGCGCGCTCATTCCAGGCAGGTTGATGGGAATCATGCCGAGCGCAAGACCCAGTATCATCCCGAAGAATATGGCTCCGAGGTTGGGCTCTTTGAGCACTTGGACAGCGTTTCCGAGGAACTGCTCGGCGTGACAGATGTCTTTCGGCGCTCCCACAACGGTGAGGCGGTCGCCGTACTGAAGGCGAAGGTCGTCGCTGGCAAGCAGCTTTATGTCGCCGCGCATTATCCGGCTGACGTTCACTCCGTATGCCGTGCGCATGTGGAGCGTGCCGAGCGTCTTGCCGTTGAGCTCTGTCCGGGTGAGCAGAATCACGCGGCTCTCCACGTTGCTGTCTATGGCGTTCCAGTCTATACGGTCTTTGTCGCGGTTCCAGTCTTTCTCCACCTTCTTGCCGAAGAGTATGCTCATCGCCTCCGACTCGTCTATCTTAGTCACCACGAGCACGCTGTCGCCCTGCTGCATCGTGGTCTCCGCCAGCGGCACAATCACCTTTCCGTCGCGCCATATGCGCGATATGATGAAGTGGCGGTGGGTCATCTGCGATATCTCAAAGATGGTCTTTCCGTCGAGCGCGGGGTTCACGACGATGTATTGTGCTATGTATGTGTTGTCCTCACTGTTCTCCTCGCGCGGCTCAAGGTCTGCCGGCTTGACGAAAAAACGGCGTATGAACATCATGGCGAGTATCACTCCGACAACTCCGAGCGGATAGGTCACGGCACATCCCAGTGCCGCTCCGTTGCTCGGAAGTCCTGCGCTGTTGAGTGCCTGCTGCGCTGCGGCAAGGGCGGGGGTGTTGGTTGTCGCTCCGCAAAGGATGCCGGTCATGTCAGGAACGCTTATTCCTGTCAGCGGACAGAGTATGAGCGCCAGTATCGTTCCGGCTGCGATGACAGCCATGCTCCATATGTTGAGCGACAGACCCTCATTCCTCATCATGCCGACAAAGCTCGGTCCGACGTGCAGTCCGAGGGTGTAGACGAAGAGCAGAAGCCCGAACGTCTCTGCGAAACTCACCATCATGGGGTCGGCACAGAAGCCCAACTGACCCGCTATGATGCCTATAAAGAACACGAAAGCTATTCCGAGCGATATGCCGCGGACATGAAGTTTGCCGAGCGCGAGGCCTGCGGCGGTTATCATGGACAGCACTATGACCGTCTGTGCGGCAGGATTTGTGCTGAAAAGCCCGTTTATCCAGTCCATTGTTATGTTATTGATGTGATGAGTGTCCGGATGTGGCTGACCGGTGGAAAGATATGTATGCCCTGCTTTCACGGACCCGCCAATATCCTGTGCAAAGATAGCTCAAGTTGCAGACACTGCAAAGAAAAGACGCCGAAATGTATGTTTTACCGTGTTTTATACAAGCCGCCTTACTGCGGAAGAGCCTTTTCTGTCAATTGTCATGACAATAGTGACATTATCTGGATTGCCTTACGGCGCAGTCTATCGTTATCTTTCCGTTGTCGGGAATGATGCGCAGGACGTGGCTGTCGCCCTCCGCCGCTTTCTCGAACCTGCCTTCTGAGCATGTCACGGAGTAGGAGTGTCCGCGGAACACGGCGTTGGCAGACTTGCCGCCGACGTCGGTGAACGGCAGCTCCGTGCCCGGTGCGGCGTGCAGTTGCAATGCCCATGCGACGTCTTTGCCCGCATCCGGCGAGCTCACCTCTATGCGGTCGTCGTGCAGCGTGATGCGGAATGTGTCGCCATACTGGTCGTTGCCTCTCACTTCGAGCACGCTTCTGCCGCGCTCTTTCACTTCCGGACTGTCGAGCCTGAGCTCTTCCGCCTGTCCGTCACGGCAGGTCCTGACAAGTGACAGTCCGGCTCTGTCCCCGCCCTTGCTCCACATGAAGCCGTCGACGAAGGGCAGCGTGTAGAACAGAAAACGGTCTCCCGTGCCCGGAGTGTCGAGATATTCCGACTTGAAACGCTCGTCGAAGAGATGTATGTCGCGGAATCTGAAGCGTCCCTTTTCCCACAGCAGGTTGGCGCGGTAGTAACGGCTGTCGTACCAGACGGTCTTGTTGCCCTCGCCGCGCACGTCGCTCACGGTGGTGACGGCGGTGGCGGGAGTGAGCGGAAAACGCTTTCTGAACCATCTGCCAGACTCTCCGAGCGTCTCCACACGCACCTTTCCGGCACGCCGCAGAGAGTCGATGAGCGGCATCTGCATCTCGAGTCCCTCCCTCATGTTGTCCCATGTGAAGGAGTTTTCCTGCCCTGCCTGCGCATAGCCGAAGGCGAGGCACGGTCCGTCGGTGAGCGCGTCGAAGAAGTAGTCCACCCATTTGCGGTTCATCCCGGCATGCTTATAGACCGGCTCGAGCGATATTACGCCCTGCCGTTCGTTGCCCAGTCCGTCGTCATACTGGTATATCGGGTCGCTGCCAAGCATTCTGAAGACGGGCACCGGTATCTGTCCCGCCCCGGTCTGGGCAGGCATGTAGGCGTTGAGACGGCTGGGATAGTAAGCCTGGTTCCAGTATCCGCCCCACAGGGTGTAGCCGTCCGTGCCTATCTGGTCCTTGCAGTTGCACGACGCTTCGATGCCGTATCTGTCGTGCATATATGCAAGTGTGTGCGCGTCGATGTACCATGAGCCTACCGATTTGGGGTAAGTGCCGAATACGTCCTTGAACTTCCGCATGTAGACATCCACCAGACGCTCCCGCTCTTCCTTTGTGTATCCGGTGCTGAAGGCTATGTTCGCGTGCGACACCCACGGATGCTCGCCCCGCCACTTGAGCCCCGCCGCCTCGATGTGCGGCTGTGTCAGTTCCCACCATGCGCCTATCTCCGCGCCGTTGCGCAGCTTGGTCTTCATCAGTTCCTGGTAGAGTGGATTGATGAGAGCGTCGTACTCGAGCAGGAACGTTGCCGGAAGATCGTAGCGGTTGACCAGCTCCACCTGCCTGCACACCGTCTCGTAGAGCTTCCGGTCGGAGTCTTCCACGCGATAGTCTGTCTGTCGTATGAAGTTCACTATGTTTATTATGCGCGGCTGGTTGTCGGTCCCAGTCACGCCTACGGTCCGCGCGCATGCCGTCGCGGTGGCTGCCGCGAGGGTCAGGATGAGGAACAGTGTTTTGGTTTTTGTCATGTCTTGAAGGTTATTATACATTATTATATAGTATATTATAGTCAGCAGTGCGGGTCGGAAGAGGGTTTTCCGTTCAGAGATAGGTCACGAGTATGTCCCAGACTGCTAATATATGGCATAGCGAGCCGAGCAGGACGAAGAAGTGGAACACCGTGTGCATGAACCTCCTTTTGTTGATACTGTAGAACAGCGCGCCCGTGATGTAGCTCACTCCCTCGGCTATGAGCCATGCCATGGATATGCCGCTCACGCTGCGGGAGAGCGGTCCGAACGCCACGAGCACGCTCATGCCCATTGCCACGAAGCATGCCGTCTCGATGTTGCTGTGGTCTTTCAGCCGCGCGAAGCTCATTATGGTGCCCGCTATGGCAGCCGTCCATATGAAGGCGAACAGCGACCATCCCCATGCCCCGCACTCTCTCAGGGCTATCAGAGTGATGGGAGAGTAGGATCCGGCGATGTGCCAGTAGATTGCCGCGTGGTCCCACCGGCGTAGCCGTTCCTTCCATTTCGACCATGCGCTCAGCGAGTGGTATACCGTGGAAGCGGCGTATGAGCACAGCATACCGAAGAGATAGAGTATGACACCCGTTGTAGCCCAGATGTTGTCGGTGTGCATACACCATGCCAGGAACACCGCTCCCGCCGCCACACCCATCACTATTCCTGCTGCGTGCGACCACGAGTTCCACAGCTCTTCCTTATGATTGAAGAATATTTTCATTGCGTTCCGCGCTTCGGTGTGAATCCTTTCCTGTCCTTTCGAGTATGTCCTGCATTTTCCATCTGCGTCTCATCGAGTAGGTCTTTCCCTCTTTCTCTATGACGGAAAAGAGTGCGAAAGCCTTCTCAAGAAGGAATTCGTTGTCAGGGAAGGATACGGTGTCAGCCTCGACATAGAACAGTTCGGCAAGCATCTCCATGCGCGCCATGCGCTGTTCGGGGTCGAGTCCGGCAAGAGCGAGCATCACCTCGTCGGTCGTAGCGTTGCGGTAGAGCGCGTACGGACCGACATACTGTTCGTAGAGCTGTTTTATCTCCTCGCGCCGGTCGGCTATTTCCTTCTTCCTGAGCATGCGCTCTATCGCAGCCATGAACTCGCGTATGAGGCGCAGGATGTAGTCACGTTGAAGCATAGTGTTGTGTTGTATTATGTTGTTTCTGTTTCGTCTGTACCGTTGTCCGTGGTGTCCGCGCCGCCGTCATTGTGACTGTCGCCTCCGACGGTGATGACGCCCGCTCCGCCGTATGCCCGTCCTGTATTCATGATGTGGCGGTAGAGCTTGTTGTAGAAAGGATGGCGCGTCATGGTGGATGTGTCTCCAAGGATGATGAGCTTCATCCTTGCGCGTGTCATCGCCACGTTCATGCGACGCAGATCGCGCAGGAATCCTATCTGCCCCTCACCGTTGGCGCGCACCAGCGAGATGAGTATCACGTCGCGCTCCTGCCCCTGAAACCCGTCGACGGTGTTGACGGTGATGAGGTGGCGGTAGGGTTTGAAGAAGGCGTCTTTCCTTATCAGCCGTCTGAGATACTGCACCTGCGCCCGGTAGGGAGATATCACGCCCACGTCGATGCTCTCCTCGAGCAGTCTGCGCCTGCCTATCTTGTTGAAGTAGGAGGTGAGAACGGCGACGGTGAGCTCAGCCTCTCCGCGGTTTATCCTGCCGAAGTTCTCGCCCACAAACTCCTCTTTGCCCTCGAGCGCGGAGGTGTCTATCCACGTCATGGGGCAGTCGAAGTCGAGTATTCCACGGTTTTTTATCTGCGGTGCGGAGGTTATCCGTCCCTGATAGAACCACTCGTTGGAGAACCGCATTATGTCCTCGTTCATGCGGTATTGCACAGTGAGCAGCGTCACCGCCTCCGGCTTGCTCTCCACGATGCGCTCCATGAGCGTCGTGCCCAGTCCGCCTTTCAGCGCGGCTATGCTCTTGACGGTGGGCGGAAGCTGGCAGTGGTCGCCTGCGAGCACCACACGCGACGCCCTGCGTATGGCTATCCAGCACGCTGCCTCGAGAGCCTGCGCCGCCTCGTCGATGAAGAGTGTGCCGAACTTCATGCCTTCCAGCAGCCGGCTTGCCGACCCTGTGAGCGTGGATGCTATCACCCTTGCCTCGCCGAAAAGGCTGTTGTTGATGCGCAGCTCCAGCTCGACGGCTCTGGCACGCAGCCTGTCCAGTTTCTGGTGGAAGTCTTCTCCGCGTCTGCGATGTGCCCGTAGCTGGCGTATGGCGTTGCGTATGCTCCACAGCTGCGGGTAGTCGGGATGAGCCTCGAAGCGTCGTTCGTAGGTGAAGGAAAGCATCTTGTCGTTCACGCGCGTGGGATTGCCGATGCGCAGAACGTTCAGTCCCCGGTCGGTAAGTTTCTCTGATATCCAGTCGACAGCCATGTTGCTCTGGGCGCATACGAGCACCTGGTTCTCTCGCCGGAGTGTCTCGTATATTCCCTCAACGAGCGTTGTGGTCTTCCCTGTGCCCGGAGGACCGTGCACAACCATGACGTCTTTTGCCGCCAGCATCTCGTTGACGGCGTGCTCCTGCGAAGGGTTGAGCCACGGGAACCGTGTCGGGGCGAACGTGAACCGAGCCGCCTTCGCTCCCGAGTAGAACAGGTCGCGCAGGTAGGCAAGGCGTCCCGAGCGCGCGCCTGTGACACGGTCGAGAGCCTCGAACATCAGTCTGTATGACGTCTCGTCGAACGACAGCTGCACGCCCAAGGGCTTCTCCATGCGTTGCAGTTCGAGAATGTGGCTGGCTGACGGCATCACCACCACCATGCGGTCGGCTTCGGCATAGCTCACCGTGGCTGTGAACGACAGGTAGCGGATGCTTTTCTCCCCTCCACCGGCACCGGTGCTCATGGTGAAGAAACACACCGGGCGTCCGTACTCGAAGTTGTGTTCGATGTCGCTCCCGTCCTGTCTTATTATCTCGATAACCTCCTGATTGAGCGAGTTATAATACGTGCGTCCCGTCCTTACGGGATACCATGCGTCGCCGCGCCTCACCTTCCGCATTATGCCGAAAGCCTCCGTCTGCCTGCGGAAGTTCTCTTTCTCGCATGCATATTCCATCTGCAGCAGCATCCTCTGCCTCGTGAGAGCCTGTATGGGTGACTGTTTGTCCATGCCTATCGGTCGTCGTGTTGTCGCGCCTGCCGTCTGGAGAAGACGCAGCCGCAGTAGTTCTGCCTGTAGAGACCGTGTTCGCGCGACAGCTCTATGGAGCGTAGATAGCCTCCGCGCTTCTTGAAGTCTGACGGCAGGAAGCTCACTCCCGTGCGTGCGGCAATCTCCTCGCCTATCTCGTTTATCCTGTCAGCCCTCTTCATCGGACTTATTGTGAGCGTCGTGGTGAAGTAGTCCATGCCCCGTTCTGCCGCCAGCCGCGCCGCGCGTTCGAGCCTCATGCGGTAACACACAAGGCATCTGTCGCCTCCCTCTGGCTCGTCCTCCAGTCCTCGCACGGCGTTGTAGAACGTCTGCGGGTCGTATTCGTCAGCCTCGAACATCACCGGGTTCACGGTCTCCATCTCACTTATGAGTCTCCGCTGTTCCTCTCTGCGCGTGGCGTATTCAGATTCTGGCGATATGTTGGGGTTGTAATAAAGCACCGTTATGCGGAAGTATTGCGACAGATACTCTATGGTATAGCTGCTGCACGGTGCGCAACAGCTGTGCAGCAGCAGTGTGGGTGTCTCTCCGGCAGCCTTGTGCCGTTTTATTATCTCGTCGAGTCTGAGCTGATAGTTTATCTTGTTCATTGTATATGTTGTGTTGTTGCGGCGCGCCGGGATGTATTTGATGTTTCAATTAATATTACCTGTCGTTGGATTGCCGGGCGCGGGCTGTATTGTGCAAAGACAGTGCCAGCGAGCGCAATGAGAACTTGTTCTTGGATTGCCGAGTGCAGCCTGTCTTATGCAAAGTTAGCGTAAAATTTTTTAATGAGCCAGAGTTTATATCAAAGAAAATGATACGTATGGAGTAGGAATATGTCAGTAATGGGTCGGTGAGGTGTTTCCGCGCAGTGCTTACGTGTTTTAAAACAACATGGCTGGCGGAAAGTAGAGACGCAAAATCTTGCGTCTCACGAGGGAGAATGCGCTATCGGTTGAGGCTATGATGTACCTTTCGTTGCTGCGTTTATTGTACGGGAGACGCAAGATTTTGCGTCTCTACTTGGTTGGTAGCGCATTTTGGGTGTGCGGTTTGTTTGTGGTCGTGATGGGGAAAATGTGTTTATTGTCAGTGTGTTATGATGTTTTATGTAGCGGATGGTAGCTTGTGAGACGCAAGATTTTGCGTCTCTACTTTGGGATGAAAGCGGGGTTGTGGCGTGGAGGGGATGATGTTATGGCGGCGGACGCTGTCTTTATCGTGCCCATATGACGTTTCGCACGGTCGTCTTGTTATCCGTTCTTAAAATGGGATGTCTTTTTATATGCCATGCCAAAACGTCTGCGGAGCGCGGATATATGCGGTTTTTGCTTAACATATATTTATGTTTGGTGTTTTGAATTTAACATATCGTTTTCTCTCTTACAGCTTTCCGCACCTCGACAATGTCTGTCCGGAAAGCCTGTTTTACGTCATTTGTGTGGTGAAAAACGGGTGGGGAGGGTACGGAAAAGGCTCTTTCGTGTTGCGGAAACGGTTTTTTGAGGGTGCGGAAGGGGCTTTGTGGCAGTGTGATAAAGCCTGTTTCGTGATGCGGAACGGGCTCTTTCGTGTGACGGAGAAATGGCTTTCATGACACCATTGCAGTCAACCGGTTGTCTGTCAGTGGCTTGCGCGGGTGCCTGTTTTATGCGTTTTTCCGGATTGTTTTGCCGCTGCCGCGCTCTGACGTAGTATTTGCGGTGTTTTTACAACGGATATTTAACATTTCGGTTACGGTTTTATATATTTTTAATATTCATATCCGTGAATTGCGGCATTGCGGTTGTCGTATGACGATGATGTCCGTGCGTTATTCCGTGGACATTGTTCTCCATCGTCAACATCTTACGTACACAATATCCGGTGATATGCATTCATTATGCCTCATGTTCTTTGCCGTTTGCCTTAAAATGAGTAATTTTGCACACATTTGGTTGAATCAGCCGATTAATAACAGGTTCGCAATGAAGGATATTTGCTGCTTAGGGCACATCACAAAAGACAAGATCATCACTCCGCGCAAGACCGTCTACATGTCGGGAGGCACGTCGTTCTATTTCTCATATGCCTTCAACTGTCTTCCGCACAGGGTTCCGTTCAGGCTCGTGACGAAGCTCGGGGAGGAAGACATGGACGCCGTGAGACTGATGCGGGGTGCTGGCATCGACGTGGAAGTGAGACGGAGCCGCCACACGGTGTATTTTGAGAACAAGTATGGGGATAACCAGAACGAGCGCACACAGCGTGTCCTGGAGAAGGCAGACCCTTTCACCGTTGAGGACGTGAGCGGTCTTGACGCCGGCATATATCATCTCGGGTCGCTCCTTGCCGACGATTTCTCGTCCGAGGTGGTGGAGTATCTCTCGCAGAGAGGCAGCATATCCATCGACGCCCAGGGCTATCTGCGCGACGTTCGGGGGCACGATGTGCATGCGGTGGACTGGGAGGACAAGCTCAGGATACTCGCCCTGACGGACATAATAAAGGTGAACGAGCACGAGATGCAGGTCATCACGGGGCTCAGCGACGCCCGGGACGCTGCCCTGCGCCTGGCGGGGTGGGGCGTGAAGGAGGTTGTGGTGACGCTGGGAAGCGAGGGTTCGCTGATATATGCCGATGGCTGTTTCCACGAGATACCGGCGTACGCGCCGCGTGAGATAGTGGATGCCACGGGCTGCGGCGACACCTATTCCGCCGGTTATCTGTACTGCCGCGCGCTCGGTGCGGGCTATTCCGAGGCAGGACGGTTTGCCGCCGCCATGTGCACATTGAAGCTCGAGCATAACGGACCGTTCGACCGCACTGCGGCGGAAGCCGAGGCTCTTGTGCGGGGAGAGCGCAGAGGGTGATGGCGGAGAGTGACGATTCCGAGTAGGTCATCACACTGCCACAGCAGTTTTTTAACATGATTACATGCTCTTCATCCATCTTCCGCACCGCTGTCGGCATCTTGTTTTCCGCTTTTTCTTGATGTAGCCCGCTATATCTCCGATAAAACCGGCAGCCAATATGTCTGACACCGGCACGAAATATAGATGAAGTCAAATAACCGGTTCGGGATAAAATTGAGACGAATTTTGTTTGATTGTAAGTTTTTTTTCGTACATTTGCATAAGATGTAGCTGCACTCGGGAATATGAAAGCAAGCTCTCTTTCCGCTCGTTTGCAACATCTTTGCATAAGATGTAGCTGCACTCGGGAATATGAAAGCAACTTTCATTCCACTCGTTTGCAACATCTTTGCATAATATAGGATGCGGCTCGGCAACATCAATCCTGTGAAAACGTTGTTTTCCCGTATTGCCGTTGCACTCGCCTTTCGCTATGTCCGCATCCCCGTAAGGTTTTGCTGAAAAAACCGTGACGGCTGGTATTAAACTTAAATAACGGATAAAAACTTAAATGAAATGGAAAAGACACTGATTCTTCTAAAACCCTGCACAGTGCAGAGAGGGCTCATCGGTGAGGTGATACATCGCTTCGAGAGAAAAGGTCTGCGCATAAAAGGACTTAAAATGATGCAGCTCGACGAAGCCATTCTCAACGAGCACTATGCCCATCTTGCCGACCGCCCGTTCTTCCAGTGGGTGAAAAACGCCATGATGGCTACTCCCGTGGTGGCTATGTGTGTGGAAGGCACTGACGCGGTGGAGGTGGTGCGCAGCATCACAGGAGCTACAAACGGACGCAAGGCAGCCCCGGGCACCATCAGAGGCGACTATGCCATGAGCGGACAGGAGAACATCGTGCATGCCTCAGACAGTCCTGAGAATGCGGCGATAGAGCTGCGCCGTTTCTTCAAGGAGGAGGAGATATTCGACTATCCTTACCCCATGCGCGACTTCTTCTACAGTCCTGACGGCATATGATGGCGCGGAAGGCGGCATACAAATAAGCATATCAGATTAATATAATATAAACTTTTAAATCCGATGGATAAATTAGTAATAAGCAGTTATGATGAGTTTGCCGCTTACTTGGGCAAGAATCTGGGTGTGTCAGACTATGTGGAGCTGACGCAGGAACGCATAAACATGTTTGCAGACGCCACTCTCGACCATCAGTGGATACACGTTGACACGGAGCGCGCGGCACGTGAGAGCCAGTTCGGCACGACCATAGCGCACGGCTATCTCACGCTATCGATGCTACCTTATCTGTGGAACCAGATTATAGACGTGAGAAATCTGAAGATGATGGTGAACTATGGCATGGACAAGATGAAGTTCGGTCAGGCGGTGAAGTCGGGTCAGGCAATACGCCTGTCGGCAGACCTTCACGCCATAGAGAACCTGCGCGGGGTGACCAAGGCGCAGATAAAGTTCGCCATCGAGATAAAGGACTGCCCGAAAAAGGCACTCACCGGTGTCGCCACGTTCCTCTACTACTTCGAGTGACACGGCTTGACGGTGTGGGCTGACAGAAAAGAAAACCCGGAGAACGGTGTGATGACCCACCGCGCTCCGGGCTTTATGTTTGTTCATCCGTGCCGCTCCGTGGCGGCGGCTGATGTCATAGCGTCATCTTCTCGAGCTTCATCTCGGCGGCTTTCTCTATGGCTCCGACATGCTCCTTGAAGTGTGGCGCGTTGGAGTGAGCCTCGAGTGACGCCTCGTCAGCCCATGTCTCGCAGAACATGAACACGTTGTCGTGTGTGGCGCTTGCGAAGAAATCGTAAGCCACGCAGCCCTTGTCGTTTGCCAGTGTGGCGGCTACGAGAGCCTTGGCGTGTGCTGTCACCTCGTCGCGCAGGGCGGCGTCGTTAAGTCTTACGAAGCAGTTCAGTCTTATCATAATATTTCCTTTCTTTTGTTTTATGTTAATATTGTGCCGGCAACCGGTGCCGGCGGGGTTATGGTCATTTGTTCAGAGTCCACGTGGCACCGTCCTTTGTGTCCTTCACCTCGAATCCGGCGGCGGCGAGCTCGTCGCGTATGCGGTCGCTGGTAGTCCAGTCTTTCGCCGCCTTAGCCTTGGCGCGGAGGTCGAGCACCATGTCCACCACCTTGCCGTATGCCTTCTCGCGCTCGTCAGACGAGCCGCTGCGGTCGTCGCGCAGTCCGAGAATGTCGAAGGTGAAGAGCCGCATCGTCTCCGTGAGCTCCTTCAGGCAGTCCTCGCATATGGACGCCTTGTGGTCCACGAGGCGGTTTATCACGCCGCACGCCTCGAACAGATGGCTTATCACCTGTGGCGTGGCAAGGTCGTCGTTCATCGCGTCGTAGCACTTCCGGCGCAGTGCCTCTACGGTCTTCTTTGTCTGTCCGTCGCACTCGGCAGACGGTTTTATGCGTTTCAGGGCGGCTATGCCGTTCATCAGTTTCTCCAGTCCCTTCTCGCTTGCCTGCAACGCCTCGTTGGAGAAGTCCACCGTTCCGCGGTAGTGTGCGGACAGTATGAAGAAGCGGATGGTCATAGGCGAGTATGCCTTGTCGAGGCTCTCGTGCTCTCCTGTGAAGAATTGCTCGAGCGTGATGAAGTTCCCCAGCGACTTGCCCATCTTCTGTCCGTTGATTGTTATCATGTTGTTGTGCATCCAGTACTTCACCATCTGGTCGCCCTGGCTTGCCACAGCCTGCGCTATCTCGCACTCATGGTGGGGGAAGACGAGGTCGAGTCCGCCGCCGTGAATGTCGAAGTGAGAGCCCAGATACTTACGTCCCATGGCGGTGCACTCGCAGTGCCATCCCGGGAAACCCTCGCTCCACGGGCTCGGCCAGCGCATGATGTGCTCGGGCTGTGCCTTCTTCCACAGTGCGAAGTCAGCCTGGTTGCGTTTCTCTCCCACACCGTCGAGCTGCCTGCTCGCGTTTATTATGTCGTCGAGATTGCGTCCGGAGAGCACTCCGTAATGATGTTTCTCGTTGAACTTGGCTATGTCGAAGTATATGCTTCCGTTGCTCTCATAGGCGAAGCCGTTGTCCATTATCTGCTTCACCAGCTCCTCCTGCTCTATGATGTGTCCTGTGGCGTGCGGCTCTATGCTCGGAGGCAGCACGTTGAGGGCGTCCATCGCCGCGTGGTAGCGGTTGGTGTAATACTGCGCCACCTCCATCGGCTCGAGCTGTTCGAGGCGCGCTTTCTTTGCTATCTTGTCGTCGCCGTCGTCCGCGTCGTGCTCCAGATGACCCACGTCTGTGATGTTGCGCACGTAGCGCACCTTATATCCGAGGTGCTTCAGATAGCGGAAGAGCAGGTCGAACGTTATCGCCGGGCGCGCGTGACCGAGGTGCGGGTCACCGTATACGGTGGGTCCGCAGACGTACATTCCCACGTTCGGTGCGTGCAGAGGTTCAAAAAGCTCCTTTCGTCTTGAAAGAGTGTTGTATATGAAAAGTTTCTGTTCCATAATGGTTTATATGAGTTTGGCGGACCGCAGGCGGTGTCCGTACTGTTAATGTTTACCGATTTGCAAACTTACTTATTTTTTTTGATATACATGAAAAATTTGTTCATTTTCATCGCTTCGCACCTCACGTAAGCCGCTATGGCAGTATCCGTAACGTTTCCCGCCGTATGTGACACCCTTTTCCGGTCATTCCTCTACCGTGGTATACGGCTCGTCCGCATCCCGTACAGCCACTTCGCATCTTATCACCTTCCGCTTTCGGTCTGTTATATAAAGCTTTGCAAGTTTTGGCGACGGCAGTCCGGCATGTATACAACTGACGACAGCGTCATCAGTCAAGCAGCGGCGGCGCGTCTTTCCTTTTATTCCTGCGGACGACAAACGCACGATGGTCTTTGTCGGTTATGTATACAACCGCCACTCGTGGCGTTACGTATCCCACTCTCCTGGCTTTGTCCCAGTATATTTCCACACGATGATAAATGTCGTCCGGACTCATGCCTCTCGGAACCTCGCTCGGACGGATATCAAGGTCTTTCTCCGGTAGCCAGTAATGTCCTATGAACTTGAAGGTAGATTCTGAAATGACAGTATACAGCACAGCCTCCTTTCTGTCAAACCCGTCGAGCGTCTCCAAGGCGTTGAATGCGATGCCGGTGAGCACGCGTATGCGTTCATCCTTGCTGAGCGAGGCAATCGACCTGCCCCATGCATATTCGTCGGAATGCAGCTGTTCATCTGTAGGTCTTTTATATTTAGCCGGTCTGCGTGTAGGATGGTCGAAGACACCGGTCACCCTGTCGTTCATGTCGTATTTATATCAATAATATGTGCAGTCGTCTGTCATTGAAGTCATAAGCACATCAAGGTTTTCATCCAAAAGGGCTGTTGCTACCAGCCGGTTCACATAGTCACCGCCAAAGATCATACGCTCACCGTATAGTCTTACATCATATAAATATGAGTCAGACGGAACATCTGTTCTCCACACACCTTTTTGGCTTGCCTTAGAATCATATGCCACAGCTACCCAATTGATATTATACATGTCGTTGTCCCTTTGACGTATTATCGTGACGCAGTCGTCATAATTCCGGCTTTTCTCCTCGTTGAAAAAACGCTTCACCTTCGCTGCGATGATGCTGTCGCGCTCATGCCACGGCATCTCGCTGAGGCGCGTCTGGGCTTGCGCAAGAATGCCCTGACACAGGAATAATAGTATAAAGAGGTGTTTCATAATGTGTGTTTTTAGGTTATGAATATCCGCTAATATAGCGATAAATGTGCATACCGTGCTTGCAATATGACATGAATTGAGATGTGATTTAACTTAATTTGCCATATGTCTATGATTTTATTACATTTTATGACAGTTTTTAACGTATCACGGATGAGGCGTCAGCACGGGATGAAGGGAAAAATGTAATTGGATGGGGAAGTGTGGGCGGGTATATGTGTAAAACACTATCGCACTCACTTGCACGTTTTTTTGTATTAAAATAATGATGGCGTCAGCCCAGTAGAGACGCAAAATTTTGCGTCTCACGAGCAAAAATCGTGGCAATGACAGGCATATTATCGCATTTGTTTATAGCCCCTCCTTGCGTCTCCCGAGCAGCAAACTCAGCAATGGCAGCCATATTTCGCACTTGTTTATTGCGCGACCTTGCTCGTGAGACGCAAAATTTTGCGTCTCTACTTTGGTTAGTCCACATATAATATCGCGTTGTTTATATGTATAAAACAGGGGCAACGGCTCAATAGGGTTTGTCGTTGCACTCGCCTTTCACTATCTTTTAATAAAATAGGATGCGGCTCGGCAACATCAACACCGGTAAAACAAAGTTTTCCCGTATTGCCGTTGCACTCGCCTTTCACTATTTTTGTATAAAAATGCAAAGGCGCGGACGGGTGTGCATATTTATTCAGCGGCAACTCCGCGAGAGTAAGATATTTTCGTCGTAAGAGCATTGCGGACGCGAATACGCGGGTTTTGCGCGGTTTGGGTAAGGTGCTGACAGTCAAAGGAATGTGTGTTGTTGCGCTGCAAGGAGGTGTCTGCCGGGTTGCGGAAGAGCCTTTTCGGTGTCGCGATATGGGCTTTCTTGTGGTGTGGGAAAGGCTTTTTTATGGTGCGGAACGTGCCTTTCTGTGGTGCGGGAGGGTGGTACAGGAGTGACGGTTCTGTGAGAAATGTCCGCCGGAGTGGGTTTTATGGCGGTGCGGAGGGTGGGGAGGAGCTGGTGAAGAGGGTGCGAATGCTTGCTCGGAACGGTTTTTGTTTTCTGTTTTGAAAGAAAAAAATGTAATGATTTTTTACTTTCCTTATTGCATAAATATTCATTTCAGGCAATGCCGCGCGGTTTTTGGGGCTGGTTGAAAACGTACGGACTCGTGTATATTATCATACCTTCAAGGCTGCGTCGCTGTTATGATTATCCCGAATCGGTTATCAGAACGCCGATTATACATTTAAGGTTTATTGTCAGCTCTTCATCCTTCTTCCGCACTGCTGCCGTCATCTTGCATCCTGCTTTTTCCCGATGTAGCCCGCTACATCTTCGATAAAGCATGATACAATCCGGCTGACAGCAGCACGAAATAAGAATGGAAGTCTGATGACCGATTCGGGATTGTCGCGCGTTTCAGGCTTTCATGTAAAACGGAAAGGCAGGAAGCGCATCCCGTGCCGTGCGTTTGCAGCCGTGCGTGAGGGTGCTCTTCCTGCCTTATGAAAATGTGGTTTGTGTATGTTTTGTTTACTTGTGCTTCAGTGTCATCACTGTCTTGCCTGTGCTGTCCTTGAATTCGAGCACGCCCTTCTTCTGCATGCTGAACGTAGAAACCTTGCCGAGAGCTCCGAGCACTGCCTGTTCGGTCTTCATGTCAGCGCACATCATACGTGTGCTTCCCAGTGCCCCGAAGTCTATCGTGCCTGTCTCCACGTTGGCGTTGAGCGCTCCTGTGAGGCGGTTGCATCCTGTGCTGCCGTACACGCGGTTCTCTTTCGTGTCGAAACCGATGAACGGTGCGTTGCCGTCATTGCCTGCTCCGACAGCCTTGCCTTCCACTTCGGTGATGTTCCATTCGCCTGCGAGTGCTGATATGGACCTTATTTTACCGCTTGTCGCGCACGAGGCGAGGAACGCGGTCATGCATATTGCAAATAATACTTTCTTCATGTCAGTATGTCGCTTTATTAAAATAATGAATTATGTCAGTCTGAACAATCTTTTATACCTGTGTCTGTTTTGCGACCGCAAAGATAGTTGAAAGGAGCGGTAAAGCAGAATAAAATATTATACATTAACAACTTTAACGTGCGTTAATTAAACCGTGGAATGCCATAGTGAGGGTTTTTAGTGCTCCGTATAGCGTAGTATCATTAAAAGACTCCGCTTTACTCGCCCGTAAAAATAAGTCTGCGTTTATTTTATCCTGCGCCCGGTTTGCATTAACTTTGAATAAGTTAAGCTGCACCTCGGCATGAAAAATAAGCGCATCCTTGTTTTTCCTCCGCTTCGTATAGCGGAGTCTTCCGTAAGCCTCCGCTTCCTTCGCTCCGTAAAAATAAGTCTGCGTTTATTTTATCCTGCGCTCGGTTTGCATTAACTTTGCAAAATAAAAGGTTTTTGTCGGGCAATATGGCGGTGGACCACATGCTGTGTCGTGCCACAGCCATGTTGTCTGACGATGAAGTTTAACATAATATATCAGAAATGAAGAGACTCTTTATCGAGACATACGGATGCCAGATGAATGTCGCCGACAGCGAGGTGGTCGCCTCGGTCATGAAGATGGCGGGCTACGACCTGTGCGAATCGGCTGATGACGCCGACGCCGTTTTCCTTAATACATGCTCTGTACGCGAGAACGCGGAGAACAAGATATATCACCGTCTGGAGGCTCTCAACGCCGAACGGCGCAAGGGCAGGAAGCTCATCATAGGTGTGCTGGGATGCATGGCGGAACGGGTGAAGGACGATCTGTTGGAGAACCACGGCGCCGACCTCGTAGCCGGACCTGACGCCTATCTCACTCTGCCCGACCTCACGGCGCAAGCCGAGACGGGCAACAAGGCTATGAACATAGAGCTTTCCACCACAGAGACCTACCGCGACATCGTTCCCCGGCGCATAGCCCTGGCTCAGCCCATAAGCGGATATGTGAGCATCATGCGCGGATGCAACAACTTCTGCCACTACTGCATAGTGCCCTACACCCGCGGCCGTGAGCGTTCGCGCGACGTGGAGAGCATCCTCCGCGAGGTGCGCGACCTTGAGGAGCGGGGCTATAAGGAGGTGACGCTGCTCGGACAGAACGTCAACTCATACCGCTTCGAGCACGACGGACACGTCATCGCCTTCCCCGAGCTGCTGCGGACTGTGGCTGAGACGGCGCCGGGAATGCGCGTGCGCTTCACCACAAGCCACCCTAAGGACATGAGCGACGACACGCTGCACGTCATTGCCGAGATGTCCAACGTGTGCCGTCACATACATCTGCCGGTGCAGTCGGGCTCGGACCGTATACTGAAACTGATGAACCGCAAGTACACCAGGGAATGGTACATGGGCAGGGTGGAGGCTATCAGGCGCATCATTCCCGACTGCGGACTGTCCACAGACATATTCGTGGGCTACCACAGCGAGACGGAGGAGGACCACCGTATGTCGCTCTCGCTCATGCGGGAGGCTGCCTACGACTCGGCGTTCATGTTCAAGTATAGCGAGCGTCCCGGCACTTACGCCTCGAAACATCTGCCCGACGACGTGCCCGAGGAGGTGAAGCTGCGCCGCCTGAACGAGATGATACATCTGCAGACGGAGCTGTCGGCTGAGGCTAACAGGCGCGACGAGGGGCGCGAGTTCGACGTCCTCGTGGAGGGATTCAGCAAGCGCAGCCGCGAGCAGTTGTGCGGACGAACGGAGCAGAACAAGATGGTGGTGTTCGACAAGGGACGGCATCACATCGGCGAGACGGTGCGGGTGAGAGTCACAGGCTCCACAAGCGCGACGCTGCTCGGCACTGCCACTGACTGATTTCACAATAAAACAGCATATGCCGCACACTCTGTTGGGCGGCATATTTGTTTTAAATGACCTTCCATATTTTGTAATATAACGCAAAAACGCTAACTTTGCATAAAACATCCTGCGCTCGGCAATCAGCGAGCAAGCTCTCATTGCGCTCGCTTGGGTTGTTTTTGCATAAAGGCAGTCTGGGCATTCACGTTGCGGACAATCAGTTTATTCAGACTGCACATGCCGTATTTTAAGTGTTCATACATATATAATAATATAACAAGCTCCTCAATACACACTGATGAAAGAGTTTTTCCAAGTATTGCGCCGATTCGTTCCGCCGTATAAGAAATATCTTGTCCTGACGGTTATTTTCAATATTCTTTCGGCGATATTGAATATCTTCTCGTTTCTCGCAATAATGCCGATACTCAAGATTCTGTTCAAGATCGACACGACGGACACGCATCCCGTGCTCC
>OKRY01001009.1_pt1 | contig 23316 bp, 20 predicted proteins | sample 1601121 | NCBI WGS metagenome assembly OKRY01 (sample SAMEA3541546, study PRJEB24748) | human gut metagenome | biome: human gut; feature: human-associated habitat; material: faeces | place: China | collected 2012
ATCGCCGTGCGGAGTAGAGTCTATATATTTCAGCGGTACACGCTGGAGCTTGTTGAAAGCATCTGTTCTTAAATCCCTTACCGTTCTTTGAGTGAGTATGTTGGTGCAATAACCCATAAACCACTGAAATCCCGCACCTACGATTACCACAACGGCGAGCTTTATAATTATCGGCAGGATTTTTTTGAAATCAACGTTGTTAATATCAATGATAAAGTCAACAGCCTGACCGATAAGAACGGGCGCATACAGCGTTGCTATTGCGCTTATAACAGCGCTGACTATCGTGAAAACGAGATAGAACGTATAAGGCTTTGTATATTTCAGCAGCTTTGCAAGAACTGTAAAACCGCTGTCGTTATTTTTTTTACTCATCGCCGTTTATCTCCTTTTCAAGTTCTTCCGCACTGAACTGAGTAAGACAGATCTGACAGTAGTCGGTACAGCTCTGTAACAGCTCTTTATGCGTGCCTATACCGACTGTTTTACCGTCATCAAGCACGATTATCTGATCGGCATTTTTGACCGTGTTTGCTCTTTGAGAAATGATAAACACCGTCATATCAGAGCAGTTTTCCTTGATTGCCGTTCTCAGCTTTGCGTCTGTAGCAAAGTCAAGTGCGCTTGCGCTGTCATCAAGTATCAGTATCTCCGGATCTGCGGCTATTGCCCTTGCAATAGTAAGTCTTTGCTTCTGACCGCCCGAAAGGTTCTTACCGCCCTGAAGTATCTTATAATCAAGCCCGTTTTCGAGCTTTTCGACAAACTCATAAGCCTGCGAGATTTTCAGCGCACGCCATATCTGCTCGTCTGTTATATTATCTCCGCCCCACTTCATATTTTCACGGATTGTACCGCTGAAAAGCACGGCTTTCTGAGGAACGACCGCTATCTTTTTGCGAAGACGGTTAAGGCTGTATTTTCTGACATCTGTTCCGTAAACTTCGACCAAACCGTCTGATGCGTCATAAAATCGGGGGATAAGATTTATAAGCGTTGATTTACCGCTGCCCGTACCGCCTATTATGCCTATCGTCTGACCTTTTTCGGCGGTGAATGATATATCTTCAAGTGCATATTCGCTGTTATCGTGATAGCTGAAATATACCTTGTCGAATTTTACTGCAGGAGCAGAGCTGTCGCCGTTTTCTTCGGTGTTGTCTGTTTCTGTAACTGACGGCTTTGTGTCAAGCACCTCGTTTACTCTTGCCGCACAAGCCGCCGATTTTGTGAATATAACAACAAGGTTTGCAACAACCACAAGGGCGAGCAGGATCTGATTCATATAGTTTACAAGTGCGATAACCTGACCTTGTGTAAGGTCACCGACATTTACCGAGAATCCGCCGAACCATATTATTGCAACGATTGCAAGGTTCAGTATGATAGCGTTGACAGGGCTGAGCAGTGCCGAAATCTTGCCGGCTCTTACTGCCGCTTTTTCAATATCCTCAGCGTTATCCCTGAAACGTTCTATTTCGTGCTGCTGCTTTGAAAAAGCTCTTACGGCTCTTGCACCGACAAGATTTTCACGGGTGATGAGCGAGGTCTTGTCCAGCTTTTTCTGTATCGACTTGAAGAAGGGGATAGTCCTTGTTGTGACAAGCCACATAACAATTGCAACAAGCGGAATAACAAGAACGAAAATCAGCGCTAATTTCACATCTATCATAAAAGCCATTATCGTTGAACCGATAACCAAAAACGGCGCTCTTACAACAAGTCTTATCAGCATCGCAACAGCGACCTGCAGCTGATTTATATCGGAGGTAAGCCTCGTTATAAGTGATGGCGTGCCGAATTCGTCAACCTCCTTGTGCGAAAGAGTGTTGATATGATGATACAGCTCACGTCTTAGCTCTGTGCCGAAGCCCTGCGACGCAACCGATGCCACATACTGACATATAAGCGCAAATCCAAGACCGCATACACCGAGCAGAACAAGCACTCCACCCATCTTCCAGATATAACCGCTGTCTTTGTGTGCAATACCTATGTCTATTATCTTCGCCATAACCAGAGGAACGATAAGCTCAAATACCGCCTCGGTCAGCTTGAAAATAGGTCCGAGTATTACGTTTTTTCTGTATTTTTTAAGATACTTAACCAGTTTTAGCATATTTCACCGTCCAATAATAATGACATCGGAGCAAAATCCGATGCCATTACGAATATTTAATTATTATCAGCCAAGAACTTTCTTGATTTCTTCGGGAAGTGAGGCAGCAAAGCTGTCGCCTACCAACAGGCTGATTTCGTCAACGCTCGTTGTTATGAGCATTACATCGGCACATATATTTTCGCAAGCCTTGAATACCTTAGCCGCAAAACCTGCCTGATCAACCATTTCCTCGCTCTTGATAACTATCTTTACATTACCGCTGTTTACACAGGGTGTTATTCCGTGTACTGCAGTTATTCTGGGTAAAACGGTAAGCAGTGTGGGTATATCATCATCGCTGAACGTAAAGCCGAATGAGAACATATCCGACTTAGGAGGTGTCTGCGAGATCATATCTACATTGATACCGCTTTCGGCTACCGCTGAAAGAGTAGTTGAAACAAAACGCTTTCTTGACGGAACATCTGAAAATGTTACGATTGATATGTTTTCGTATACTTTAATATCTGTCATATTGACCTCCGTTATGCTTCGGAAAGAAGATCCGACATCTGATAAAGACCTTTTTCACAGCCGCTTAAGAATACTGCCGCATTGACAGAGCCGACTGCGAATACCTGTTTTGAGCCTGCGCTGTGAGAAAGAGTTATCACTTCATCACGTCCCGCAAATATAACATCATGCTCGCCTACTATCGTACCGCCTCTTATCGAGTGCATACCGATTTCGGTTTTCTCACGGGGCTTTCTCACGCTGTGGCGGTCATATACATAGTGCATCTTGTTGCCAAGCTCCTCGTTTATCGCTTCCGCTATCATAATTGCCGTTCCCGAAGGAGCGTCCTTCTTGAGATTGTGGTGCTTTTCAACTATCTCAATATCAAACTGATCGCCGAGTACCTTTGTTGCACGCTTTGCAAGATCAACAAGAAGATTTATTCCGAGCGACATATTGAATGTGAAGAACACGGGAATCTGACCCGCTGCTGTCTTTATCTGCTTTATCTGTTCATCTGTGTAGCCTGTCGTCGCAATAACTACGGGAACATTGTTTATCTTGCAGTAGTCGAGCAGCTCGTCAAGCAGTGAGGGGTGCGAAAAGTCGATTATAACATCGGGCTTTTCCGGCAGATCGAATAACTTCTTGTAAACGGGGAAGTCAGCGTACTGTTCACCTGCTATATCAATGCCGACTGTTATTTCGCAGTCATCTCTCGTATTGACAATGTCATTTATTACTCTGCCCATTTTGCCGCAGGCACCTGTAATTACAATTCTCGTCATATTAACGTCCTTTTTCTGAATTTACTTTGTAAGACCGAGCTTTTCCATAGATGAAAACAGCTTAGCTATCTTTGCGTCTTCCATTCTTATAAGCGGAAGTCTGCACTCGCCAACATTCTTGCCCATTATGTTAAGCGCTTCCTTAACGGGAATGGGGTTGACATCTATAAACAGATCGTTTGTAAATTCAAGGAGCCTTAGCTGTAACTCAGCCGCTTTCTTATAATCGCCTTCAAGGCAGTAGCTTGCTATCTCGTGCGTTTCTGTGGGAAGGCAGTTTGCAAGTACCGATATAACACCCTTACCGCCGAGCGACATTATAGGTACTATCTGGTCGTCGTTACCCGAATAAATATCAAGGTCGGTTTCAGCCGCTATCTTGGCTACTGCGCTTATATTTCCGCTTGCTTCCTTTGCGGCAACTATGTTGTCCTTCTTTGCAAGCTCCTTGTACGTTTCAACAGAAATGTTCACACCTGTACGGCTGGGAACGTTGTAGAGGATTATCGGCAGGCTTACGCTGTCCGCAATTGCACTGAAGTGTGCAACAAGTCCTCTCTGCGAAGTCTTGTTATAATAAGGTGTCACAAGGAGCAGTGCGTCAGCACCGAGTGCCTCGGCTTCTTTTGAAAGCTGAATGGCATAAGCGGTATCGTTACTGCCTGCACCTGCTATGACAGGAACTCTCTTTGCTACCTTTTCAACGCAGAAGCGGATACATTCCTTATGCTCCTCGTCTGTCATAGCCGCAGATTCGCCTGTTGTACCGCACACTACTATAGCGTCTGTTCCGCCGGCAATCTGCTCCTCTATGCGATCTGCAAAATTATCGTAGTTGATGCTCCCGTCCTCATTCATAGGGGTCACTATAGCTACTGCAGAGCCTGTAAAAATTGTCTTTTTCATCGGATACCTCCGTGTTCAATGAATCAAAATCAGTCGAAATAACCCTTTGCGGCATAAAGCTCAGCCATTTCAACTGCGCCGCCTGCGGCACCTCTTAATGTGTTGTGTGACAGGCAGACAAACTTGTAGTCGTACTGTGTGTCTTCTCTTAATCTTCCGATTGAAACTGCCATACCGCCTTCAAGGTTTCTGTGCAGCTTAGCCTGAGGCATATTGTCTTCTTCAAAGTAGTGAAGGAACTGCTTGGGAGCGGAGGGAAGCTCAAGCTCCTGCGGTGCGCCCTTGTATTCCTTCCAGATATTGAGGATTTCTTCCTTTGAGGGCTTGTTCTCGAAGCTAACGAATACTGCGGCAAAGTGACCGTTTGATACGGGAACTCTGAGGCACTGTGTTGTGATTGCGGGAGCGGCAGCCTTTACAATCTTGTCGCCCTCGATCTTGCCCCATACCTTCAGAGGCTCCTGCTCGCTCTTTTCTTCCTCACCGCCGATATAGGGGATAAGGTTATCTACCATTTCAGGCCATGTTTCGAATGTCTTGCCTGCGCCTGAAATTGCCTGATATGTGCAGGCGAGAACCTTTGTGATACCGAACTTGCGTAAGGGGTTGAGAGCGGGAACATAGCTCTGGATAGAGCAGTTTGACTTAACTGATATGAAACCTCTCTTTGTGCCAAGACGCTTCTTCTGAGCCTCAACGATAGCCATATGCTCGTCGTTGATTTCGGGGATGATCATAGGAACGTCGTCTGTGAAACGGTTAGCTGAGTTGTTGGACATAACAGGGCACTCGTGCTTAGCGTAAGCCTCTTCAAGAGCCTTTATCTCGTCCTTCTTCATATCTACCGCACAGAATACGAAATCGACCTGTGATGCGATCTTTTCAATATCGGCAGTAGCGTCCATAATAACAATGTCTTCCATAGCCTTGGGCATAGGCTTTTCGATGAGCCATCTTGAGCCGACAGCCTCTTTATAAGTCTTTCCTGCGGAACGGGGAGATGCGGCAAGCACCTTTACGTTGAACCAGGGGTGATTTTCCAGCAGAACGGCAAAACGCTGTCCTACCATACCCGTAGCACCGATAATACCTACGTTGTAGTTTTTCATTTTAGTTTCCATCCTTCTTTTTTTGCTTTTAGCATATTTTCTTAAAAAAGCCGCTTGTAAAAATGATTACAGGCGGCTTTGTATGCAGATGTGATAAAGTTGTGTGATAGCTCTCCACCTACAGCTTAACCGCTTGATGACAATCGTGCATATATTAGACACACGACCAGATACATAAGCTCCGACACTTATGTTCTTCGGCGACAAAGCCTTTTCCCGCTGCAATCTGTCGGCAGATTGACGCAACGGGTACTTTTCTTTAATCGCACCTCTACCTGCTTTGTTTATATTATCATATTTATTGCTGTTTGTCAATGGCGAAGCGGTAAAAAATAATTTGATTTTTTTTCGTAAATGTGTTATTATAAAACAGTATGCAATATCCAGAAAGAAAAAATGCGTGAAAAACGCAAAAAACAGAGGAAAAACAATGCTTAAATCGGATTTTTATTATGACTTGCCGCAGGAGCTTATCGCACAGACTCCGCTTGAGCCTCGTGACAGCTCACGGCTTATGAAAATTGACCGCAAAAGCGGCGAAATAACACATGACCGCTTTTATAATATATGCGATTATCTTGAAAAGGGTGACCTGCTCGTTCTCAATGACTCAAAGGTTTTCCCTGCAAGACTTTACGGCGTAAAGCAGGAAACGGGTGCGGCAGTGCAGTTCCTGCTTCTTCACCAGATTTCACATAATCGCTGGGAGGTTATGGTGAAGCCCGGCAAAAGACTTAAAATCGGTACAAAGGTTGACTTTTCGGGCATTCTGACGGCCGAGATAGTCGACTATGCCGAGGGCGGCGACAGGATAGCCGAGTTTACCTATGACGGCGACAGCATATTTGAAGTGCTTGACCGTATCGGTCAGATGCCGCTCCCTCCTTATATCACAGAAAAGCTAAAAGATAAGGACAGATACAACACCATCTATTCCCACGAGGTAGGCTCAGCCGCCGCTCCTACTGCTGGACTTCACTTCACCGAAAACGTGTTTGCAAAGCTCCGTGAAAAAGGCGTTGATACAGCTTTTGTAACGCTCCACGTCGGACTTGGAACATTCCGTCCCGTAAAAGAGGATAATATACTCGATCATAAAATGCACGTTGAGCATTACTCCATACCGCAGGAAACCGCCGATAAGATAAAGGCCTGCAGAGAGCGTGGCGGACGTGTCATTTCAGTCGGCACCACAAGCTGTCGTACACTTGAATCTGCCGCATCGCTTGACCCTAACGGCGAGATAAAAGCCTGCTCGCACGATACGGGGATATTTATATATCCCGGCTATGAGTTTAAAGCGATAGACGGACTTATAACGAATTTCCACCTTCCCGAAAGTACGCTTATAATGCTTGTAAGCGCATTCTTAGGCAGGGAAAAGACGCTGAATGCCTATAATGAAGCTATAAAGGAAAAATACCGTTTCTTCAGCTTCGGAGACAGTATGATGATAATATGATGAACATCGTTAAAGTAACCCTGCCCGAAAAGTGCAGGATAATTTGCGTCAGTGATATACACGCACATTATGCTGAGTTTGCAAGGCTTTTGCGTAAGTGCGACTACAATAATGAAAGCGACTATCTGTTCATTCTCGGTGATATTCTGGAAAAGGGCAGGCAAAATATCGAAACACTGCACTTTATACAAAAATTATCCCATGACAAAAAATGCGTATGTATCAAGGGTAACAACGATACGATGGTATCGCGTATGGCGTTTGACGATGAAAAGGAAAAGTTTCTCGAAAGGCTTACATACCGCCCTGTAAACGCTTATATGCAAATGGCGGAGAGTATCGGTATTACCGATTTCACGACAGATTTTGATAACAAGCGTAATGCTGTCAACCAAAAATTCGCTAAAGAACTGTCGTTCGTTTCAGGGCTTCCGACGGCTATAGAAACCGAAAAACACATTTTCGTTCACGCAGGTATAGAAAACCGCACGGACTGGGAAAACAGCTCAGAGCAGTTTGTTCTGTGCGCACCGTGGTGGATAAGAAGCGGTCACGCTCTTGATAAATATGTTGTCGTGGGTCACTTCCCGACCTATAATTTTGCAAGAGGAAAAAACACCAATCTGCCGATAATCGACACGGATAAAAGGATAATAGCGGTTGACGGCGGCTGTTCGGTAAAATCGGCAGGACAGATAAATGCTTTTATAATAACTAAGGACGGAGAAAGCTACAGCTATGACAACGTATTCGAGCCGTCCGAGCCGTGTGAAAAATGTACAATCATCAAGGATTATACAGCCGCTCGGCATTATTCTTATCTTGATTATGAAAAGAGCGACCTTGAAATACTCGGCAAGTCAGACGGACTGGTGTCGGTGCTTGATAAGCACAGCGGCAACAGCGGACTTATACTTGAAAACTATATCGCCCAATGGGGTGACGGACATTATCACGGATGGACTAATCTTGATGCGTTTGTTTGCGTTAATAAAGGCGAAACATTCTGCGTTTATTATAAGAATGAAAAATACTGCTACGGCATAGCACAAAGCGGAGAAGTAGGAATGATACCACTTGACTGCGTTGCCGTATATAAGGAGAAATATGTTTAAAGTATTAAAAACAGACGGTGTGGCAAGACGAGGAGAATTCCACACACCTCACGGTGTGATACAATCGCCGTTTTTTATGAATGTCGGCACATCTGCGGCAATCAAGGGCGGTATATCATCGCTTGACCTCAAAGACCTCAAGTGTCAGGTAGAACTTTGCAACACCTATCATCTTCACGTTCGTCCGGGAGATGATATAATATATAAAATGGGCGGACTTCACAAGTTTATGAACTGGGACAGACCGATACTTACCGACAGTGGCGGATTTCAGGTGTTCTCGCTTGCTAAGCTCAGAAAGATAAAGGAAGAGGGAGTATATTTCAACTCCCACGTTGACGGCAGACGTATTTTTATGGGTCCCGAAGAAAGTATGAGGATACAGTCGCATCTTGCCTCAACGATAGCTATGGCATTTGACGAATGTATAGAAAATCCCTCACCGTATGATTATGTAAAGAAGTCGGTTGACAGAACGACAAGATGGCTGCAACGTTGTATTGACGAAATGGCAAGGCTTAATTCTCTGCCCGAAACGATAAACAGACAGCAGATGCTGTTTGCAATAAATCAGGGCGGAACTTATGACGATATAAGAGCCGAGCATATGAAAACAATAGCGAACATGAACGTTGACGGCGTGGCTATCGGCGGACTTGCCGTAGGCGAGCCTACAGATGTTATGTACAGGATAATAGAAACCGTTATCCCGCACGCTCCGACAGACAAGCCACGTTATCTTATGGGTGTCGGTACTCCGTCAAATATAATAGAAGCCGTTTACAGAGGCGTTGATATGTTCGACTGCGTTATGCCGAGCAGAAACGCACGTCACGCTACCGTTTTCACATGGAACGGTATCACTCACGTCACGAATCAGTGCTTTGAAACAGATTCACTGCCGATAGACCCCGAATGCGACTGTCCTACCTGCCGCAATTTCTCAAGAGCGTATATAAGACATCTGTTTAAATCGGGAGAGATGCTTGGCGGAAGACTTGCTGTACAGCATAATCTATATTTCTACAATACGCTTATGGAGAAGATAAGAGCGGCAATCGACGAGGGAACTTTCGAGGAATTCAGAAATCACTATTCACCGCTTTTAGCGTCAAAACTTGTCTGATTTTCTTTGAATTATCACATAAGGGTGATATAATAACAAACTATGATTTAAAGCGAAAAGGAGAGCGTATGAAGCTTATAAATATAGGCTACGGCAACACCGTCAATTCCGACAGGGTAATAGCTGCTGTGAGTGCCGATGCCGCACCGGTAAAGCGTATCATATCGGCGGCAAAGGATAACAACACTGCCATAGATGCGACCTGCGGCAAGAAAACCAAAACCGTCATAATAACCGACAGCAACCATGTAGTCCTGTCGGCACTTGATATATCGCATTTCACAGGCATAACCGCAGGTGAAGAGGTAAATGAATAACAGGGGGAAGAACAGTATGAACAAAGGATTGCCTATAGTAATTTCCGCACCGTCCGGCTGCGGCAAGGATACGATACTTGAACAGCTTTACAAGAAAAACTCGAATCTTACACAGTCGGTTTCCGCTACCACTAGAGCAATGCGTGAGGGCGAAATTGACGGAGTAAGCTATCACTTCACGACTGCTGACGCGTTTGAAAAAATGATAGCAAACGGTGAAGTGCTTGAATACACGCAGTATTGCGGCAACTATTACGGCACGCCTAAGAAAGCCGTTACGGATATGCTTGAACAGGGCAGGGACGTAATACTCAAGATTGAGGTCGAGGGTGCGATGAATATAAAGAAGATATTCCCCGAATGCGTGCTTATATTCATACTTCCGCCCTCAATGAGCGAGCTTGAAAGAAGACTCAGAAAAAGAGGCACCGAAACGGAAGAAACTATCGCCGCAAGAATAGCGCAGGCAAGAAACGAGCTTCAGTTTGCCGACAAGTTTGATTATCTTGTAGTAAACGGCGAGCTTGAAAAGGCGGTAGATGATGTGAATACCGTTATCCTTGCGGAAAAGATGAACACGAAGCGTTCACTTTCGTTACTTGAGGAAATCAAGAAGTCATAATGAGCGGCCGCTATGATAAGGCTATCGTATCGGTAGTAGTCGATAAGGCGCTTTACAGCTTTGATAACGAGTTTGATTATTATCTTCCGCAGGGAGTTAAGGCAAGCGTAGGTCAGCGTGTAATTGTGCCGTTCGGCAAAGGCGGTAAGATGCGTGTCGGCCTTGTGACCGGCTTTAAGCAGAATGCGGATTACGGACGGCTCAAGGATATATACTGCGTTATAAATGACGGAGTGATACTGGGTGACGAGGCTCTGCGTCTTATGCACTGGCTGAAGGACAATACCTTCTGTACTTATTTTGACGCAGTAAAGACTATCCTGCCCGGAGGTATGGCTCTGAATGTATCTCAGAGATATGCCATAAGCGATGAGTTCAGAAAAGCTCCGGACAGCTTTGCTCTTGAACCTGCGGAACAGGCGGTATCGGCTATGCTCCTCGGCTGTAAAAGCGACAGAGAGCTTAACGATATGATAGAATACGGCTTTGACGAACAGCAGAAAAAGCTGATTGGGCGTCTTTCGGAAAAAAGCGTACTTGTTTCGCTTGATATTATAAAGCAGAGAGTAGGCAGTGAAACCGAAAAAAACGTCAGGCTGACAGACAGCTATCTCAGCGGCGAGTATGCCGACAAAGGCGGAAAGCCCCTTACCGCAAAGCAGAAAAAGGTAGCCGATTTCCTTTCTGAAGCTGTTTCTGCTTCCCTTAAGGAAGTCTGCTATAATTGTGTCGTTACGAATGCCGTTATAAACAATATGGAGAAAAACGGCATTGTAGAATGCTTTGACAATGAAGTTTCCCGCTCGCTTACCGCAGGAGCAAAGGCGGTAAGGATCATTGACGATATAGTGCTGTCCGATGAACAGTCCGCCGTATACAGCGGAATGTCCGAGCTTATGGACAGCGGCAAGCCGCAGTGCGCCTTACTTAAAGGCGTTACCGGAAGCGGCAAGACAACCGTTTTCTTAAAGCTTATCGACAAGGCGTTAAAACAAGGGAAAACAGCTCTTATGCTCGTTCCCGAAATATCGCTCACTCCTCAGATGGTGAGAAATTTTACCGATCTTTTCGGAAGCAACGTTGCGGTAATACACAGCAACCTTTCTCTCGGTCAGAGGACAGATGAGTACAAACGTATCGAAAAAGGCGAGGCGAGGATAGTCATAGGTACAAGAAGTGCAGTATTTGCGCCGCTTGACAACATCGGTATAATCGTTATTGACGAAGAAGGCGAGCATACCTATAAATCCGAAAAATCTCCACGTTATCAGGCAAGGAGCATAGCAAAGCAGAGATGCTTTTACCACAATGCCACGCTTCTTTTAGCGTCCGCAACTCCAAGCCTTGAAAGCGCATACTTTGCGTCAATCGGCAGATACAAGCTGTTTGAGATGAAAAAGCGTTACAGCCAGCCGGTACTTCCCGATGTGTATCTTGTCGATATGAAGGTCGAGGTCGAAACCGGCAACCGTTCCAATTTCAGCAGGGCGCTTGCCGATGAGATAAAGAATAATCTGCAAAGAGGGGAGCAGACGATACTTCTGCTCAACCGCAGAGGCTACAACACCTATATGAACTGCATAAAGTGCGGCGAGGTGTATAAATGTCCCAACTGCAATATTCCTCTTACATATCATAAGACGAACAATTGCATGATATGTCACTATTGCGGCTATACCGAGGTATTCACAGGAAAATGCAAATCGTGCGGCTCAAAGTTCATATACAGCGCAGGTACAGGAACACAGCGTATAGAAGATGAAATATCGACGTTGTTTCCGTCTGCCAGAGTATTGCGTATGGATGCAGATACCACAATGAGCAAGTTTTCCTACGAAAAGAATTTCGATAAATTCAAGAACGGCGAGTATGATATTATGGTCGGCACTCAGATGATTGCAAAAGGGCTTGATTTTGAGAATGTGACGCTTGTCGGTGTACTGCTGATAGATAAATCGCTGTACGCAGGCGATTATCTCGGTTATGAAAAGACGTTTTCGCTTATAACACAGGTGGTCGGAAGATGCGGCAGAGGCTCGAAAAAAGGCAGAGCGTATTTACAGACCTTTTCTCCCGAACATTATGTTCTTAATCTTGCGGCTGACCAGAATTACGATGAGTTTTTCAGACAGGAATGCGAGATAAGAAAAGCACTGTTGTTTCCGCCGTACTGCGATATATGCGAAATAGGGCTTTCATCGGTTGATGAAGCGGCCTGCAAAAAAGGCTCGGACAGCTTCGTAAAGCTGTTTATGAAAAATCTTGAGGGTCACGGTATCCCTATAAGAGTGCTTGGACCGTCCGCCTGCTCGGTGGCAAAGGTAAACGGCAAGTACCGCTATCGTATCATTATAAAATGTAAGAATAATAAAGAGTTCAGGTCGGTAATGCAGGCTACACTGCTTGACGCATATAAATCACCTGCACTTGATAAAGTCAGCTTCTTCGCCGATATGAACGGCGAGATTATATAAACAAAAGAAAGGATTTTTGAAATGGCAAAGAGAATAATAGCTAAGGACGGCGATGAATCGCTGAGAAAAAGATGTAAGGACGTTACCGTATTTGACGATAAGCTGTGGACGATGCTTGACGATATGTACGAAACAATGCAGGAGGCAAACGGCGTAGGTCTTGCCGCACCTCAGATAAGCGTACTGAGGAGAGTTGTGGTCATAGATGTAGGCGACGAACACGGAAAAATCGAGCTTATAAACCCTGTTATCACATCTATGAAAGGCAAACAGCACGAGCTTGAGGGCTGTCTTTCACTGCCGGGTATGTGGGGATATGTTGACAGACCCGCAAAGGTAAAGGTAAAGGCACAGGACAGATACGGCAAAGAATTTGATATAGAGGGTACAGAGCTTTTAGCGATAGCTCTGTGTCACGAAATCGACCATCTGAGCGGTATTCTGTTTACCGATAAGGCAGATGAACTGCTGACTTCCGAACAGCTTGAGGAACGTAAAAAGTAAGGGGGAAATCATTTGAACATAGTATTTATGGGTACTCCGGATTTCGCCGTATCGGCACTGGAGGAGTTACACAAGCATCATAATGTCATGGCTGTATTTACTCAGCCCGACAAGCCTAAGAACAGAGGAAAGAAGATGCAGGCACCTCCCGTAAAGGAGTGCGCCGAAAAGTACGGTATCCCCGTATATCAGCCTCTGTCGCTCAGAAAGGGCGAGGATGCTGAGAAGTCGCTCGAGCTTCTTAAACAGCTTGCTCCCGACTGCATTGTGGTGGCGGCTTACGGTCAGCTTCTTCCCGAAAGCATACTTGAACTTCCGAAGTACAAGTGCATCAATATACACGCTTCGCTTCTGCCCAAATACAGAGGTGCCGCACCTATCCAGAAGTGCATCATAGACGGCGAAACAGAAAGCGGAGTTACAACAATGCTTATGGCAAAGGGACTTGATACGGGCGATATGCTGATGAGCAGGTCGGTTAAGATTACTCACGATATGACCGGCGGAGAGCTTCACGACAGCCTTGCGGCTACAGGCGGAGAACTTATAATCGAAACGCTGAAGGCCTGTGAGGAGGGTACGATAAAGCCTGTACCTCAGGACGACAGCCTTTCGTGCTATGCAGGAATGATTTCCAAGGAAATGTGCAGGATAGACTTCTCAAAAAATGCAATTGATGTATATAATTTCATAAGAGGTATGTCACCGTCGCCTTGCGCCTATACTTTTATAGGAGATAAAAGATTGAAGGTTTACTTTGCGGTTATGACAGATATTACCTCCGACAAGCCGTGCGGAACTGTCGTGAACGAAAACGACCTCACCGTAGTATGCGGCGACAAGAAATGTATAAGATTTACTGATGTTCAGGTAGAGGGCGGAAAGCGTATGAATACCGCAAGCTTTCTGAACGGCAACAAGCTACAGCGTGACACTGTGTTGAACTGACAGTGTCAAACGGAAAGGAGAACGGATATGGAATTTATACTTTATTTACTGCTGATAGCAGCCTTTATCTTTTCTATATTCACCTCGATCAATGTAAAAGGTACTTTCAGAAAATACAACAAGATGCCAAGCTCAAGAGGAATGTCTGCCGCAGATATAGCAAGACAGATTCTTGACAGCAACGGACTTTACAACGTTCAGGTAACAAGAGTAGCAGGAGAGCTTACCGACCATTACGACCCCAGAACAAACACAGTTGCACTTTCGGCTCCCGTTTATGACAGCGTATCTGTCGGAGCTATCGGAGTTGCGGCTCACGAGGTCGGTCATGCGATACAGTATGCCGAAAACTACACTCCTATAAGAATAAGAATGGCAATTCTTCCCGTTGCACAGTTCGGCTCATCGGCGTGGATACTGTTCTTCATACTCGGTATTGTGTTTAATATTCCGATACTCAGAGGCATAGGCATCGGACTTTTTGCGGCAATAGTGCTGTTCCAGCTGATAACGCTCCCCGTTGAGTTCAATGCAAGCCACAGAGCGCTTGCCACAATAAAGAATCAAGGCATACTGTTCGGTGCGGAGTATACAGGCGCAAAGAAAACGCTCACAGCCGCCGCAATGACTTATGTAGCATCGCTTGCAGTGGCTTTATTACAGCTTTTAAGACTTATTGCAAGCTCAAGAAGAGATTGATTTGGAGAGATGAATGAAAACCGCAAGACAGATAACGCTTGACCTTCTTATCCGTATGGATACGCAGGGGGCATACTCAAATATAATACTTGACCACGCATTCACGCAAAATGATGCGGACAGACGTGACAAAGCCTTCTCGGCGGCCCTTTTCTACGGCGTACTTGAACGCAGGATGACGCTCGACTATCTTATACGCTATTATTCGGGAATTGAATTTGATAAGATAAAGACAGCGGTCGTTGAAATACTCAGAATGGGCTTCTATCAGCTTCTGTTCATGAATTCCGTACCGGACAGCGCTGCTGTGAACGAATCGGTGGCACTTTGCGATTACTGCAACAGTACAAAGGCTAAGGGTTATGTTAATGCTATCCTCAGAACATTTCTGCGTAATGAAAAACAGATAGATTACGGCAACCTTACGGGAGAAGCAAAGCTCTCTATCGAATATTCCTGCCCGAAATGGCTTGTGAAGAAGTGGAACAGCGAGCTTGGCGAGCAAAGAGCAATGCAGATGATAAACTCCTGCTTCGGCAGACCGCCGATATATGCAAGAGTAAATACCGTCAGATACGCTGTTGACGATGTTATAGGCGAACTTGAGTCCGAAGGAATATCCGCAGCAAAGAACAGCCTTATAGATGCCTGCATAGAGCTTGCCAACACCAAAGGGATAGAGCAAAGCTCCGCATATAAAAAGGGTATGTTTCACATTCAGGATATTTCATCGCAGATATGCTGTAAAATAGCCGCTCCTATGTTCAATGAAACGGTTGTTGACCTTTGCAGTGCGCCCGGCGGCAAAACGTTCACCTGTGCCGAAATCATGAACGATAGGGGCAGAATATACAGCTACGATTTGTACGACGGAAAAGTTTCCGTTATTGCGAATACGGCTAAACGGCTCGGTCTTACTATTATAACCGCCGCAGAAAACGATGCGACAAAATTCAACCCCGATATACCGAAAGCTGACAGGGTGATATGCGATGTACCGTGTTCGGGACTCGGCGTTATCAGAAGAAAGCCCGAAATAAAGTACAAGCCTATGAAACAGCTTGAAACCCTTCCCGATACACAGAGGAAGATAATAAACAACGCCGCTGAATATGTAAAACCCGGCGGAACCCTTGTCTATTCGACCTGCACTGTAAGCAGGACGGAAAATGACGATATAGTTGATGAGTTTTTAAAAGAGCACAGCGACTTTGTGCCGGTAGTTGTTCCGCTGAATATCAAAGGTCTTGAGGACAGCTACAAGAGAACGATGCTTCCCTGTGATGTGAACGGCGACGGTTTCTTCACAGCAACGCTTAGAAAGGTGAAATAATACATATAAATGGAAAAAACAGATATTCTTTCGCTGTCGAAAGAGGAGCTGGAAGAAAAGATTCTGGCTATGGGCGAGAAAAAATTCAGAGCCGGACAGATATACGATTGGTTACATATTAATAAAGTAGAAGAATTTAGCAAAATGACCAATCTATCTGCACAACTCAGAGAAAAACTCGACGATATTTTTTGGATAAACTCACTAAAAATTCAAAAAAGGCTTGTATCTGACATAGATAATACGGTAAAATATCTTTATGGTTTGTCTGACGGAGAAAAAGTTGAAACCGTACTTATGGAATACAAGCACGGCAACAGCATCTGTATATCAACTCAGGTCGGCTGCAAAATGGGATGTAAATTCTGTGCATCGACCAAAGCGGGATTCGTAAGGAACATTGAGCCGAGCGAGATGCTGCTGCAGATATACGAAAGTGAACGTGACAGCGGACGAAAGATAAATCACGTTGTACTTATGGGAATAGGCGAGCCGCTTGATAATTTTGATAATGTTGTAAAGTTTCTCAGACTTCTGTCGGCAAAGGACGATATGAGCCTGCGACACGTTTCGGTATCGACCTGCGGACTTGTGAACAGAATATATGAACTGGCTGACCTTAAACTCGGCATCACGCTCTCTGTTTCTCTCCATGCGCCCACAAACGAGCTTAGAAGCTCTATAATGCCCATAAATGACAGATTCCGCATAGAAGAGCTGATGGAGGCGTGCAAGTATTATTTCAATACCACGGGCAGAAGAATCAGCTATGAATTTGCGCTGATTGACGGAGTAAACGACAACAGACAATCCGCAGACGCGCTTCTTAAACTGCTGAAGGGTCAGAACTGTCACGTCAATCTTATTCCCGTCAACGAGATAAAGGAAGGCGTATTTAAACGCAGTGCTTCTGTCGAAAAGTATAAACAGATGCTTATAGACGGCGGACTTAACGCTACGGTCAGAAGAACGCTCGGTGCGGACATCAGCGCCGCCTGCGGTCAGTTAAGACGTGATAATAAGTAAGAAATCAAGGGAGAACCATTATATATGAAGGCTTACGCAAAGACCGATATAGGTAATTGCCGTGAAGAAAATCAGGACAGCTACTGGATAGGCGAGCTTGGAGATGACGCTATAGCAATTATTCTGTGCGACGGAATGGGCGGACAGAATGCCGGCGGATGTGCCAGCACAACTACTGTTGATTTTATAAAGGACAGACTGATAAAAGGCTTCAGACACGATATAACCAGAAATCAGATAAGGAATTTATTGATAACATCGGTAACCGCCGCAAATAGTGTTGTTTATGATATGGCAAACGCAAACCCCGAAAAAGCGGGAATGGGTACTACCTGTGTGGCAGGCATTATTTTCAACGAAAGAGCCTATCTTATAAATGTCGGCGACAGCAGATGCTATTTCTTCTTTGATGACAATATGCAACAGGTGACAAAGGATCATACATATATAAGAAAGCTGATTGAAAAGGGAATAATAACATACGAGGAGAGCAAGACTCACCCCGACAGGAACAGGATTACAAAAGCTGTCGGAGCACAGCCTTTTATCACGCCCGATTATTTCGAGCTTGATGTAAAGAAGGGCGATATGCTTCTTTTCTGCTCAGACGGACTAAGCTCCTATGCGGAGGACGCTCAGATAGCGGAGGTTATAGCAGGTGCGCCTACGGCAAAATGTTGCGATCAGCTTGTAGATTATGTCAATAAACACGGTGGACGGGATAATGTGACCGTTGCTGTGGTTTCAATATAATTCCGGCTTACCGTATGGGTCGGGGGTTTTAATAAAGTACGGAGAAACGGTGGATTTTATGGATAACAATACAGACAACATGATAGGCAGACGCCTTGACGGCCGTTACGAGCTTCTTGAGCTTATAGGAACAGGCGGCATGGCTGACATCTATAAGGCAAAGGATATTACCGAGGACAGAATAGTTGCCGTAAAAATTCTTAAGAATGAATTTGCCGGCAGTGAGGATTTCCTCAGAAGATTCCGCAACGAGTCCAAGGCAATAGCACTGCTTTCACATCCGAACATTGTAAAGATATACGATGTCGGCTTCAATGAGCAGATACAGTTTATCGTAATGGAATACATAGACGGCATCTCTCTTGCCGAATATATCAAGCTGCAGGGCGTTCTGAAATGGAAGGATGCCGTATATTTCACTATCCAGATTTTAAGAGCATTACAGCACGCACACGACAGAGGAATAGTCCACAGGGATATAAAGTCGCAGAACGTAATGATGCTCCCCGACGGAACAATCAAGGTCATGGATTTCGGCATTGCCCGTTTTAACCGTGAAACAGATAAAACTCTTTCCGAAAAGGCTATCGGCTCTGTTCACTATATCAGCCCCGAACAGGCAAGAGGCGAAATGACCGATGAAAAGAGCGATATATATTCTGTCGGCGTTATGCTTTATGAGATGCTGACAGGACAGAAACCGTTTGACGGAGAAACACCCGTTGCGATTGCACTCCAGCATATGCAGACTCCGCCGAAACCTCTGCGTGAGATAAATTCTTCAATTCCCGAAGGTCTTGAGGAGATTACGCTCAAGGCTATGCAGAAAGAGCCTTCAATGCGTTATCAGACCGCTGGCGAGATGATAAACGATATTGAAGAATTCAAGAAAGATCCCAGCATTGTATTTGAGTACAAGTATTTCTCAACAGACGGCTCGACCAAGTATTTCGATAAGGTATCCGACCCCAACGCTCCCGAACAGAACGCAAACGGAGAAGAACTTCCCGAAGGCGAGGGCGATGAGGATAACGATCTTTATGATGAGGATGAGGACGACGAGGATGAGGTAGAGGAAAGACGCTCACCGCTCCTTCCTATTCTCTTCGCCGTAGCGTCTGTATTTGTAATAATGACCGCATGGCTCATATTCACTATTGTAAGCGGTAACTTAGGTACCGAAAGCGGCGGCTCCGATGAGATGACTATGCCGAATATTGTCGGTATGACGCTTGATGATGTCAAGACAAAGTACCCTGAGCTTAACCTCGATATAGACAGACAGTATTCTACCGAATACAAGGAAAACGAGGTAATGGATCAGAAAACTCCTGCCGGCAGAACCATCAAAAAGAGCACGATAGTAAGTATTGTTATCAGTAACGGTCCTCAGAAGGTCGAGATCGACGATTACTCCAACCTGACTGTACAGGACGCACAGATAAAGCTTGAAAAGAAGGGACTTAAGCCCAAAATCGTATATGTCAATAATGACGATGTGGCTAAGGATATTGTTATAAAGACCGAACCTGCGGCTCATTCTGAGGTTTCACAGGGTACGCTCGTTAAGGTATATGTAAGTAACGGCAAGCTTGTGAAGGCAGTCAATGTTCCCAAGTTTATCGGTATGACAATCGAAGAAGCAAGAGAAGAAGCAGAGAAGAAGAATCTCAAACTGAAGGAAGTTGCCGGCTCAAGCAACGAGTATGAAAAAGATCAGGTAATAAAGCAGAGTATTGCGGAAAACTCTGTTGTAAACGAGGAAACCGAGATTGAAGTAACCGTATGCGACGGCAAGGCTGTCAATATCAAGACCGAAGTTTCGCTTGAACTTCCGACCGACGCAACCGATACGGGAACGTTCAAGTTTGAGTACTTCAAGGACGGCGTTTCGTTCAAGGAAGAAGAACGTGACATGGCTGTAAATTCCGGTAAAACTCTGACATTTGAAGTCAGTGGTACAGAGCCTGCCACATTCACTGTCAAGATTACGAATGTGAACGATACATCGCTCAGCGGAGTTCTTGCGGAAATAAGCGTTGATTTCAAGAACGAGGACACAGAGCCTGAAATAGTAAGCTATGACGAGGGTCTGTTCAAAAAGCTCAAGTATGTAGCTCCCGACACTTCAAAGGATGAGCCTTCCTCCAATCCTGAGCCTACAGAGGTAAGCGGTTCTGTAACCGTTACGCTTCCGACTAACGCCGCTCAGTCAGGTACGTTTAACTTTACCTATATGGACAGTGACGGAAATGTGATCAAGACAGAAACCAAGGATATGTCACTTGCGGCAGGTAAGCCTGTATCGTTTGATGTTTCCGGTAAGGATAAGCGTACATATCTCATAAAAATCACAAATGTGAAGGACGAGGCTCTTACAGGAACACTAGCTGAAATAGAAATTGATTTCTCCACCGGTACTGTAAAGCAGAATGTTATATCATACGATCAGAACCTGTTTAACAATCTGAAGTTCATTTCGACCGAAGCATCGGGCGAACCTTCCGAAGAAACAGATGAATAACGAGGTTTGCCTTTGAAAAATGTAAAAACCGAAGGCATTATAACAAAGGCTGTCGGCGGCAACTACTATGTAGCTGTTGCCGACGGCGTTTTATGTTGTAATGCAAGGGGAGTGTTCAGAAAAGAAAAAATTTCTCCGTGTGCGGGAGATAATGTCGTTGTCAGCATCGAGGAAAATGCCGTTCCGCTTATCGTGGAGATAAAGGAACGGAAGAATCATATCATCAGACCGCCGCTTGCCAATCTTGACTGTGCTTTACTGGTAACATCTGCGGTAGACCCTGTGCCGAACACGCTTGTGACAGATAAGCTGATTTCAATATTTGAAAGCAAACACATCGAGCCTGTTATAGTAATAACCAAACAGGATCTGCGTGAATGTGAGGATTTTGCCGGAATATACAGAAAATGCGGATTCAAGGTGTTCTATATGGACAACAGTACCGGAAACGGCATTGATGAAATCAGGAGCTATATATCCGGCAAGCTGTCAGCGCTTATAGGCAATTCAGGCGTAGGAAAATCAAGCCTTATGAATCATCTGTTCCCCGGACTTGAAAGAAGCACGGGAGATATAAGCAAAAAGCTTGGCAGAGGACGGCATACGACAAGACAGGCAGAGTTATTTGCTATTGACGGAGGCTATATTGCCGATACACCCGGATTTTCGACCGTTGAAGTAAGCAGATACGGCTTTATTCCGAAAAACGAACTGCAATATTCGTTCAGAGAGTTTTCTGAATATCTCGGTAAATGCCGTTTCAGAGATTGCGTTCATCTGAAAGAAAGCGGATGTGCCGTCACCGAAGCACTGCGTGAAGGAAAGATAAACAGCTCACGCTATGACAGCTATGTAAAAATGTGTGAAGAGGCCGAAAGGCTGAATGAATGGGAGTTTAAAAACAAATAATGAAGAAGTGTTATATAATCTGCGGCGGACCTGAGCCGTGTATGAATGCGGAAATATCCGAGGGTGCGTTTATAATATGCGCAGACAGCGGATATGACAAGGCACTGCAGGCAGGAATCAAGCCAAATCTGATTTTAGGGGATTTTGACAGCCTTGAGAATCCTTTGCCGGACAATATAGAAACAATGCGTTCGCCTGCCCACAAGGACGATACCGATACAATGCTTGCTGTAAGAACCGCACTCGACAGAGGATATGACGACATTACGCTCATCAGCGCCTGCGGCGGAAGAACAGACCATACCTTAGCAAATATAGCGACGCTAATGTTTATCCGTGAGCATGGGGCAAGAGCAAGCATAAAAGGCGACAGCACGGATATATACATACTTGAAGATGAGAAGATAACGCTTTCGCCCGATTTATCAAGATACCTTTCTGTGTTTGCAATAAGCGAAAAAGCAACGGTTTCCATAACAGGCGCAGGTTATCCGCTTGACTGCTATGTTATGGAACGCAGCTTCCCGATAGGTGTAAGCAATGAGTTCACCGAAGGCTCTGATTGCACGGTCGAAGTAAGGAGCGGACTTGCGGTTGTTATGACCGTCAAGAAATAAGTAACAAAATATCTCCCTGAGGAATAAAGTGTAATAGCTTCAGCTGACGGGAGGTATTTTTATGATGAGAAGGCGCAGACCGGGACGTTCGAAATTTCCTGCGTTCATACTCGGTCTTGCCGGTATTCTTATATGTGTTACCTGTATGTCAGCCGAAACACTGCTTGTTATACTGTCACTGCTGCTCATTGCACTGGGAGTATGGAAGTTGGTAAATGCCGGAAATGAAGGCAGCGTCTTTATCACTCATACCTGCTTCTTACAAGGCAGAAACAGTCCGGACGAAGAATGGAAAACGATTGATGAACTGAGTGATAACAAGAAAAACACGGTAGTTCGCCAGTTTAAGCCGACTTCGGTACGTTACGTCAGACTGCTGGTTACACAATCTACACAAAACAACAGTCTGAAGGCTGCAAGAATCTACGAGTTGGAGGTTTATTGATAAACCGAAAATAAAACAGAAGTAATATCTCACAAACAAAAAGAAGGCGTATCAAAAGTCAGTAGTAACTAAACTCCCCTCCTACGGGTACTCCTCCTTCCTGAAGGAGGAGGGTTTAGTTACTTTTGACTTTTGATACGCCTTCTTTTTTCATCTCCATATCTGTCATTGACAATAAGAAAACGCCTTCAAATATATGCTTCCGCAAACACTTGAAGGCGTTCATCATCCTAACCAATACCTATCCTAAAAACTATTTTTTACCTATTTATTCAAAACGATCGGCCTATTGGCAGAAGCTTTACCAAAATTCTTGGCAGGCTTTTTGCCCATCTCAAATTTTAAAGTACTGCCGTTAATTATATCATCGTACGTAATATAACTTTTATGATAAGGTTTGCCATTCAGATAAACCTTCTGAATATAGATATTATCTTTACTATTATTCGGTGCTTCAACAGTAAACACTTTACCACCACGCACTTTCACTTCTATCTTTTTAAAACGAGGACTGCCGAATGCAAACACACCGTCAGACGGATTCACCTGATAGAATCCCATAGCAGAAAGGAGATACCATGCAGACATTTGTCCACAGTCTTCATTACCGATGATACCGTCCGGCTGATCTGTGTAGAAGTCGCTCATGATGAAACGAACCTTTTCCGCTGTTTTCCACTGTTCGCCGGCATAGGTATAGAGATAGGCTATGTGATGGCTCGGCTCATTGCCATGCGCATATTGTCCGATCAGACCGGTGATATCACTGGAAGCACCTTCACCCATACTGTCATTGTTCGTAAAGAAGCTGTCGAGCTTCGATGTAAACGGCTTGTCACCGCCAAACAGGCTGATCAATCCATACGGATCTTGCGGAGCGAAGAATGTATATTGCCATCCGTTGCCCTCACAGAAATCGCCGACTCCGTGAATAGAACGTGCCGGATCGTACGGAGTACGCCATGAACCGTCTTCCAGTTTCGGACGAATGAAATGGATAGAAGAATCAAAATAGTTCTTGT
>OKRY01001012.1_pt1 | contig 23265 bp, 18 predicted proteins | sample 1601121 | NCBI WGS metagenome assembly OKRY01 (sample SAMEA3541546, study PRJEB24748) | human gut metagenome | biome: human gut; feature: human-associated habitat; material: faeces | place: China | collected 2012
TCGTCAAGGAAATTTGATTTCATTTGATTTCGCTTGATTTCATTTGATTTTGGGGTAAAATTCAACAGCGTTTTATTGTTGCATAGGGGATTTCGCAAGTTGGAAATTTTGCAGGCTGAAAATCGGCGCGATTGACCGAAAACAACATTTTCCCCCCTTCCGAAGCAAAACACAATAATAATGAAGGAAAACCCTTTTCTTTTGGGGCGGAAAGTGCTATAATAGATATGTTGGGGAAGAGTCAACAGCGGGGGAATCCGGCGGTGGGGCGCGCGTAGACGCGGCTTGTGCGCCCGCTGACGCGAAGTACCCCGACGCGCGTGTCCCCCTCCCGGATGGCGGGGCAAGGGCAAATGCCCCTGATTTTACGGTTTTCCGCGGCGTGGGAAAAAAATCCGCCGTTTATTGATTTTTGTGAGGTGCAAGCATGTTGAACGACCAGGAACTCGAACACCGGACGGAAGAAGAAATCGAACAGCAGATTGAAGAAGCGACGCAGGTCAAAAGCGAATACGGCGAGGAGCAGATTCAGGTGCTGGAGGGCTTGGAGGCGGTTCGCAAGCGCCCCGGCATGTACATCGGCTCGACGGACAGCCGCGGACTGCACCATCTGGTGTACGAAATTGTGGATAACTCCGTGGATGAGGCGCTGGCGGGCTACTGCAAGCGCATCGACGTGACGCTGCACAAGGACGGCTCGGTCTCCGTCCGCGACGACGGGCGCGGCTTCCCCGTCGGCATCCACCCGAAAATGGGGCGTCCGGCGGTCGAGGTCTGCCTGACGGTGCTGCACGCGGGCGGCAAGTTCGGCGGCGGCGGCTACAAGGTGTCCGGCGGCCTGCACGGCGTGGGCGCGTCGGTGGTCAATGCGCTGTCGAAGTCGCTGTCCGTGACGGTTTATCAGGATGGGAAAATTTATCAGCAGGAGTACGCGCGCGGCAAGTACCTCTACGACCTGCGCGTCATCGGCGAAACCGACCGCACCGGCACGACGATCCGCTTCCTGCCCGACGTCATCAGCGACGACAACCCCGACGGCATCTTTGAGCGCGGCGTCACGTTTGATTTTGACGTGCTGAAGAAGCGCCTGCGCGAGATGGCGTTCCTGAACAAGGGCATTCACATCACCTTCACCGATGAGCGCGGCGAAACGCCCGTGACGGAGGATTTCCTCTACGAAGGCGGGCTGCGCGAGTTCGTCAAGTATCTGAATCACAACAAGGAAGTTTTGTTCCCTGAACCGATTTATACCGAGGGCGTGAAGGACGGCATCCTCGTCGAAGTCGCCATGCAGTACAACGACTCGTATGCCGAAAACATCTACACCTTCGTCAACAACATCGCGACCCCCGACGGCGGCACGCATCTGACTGGCTTCACCACCGCCCTGACGAGCGCCATCAACGACTACGGCCGCAAGTATAAGCTCCTGCGCGACAACGAGCCGAACCTGAAGGCGGAGGACGCGAAGGAAAGCCTGACGGCGGTTGTGTCCGTCAAAATGGAAGACCCGCAGTTCGAGAGCCAGACGAAATCGAAGCTGGGCTCCGGGCAGGTTCGCGGCGTGGTCAACGACCTTGTGAAGGAGGAGCTGTCCACCTATCTGGAGGAGAACCCGTCTGTCGGGCGGACGATTCTTGACCGCTGCGTGAGCGCCCAGCGCGCGCGCGAGGCAGCCCGCAAGGCGCGCGAGGCTACCCGCCGCAAGACGGTGCTGGAATCGGCGTCCCTGCCGGGCAAATTGGCGGACTGCTCCGAGCGCGACCCCAGCAAGTGCGAAATCTTCCTCGTCGAGGGCGACTCCGCAGGCGGCAGCGCCAAGGAAGGACGCGACCGCCATTTTCAGGCGATTCTGCCCCTGCGCGGCAAAATCCTCAACGTCGAAAAAACCCGGCTGGACAAGGCGCTGGGCAACAACGAAATTAAGAGTATGCTGACGGCGTTCGGCTGCGGCTTCGGCGATGAGTTCGACGAAAGCAAGCTGCGCTATCACCGCATTGTCTGCATGACGGACGCGGACGTGGACGGCGCGCACATCCGCATTTTGATGCTGACGTTCTTCTACCGCTACATGCGGCCGCTGGTGGAAAAGGGCTATGTGTACGCCGCCATGCCGCCGCTGTACAAGGTGACGAAGGGCAAAATGGAAAAGTACGTCTATGATGACGACGAATTGCAGAGACTGCTGGACGAAATCGGGCGCGACCCGAAGCCGGATATTCAGCGCTACAAAGGCTTGGGCGAAATGAGCGCCGAGCAGCTGTGGCAGACGACCATGAACCCCGAAACCCGCACGATGATGCAGATTACGCCAGAGGACGCAATGGCGGCGGATGAAATCTTCACGCTGCTGATGGGCGATCAGGTTGAGCCGCGGCGGAAGTTCATCGAGGAGAACGCGGACTTGGTGAAGGATTTGGATGTGTAAGGACGGCGACCTCATCCGCCGCTGTGGCGGCGCCTTCCCCAGAGGGGAAGGCGAGGGGGCGCGCCCGCTTGCAGCATGAAATTTTGCACTTGACATTTTCTTGCTAAGGGATTAGATAATAGTCTAATCCGCCCTTGGCAAGTAGGTGTCCCAACATCCGGGAACGCCGAAGCTAAGGGCATTTTTCTAATTTCGGATAGAACGCAAGCTGGGGAGCGAAACCAACCCCGTCAGCCCGCGTGGCTCTTTCCCGCAAGAAACTTTTCCGGCGGGGGGAGTCCAGAGGGGGCTGAAATCCCCGCTCTTTCACTTTTCAGCCCCCTCTGGGCGCTCTTTGGTTACTTTCTGTCGCAACAGAAAGTAACGTCTTCGCCTCCGCAGAGGCGACGGGAGCAGCGGACAAAATCAAGCATCTTCAAAACACACATAAATTTCTCCACCGTATGGAAATAAAAGCACCGGACAGAGCCATCGCGCCCCGTCCGGTGCTTTCCTATTTATTCCTCTTCTCCCCCGATGGCTTCCTTCAGCGTCCGCCAGCCCAGCACGGCGCACTTCACGCGCGCGGGCATGTGCGAAATATCCTTCAGCGCCCCGGCTTCCTCCAGCTCGTCGATTTCCTCCGCCGTCGCTTCGCCCTGAATCATCTTGCGGAAGATTTCACCCAAGCGCAGCGCGTCTTCCTTCTTCCGCCCGACAATCATGCCCAGCATAATGTCCGCCGAGGCCTGCGAAATCGCGCAGCCGTCGCCGACGAACGCGCCGTCGGTAATCACGTCGCCATCCACCTTCAGCTTCAGCGTGATGTCGTCGCCGCAGCTGGGGTTCACGCCTTCCAGCTCGATGTTCGCGTCCGGCAGATCGTGCTTGAACTCCGGGTGGATGTTGTGTTCCGTCAGAATTTCGTTATAAAAGCTCCTGTTTTCCATAGCCCATTCGCTCCCTGATTGTTTTCAGGCTGTCCAGCAGCCGATTCACCTCGTCCGGCGTGTTGTAGAACGCGCAGCTTGCCCGAACCGTCGAGGAATAGCCGAGGTGCTTGAGCAGCGGCTGTGCGCAGTGATGCCCCGCGCGGATGCACACGCCGTCCGCCGCGAGGATTTCGCTCACATCATGCGGATGCACGCCATCGACCGTGAACGTGACAATGCCGCTGTGTTCCTCAGGATTGCCTGACCCCAGCACATGGATGAACGGCATATCCGCCATCCCCGCCATCATGCGGGCAACCAGCGCCGTTTCGCGCTCGTGCATGGTGTCAAAGCCGACGGACTGCATATAGCGAATCGCCGCGTGCAGCCCGACCGCGCCGGCGGCATTGCCCGTGCCCGCCTCAAACTTGTAGGGCAGCTCGGCATACGTCGCCCCGGTGCGCGTCACGGACTCGATCATCTCCCCGCCGGAGAGGAAGGGCGGCATCTTTTCCAGCAGCCTGCGTTTGCCGTACAGCGCGCCAATGCCCATCGGGCCGAACACCTTATGCCCCGAAAACGCGAGGAAATCCGCGTCCAGCGCCTGCACATCCACGGGGATATGCGGCGTAGACTGCGCGCCGTCCACCACGATGACCGCGCCGACGCGGTGCGCCATATCCGCGATTTCGCGAATCGGGTTGACGCGCCCGATGACGTTGGAAACGTGCGTCACGGCAACGATTTTCGTCTTGTCGGTGATGATTTCCGATACCTTGTTCAGGTCAAGCCGCCCATCCATTTCGCAGTCGATGAATTTGAGCGTTGCGCCCGTTTGCCGGCACACCATCTGCCACGGCAGCAGGTTGCTGTGATGCTCCAGGATGGACACCACCACCTCGTCGCCCGCGTGGACGTGAGACAGCCCATAGCTGTACGCCACGAGGTTCAGCGCCTCGGTCGTGTTGCGCGTGAAGATAATCTCCTGACTGCTCTTGGCGTGCAGGAAATCGCGAACCGCCAAGCGCGCTTCCTCCACCGCCTCCGTCGCCGCGATGCTCAGCGGATACAGCCCGCGCAGGGGATTGGCGTTCTGCGTCTCATAGAACGTTTTTTCCGCATCCAGCACGCACCGCGGGCGCTGCGCCGTCGCCGCGTTGTCCAGATACGCCGCCGTTTCCTGCATCAGCAGCGGAAAATCACGCCTGTAATCCGTCGTTTTCATCCATTTCCCCATCCAGTTCGTTCAGTATCGCCGCGCGCGCCGTTTCGCTTTTCACCTGCTGCGCTACGCGGGCAATCGCCGCGCGCGAAAGCAGCTTTTCCGCCGTTTCGCGGTCGATGCCGCGGCTGCCGAAATAGAAGCGCGTATCGTCGTCCATCTCGCCGATGGTCGCGCCGTGCGTGCCCTCGACATTCTCCTCCGCGCAGAGGATGACCGGCACGGTCTTGTTCACCGCGTCCTCGCCCAGCATCAGCACCGTTTCCTGTTCGCTGCCGACCGACCCGGACGACCCGCGCTTGAAGTCAATCGTGCCGCGGAAAATCTTCTTCGCCGCGTCATTCAGCGCGCCGGACGCGTTGATTTCGCACTTTGTCTTTTTCCCCCAGTGGTTGACGACGAGGTTCATGTCCAGCGTCTGATTTTTCCGCGCCAGATAGCCGATATTCGCCGCAAACGACGCGTTCTCGCCGTCCAGCCCGATGCCCGTCTGCGCGTACACATCGCCGTGACCCAGCGTCACTTGCCGCAGCACAATCCGCCCGCTGCCGTGGCAGTGCCCGATGACTTCATCATACACCAGCGCGTTTTCGCCCGGCGCGACCAGCTGAGTCAGCTCAATTTCCGCGCCGTCCTCGGCGGTCAGCTCCGTCTGTACATGCAGCTTGCCCACCGTGCGAAGGGTCTGGAAGAGCGACTTTTTCGTGCCCTTTTCCGCCTGAACGGTCACGCGCTTGCGGGCATACGCCGCGTCCGACGCAATCAGCATATCCGCCTTTTCTGCGGATTCTTCCGGCAGCACGACCGTCGCGCTTTCGTCCCAGTCAATACTCGCTTCATTCACGCCCAGACGATTCCACGTCCGGCTGGGCAGCTGATTGATGGTCATTTTCTCCATTGATGGATGCTCCTTTCCGCTCAGCCGATGCTGCCCTTCATTTCAAGGCGGATGAGGTTGTTCATCTCCACCGCGTATTCCACCGGCAGTTCCTTGGACACGTTGTCCGCAAAGCCGCTGACAATCAGCGCGCGCGCGTCCTCTTCGCTCATGCCGCGGCTCATCAGGTAGAACACCGCGTCGTTGCTGATGCTGCCGATTTTCGCCTCATGCCCGATGGCGGCGTCGCGCGTGCGGATGTCCATCGCCGGAATCGTATCCGAGCGGCTCTCGCTGTCGAGCATCAGCGATTGACAGGATACCGCGCTCTTGGCCTGCTTGGCGCTCTTCTCTACCACCACGCTGGAGCGGAACGTGCTGATGCCGCCGCTCTTGCTGATGGAGCGCGTGTTCATGTACGAACTGGTATTTTTGCCAACTTGCACGACCTTTGCGCCCGTGTCGAGATTCTGCCCCGCGCCTGCGAACGTCACGCCCGTGAACTCCATGCGGGCGCGGTCGCCCTTCAAGATGCTCATCGGATACAGGCAGCCCACATGCGACCCGAACGAGCCGGAAATCCACTCAATCGTGCCATCCTCCTCCACCAGCGCGCGCTTGGTGTTGAGGTTGTACATGTTCTTCGACCAGTTTTCGATCGTCGAATAGCGCAGCTTCGCGCCCTTTTTGACGTACAGCTCCACGCAGCCGGCATGGAGGTTCGCCACGTTGTATTTCGGGGCAGAGCAGCCCTCAATAAAGTGCAGGCTTGCGCCCTCGTCCACAATAATCAGCGTATGCTCAAACTGCCCCGCGCCCTTGGCGTTCAGGCGGAAATACGATTGCAGCGGAATGGACACCTGCACGCCCTTGGGAACGTACACAAACGAGCCGCCCGACCAAACCGCGCCGTGCAGCGCCGCAAACTTGTGGTCACGCGGGGTGACGAGCTTCATGAAGTACTTGCGCACCATCTCGGCATATTCGCCGTGCAGCGCGCTCTCCATGTCGGTGTACACCACGCCCTGCGCCGCCACTTCCGCGCGCACGTTGTGGTACACCAGCTCCGAGTCGTACTGCGCGCCCACGCCCGCCAGCGACTTGCGCTCCGCCTGCGGGATGCCCAGCCGCTCAAACGTGTCCTTAATGTCCTGCGGCACGTTCTCCCAGTTGTTCTGCATCTTCGTGTTCGGGCGGACATACGTCGCGATGTGGTCGATATCCAGCCCGTCCAGCGACGGCCCCCAGTCCGGCACGCGCATATTATTGTAGATTTGCAGCGATTCCAGCCGGAACTGCTCCATCCACGCCGGGTCGTTCTTCTCCTTGGACAGCTTCTCGACGATGGCGGGGGTCAAGCCGGCTTCCATGCGGTACGCGTCATGCTCCGCGTCGCGAATATCATAAATGCTGCGGTCAATGTCCGCAACTTGGCTCTTCTCTGTCATGCCGCTCCCCCATCAGCCTTTGAAGCCCTTTTCGTTGATTTCTTCCACCAGCGCCGCGTCGCCTTCGCGCACAATGACGCCGTTTTCCATCACATGCGTGCGGTCAACACGCAGCGCCTCCAGAATGCGCGTGCTGTGGGTGATAATCAGCAGCGAACCGTGCGTCTTTTCGCGGAACAGGCGGACGCCCTCGGACACCGTGCGCACCGCGTCCACGTCCAGACCGGAGTCGGTTTCGTCCAGAATGGCGAGCTTGGGTTCGAGCATCAGCATTTGCAGGATTTCCGCCTTCTTCTTTTCGCCGCCGGAGAAGCCGACGTTCAAATCGCGCTCGGCGTAGCTTTCATCCATCGACAAAAGCGCCATCGTTTCCTTCAGCTTCTTCTTGAAGTCCCACAGGCGGATGCGGCTGCCGCTCTTCTGCTCCAGCGCCGTGCGGATAAAGGCGCTCAGCGTCACGCCCGGCACTTCCAGCGGGTTCTGGAAGGAAAGGAAAACGCCCTTCTTCGCGCGCTCATTGACGGGCATCGAAGTAATATCCTCGCCGTCAAACGTGATGCTCCCCCGCGTCACCTGATAGGCAGGGTTGCCGGTGATGGCATAGCCGAGGGTGGATTTGCCCGTGCCGTTCGGGCCAAGGAGGACATGGGTTTCATCCGTGCCGACGGAGAGATTGACCCCGTGCAGGATTTCCTTTTCGCCCACCTGCACATGCAGGTCGCGGACGGACAGCAATTCAGCGTGTTTCATATTGCAAAAGCCCTTTCTCTGGCTGATTGATGAATCATTCTTGTGCGGCAGTTTATAACCTACTTCCGCAATAGGATTTTACTCCCGATTCCCATGCTTGTCAAGAGGAATATGCAAATTCCTATGGATTTTGAGTGTTTTGGAATAGCGCGCAGGGAACGCCCGCTCCGCCGCAAATCCCCCGAAAAAAAAAAGCGCACCCCCTTCGCATTGGGAAGAGAGTGCGCCCCGTTTGTCAATCAGCCCAGCGGCTTGATTTCGGTGATTTCAAAGAACAGCGCGGTTTCGCTGCCCTTGACGTTGAGCACCTTCAGCAGTTCTTCGTCCGTCACCTGCTGGAGCACCATGCGCGCACCGGCGGTGATGTAGGGCTTTGCGCCTTCCTCGGTGGAGGGGTTCGCGGCGTAGACCGCCAGCGCTTCGCCCGTGCGGAGCAGGTTCTGCTTCGTCTGGTTCTCCGCCAGACCCATCTGGATGTAGTACTTGTCCTCGTTCTTCACGCACGCGAAGATGAACACGCCCGCGTTCGCCGTGCCGTCGGGATTGGTGGTGCAGATGAGATAGGTGCCGGAGAAGGAGTTGATGGCGTTCATCAGCTCATCGCCGGTCAGGGCGAAATCCCCATAGTAGCTCGACACAGACGCAGAGGTGAACGCATCCGTATCTTCCGCCAGCACTGCCGGCATCGCCGAGACAGCCAGCACAAGCGCAGAACCCAGCGCAAGCAGCTTCTTCATAAAACAAACCCTTCCTTTCGCGCGTCCTGTATTTTCGGAATTCCTTTCAGAATCGCGCCGATCATGGCTCTATTGTACACCGCGTTTCTGTACTTGTCAAGGTTTTCACAAGTATGCCGCTGCCGATATTCAGTTGTCTTGTTGCCGTATTTTTAGGCACTGTGCAACGGTGCTGAGCATCTTCTGCGCGTCCACCGGCTTGTTCAGGAACAGGTTCATGCCTGCCTCGCGGCTGCGCTGTTCGTCCTCGGAGAAGGTATTCGCGGTCATTGCTACAATCGGGATGGTCGCCGCATCCGGGCGCTGCATCGCGCGAATCGTCCGCGTTGCTTCCAGTCCGTCCATCAGCGGCATCATCACGTCCATCAGGATGCAGTCAAACGTACCCGGTTCGCTTTCGGAAAAGCGGCGAACCGCCTCCTTCCCGTTCCACGCCTGAGCGACAATCGCGCCCGCGCCCTCCAGTATGTACTGGCTGATTTCCATGTTCAGCTCGTTATCCTCCACCAGCAGTATGTGCGCGCCCTTGATGGACGCCGCCTGCTCCGGCTTGGCGGATTCCGCTTCCGGCGGATTCGGATCTACGCGGAACGGCAGGGTGATGTAGAACGTTGTGCCGACGCCCAGTTCGCTCTCAAAGTGGATTTTGCCGCCCATCTGCTCGACAAGTTCCTTGGCAATCGGCAGCCCCAGCCCCGTGCCCTTGTAGGCCGTGCGCGCGCCGGATTCCTCCTGCGCGAACGCCTCAAACGCGTGCTGCTGGAACGCCGCACTCATGCCGCGTCCCGTGTCGGCACAGGTGAAAAGGAACGTCGCCGTCGTGCCGTCAAAGCCTTTCTCCTCGCAGGAGATGGTCACGCTGCCGCCGGGGCAGTTGTACTTGACCGCATTGCCGACAACGTTTTGCAGCACCTGATGCAGGTGCATCGGCGAGCCAATCAGGTTTTCGTGATTCCACGCCAGCGTCTTGCAGGACACCTGCACGTTTTCGTGCCACGCCTGACCCTCCACCATCGTCACAATTTCGCTGACCATCCGGCGCAGGTTGAACGGCTTCTCTTCCAGCGTCACCGCGCCGGATTCGAGCTTGTTCATGTTCAGCACATCGTTGACCAAATCCAGCAGGAAGCCCGATGCGGTCATAATTTTCTTGCGGCACTCCTCCTGCTTCGCTTCGTCGCCCGCGTATCGGCGGCTGATTTCCACCATGCCGCGGATGCCGTTAATCGGCGTGCGGATATCGTGGCTCATGCGGCGCAGGAAGTCCGTTTTGACGATGTTGGCGCGTTCGGCGTCCTCCGCCGTCTTTTTCAACTGCAGCTGATAGTCGCGTTCGCGTTCCTTTTCCGCCGTCACGTCCTGCGTCACCATCAGCACCGATTCGAGCCTGCCGCGGCGGTCGTAGTTCTGCGGCAGCGCCGTCATCAGGTACACCTTTTCCTTCGGGTCGCGGAACTCCAGCGTCAGGTTCGGGTTTTCCTTCAAGCGCTGCGCCAAGGTCGTCAGGTCGCAGTAGCTGATGAACGCCTCGCGGAAATCCGGCGCAACGTTGTGTGCCGCCTGCATCCGCACCACTTCGTTCATGCTCCACGCGCGTTCCCTCTTCATCAGCTGCTCCTCCGGGTGCTTGATGATGCGCACCGTGCCGCGCTGGACGTTAACAAGGAACGTGAAGCAGTAGATTTCGCTGATGGCGCTGATAATCCGCGCCTGCTCGCTGTTTTTCTCCAGCGCGCGGCGGGACTGCTGGGCGCGCAGCCACGCGAAGCAAAGCCAGATTGCCATGTAAATCAGCGTGCCGTAGAGAATAATGGTGTTGCGGGAATTGTAGACGGCACGATCCGGGAACATGGCGTACACCGAGTAGGTTTCAAACGCCGTACGCTTGCCCGACCACGCCTTCAGCCCGTCAACAATGTGCAGCCGCCCCGATTCGTCCCACTGCGCATGGGGGATGCGACCCCCCTCGATTTCCTTTACGTCGCCCCCCATGATTTCGGCGCTGCTGGAGGCAATGATGGTTTTGCCGTCCGACACGGTGACCGCGCCATCCATTTCAAACGTGAAGCCGTTGAAGAGCGTCTCCAGCTTCATGTCGCTCGCTTCCTCTTCCTCGCGCGCGGCGTACGCCACAACAAGCCCCCGCGCGTCCTCGCGCGCGACGGCGGCGAAATCCACCAGGTGGTCGCCCACCTGCGTCCGCGTCATGTACGCCTTCACGGGGTAATCCACAATCTCCCGCACCGTCGGCTTTTGCAGCATTGAATGCAGCGCCGCCGCCGTGTCGCCGTCGATTGTCGTTTGGGCGACGGTGTTCATGTCCGCATCGAGGATGACGATGCCCGTCAGCCGCTGCGCATAAGCGTACTGGTCAAGCTGTTCGTTTGTTATCAGCCCCGCTTCTGCGATGCGGGAACTAAGTTCCGCCGTTTTGTCCAGCAGGCGGATTTCGCTCATGGCGCGGTCGTTCGACATGACGTTGGAATACTGTTCAAGCCGCGCCACCGCAAAGTCAAGCGTTTCATCCATTGCCTCCCAGACATTGCGCGTATCGTGCCACGTCAGCACAACAAAGGATGTGACAAGCATTACCAGATACAGTGTCAGCGGCATCCAGAACATGCTGATGAAGCCGTGCCGCTTATGAGAGGTTTTCCGTTTCATTTGCTTTCGCTTCCTCCCATGCGGACGATGCCGTTGATACCGTATGTCGTCAGAATCTTCGCCACCGTGCCGTCCGCCGCCATTTCAGCCAGCGTCTGCTCCAGCTGCCGCGCCAGTTCCTCGTGCGCACCCTTCTGGAACGCAACGCCGAGTTCCGCCGTGCCCAGCGGGGTTTCCAGCATTCGGTAGCGTCCTTCATTCTCCGCAAGGAAGATGTTCAGCACGCACTCATGCCCGACAATCGCGTCCGCATAGCCCTTGCGCATAACGGCGAACACCTCCTCCATCGACGAGAAGCTGTACACCGCCTTGACCTTCGGGATGCCCGGCTGATCCTGCCGAATCAGCAGGTATTCCGCCCAGCTCGTCACCTGCACCGCCGCGCGGCAGTCCGCCAGATCAGCCAAATCCGCATAGGCGCTGTCCGCGCGCACCACCGCCATCAAACGGCTGAACAGGTTGAGTCGCGCCCATGTGTACTTGTCCTCGCAGCCGTTCATCATGAACCCGCTCCACAGGCAGTCCACCGTGCCTTCTGCCAGCGCTTCGTCCTTATCCTCCCACGCCACATGGCGGAAGACAGGCTCGTAGCCCATGCGCCGGAAGGCCTCGCGCGCCATTTCAACGTCCACGCCCTGCGGCGCGCCATCCACGTTGTAGTAGCTGTACGGCTGATATTCGTCGCTGCCGATGATTATTTTCGGCAGATTCTCCCCTTCCTCCGCCCGCGCCGACGGCAGGAAGAGCAGCGCAAACAGGAGAAGCAGCGCACTGCTCCTCCCGATAAGCCGCCCAAGATTCCACTTCTGTTCACGCATGTTTTTTGTCCTTATGCCAGCTGCCGCACGGCGTCCAGCACAATCTGCTGCTGCTGCGTCACAGCTTCGTAGAGGGCAGTATCCGTCAGCGGCTTGCCCCCGCGCATCTCTTCCGTCAGCGCGAACGCGGCGCGGTACAGCCCGTCAAAGCCGAGGTTCTGCGCCACGCCCTTGAGCGTGTGCGACGCGCGGAACGCCGTTTCCCAGTCCTGCGCTTTCACCGCTTCGGTCAGCTGGGCGTAGGTTTTGTCGTCGGCATACTTCTTCACAAAGCGCAGCACCATCGACTCCTTGGGGATTCTGTTCAGGGTTGCGTCATAATCGCCGCCAACTGCGGCATAAAACTCCTTGAGCGTCATGGATTTTTCCTTTCTTTTGCGTCCGGCAGCAAAAAAAAATGCCGTATAATGGAAAATGTTCATCCGAATGCAGGATTCCGCTTTCCATTATACGGCGACAACGGGGATTGTCAAGCAGGTTACATTCATTGCAGCCGAACTTGCAGAAATTGTGCTGCAATATTACGTTTCCTGCCGATAGCCCCCTTTTTTTACTTTGCTGATGATTCTGTCGAGTGCTTTCACCTGTGTCCATTCTTCACCGCCGATTTGAACAAAGAATGCACGCACCTGTTTGCCCAATTCGATTGCTTCTTCCTCACGTCCCAGCAGTGCAAGTGCACGAACACGCGCCGACTCGACCACCTTTGCATCAATTTCCCCCATCTGCTGGCGCACAATCGGCAGCACCTGATTTAGGGCTTCATTTGCTTCCTCTCCTTGTTTTAATTCGAGCAAATTAGAGATATACGCCATTTTGAAAATGCAGTACAGTGAGTTGTTTTCGCCAAATAGTTTCTGCACTTTTTTAAGCGCATCAACTACAGTCTCCTGTGTTTCCAACCTTCTCCCCATTTCCTGCATAATCGTCACATAATTGTACAGTGCCGTAAAATACGTTTTTGTGTTTTTCGGCGTATGCTCAACAGCAGCCTTCGCGTAAGAAAGTGCCTTTTCATATTCCTCCAGAATATGAAAAACCAATTCGCACCCTTCATAGAAGGTAAACGGCAAATTGTCAACATCCTTCGTTTTTTCTTCCAGTAGCTCCGCCAGTGCTTTGATTCTTTCTTCGGGTATGCCTATCACTCCCATTTGATAAAGCAGAAATGAAAGCGCTGTCGCCGCTCCCCCCACGTGCTTTGGGTCATCCAGTGCTTTCGCACCGTAGGAAATGGCAGCCTCCAGCTCTTCGGGCGAAAAGCTGTCCATATTCATTATCGCAAGCACGGTTTTTTCCATGCGCATCCTCGCTGCATCGGGGTGATTCGGCGGAATCAGCTCGCCAATTCTGGCAATCAATTTGCTGAAGTTTTTCTGCCCCATCTCCGACCCAGCAGAGCCGCCGAGCATCAGCAGAAGCTTCACGTCCCCCTCGCGGCTTGCTGCAAGGTTCTCCACCATTTCCGTGCGGTCTTGCTCCAGATCGCCGCCAATAATCTCATCCAGCGCCAAGCCCAAGCATCCACTCAGGAAGCGCCCGCGCTGCGTCTTTTCGCATTCATCTTTTTTCTTCAGCCGCCACTGTTTCAGCCGCACGGCAGGAATTTTTTCGCAGCTGTCATACCGGACGTAAAAAATCGCCGCAATCACGCCGCTCATCATTTCCACGGGCGCATCGGCAAATTCTGAAATGGTGCACAGTGCCAGCGGCATCACGGACATCATCCGCACATCCTCCGCCTCCCAGCAGACCCTGCACTCCTTGAACACCTCCGCCAGCCTCGGCACCTTCTCCATCGGCGGCAGCAGCGGCCGGAAGCTCTCCGCCAGCACGGGGTGCATGGCGTATCCGCGCCAGTTCGACGTCAGCAGCCCGTAATCCGCCGCCGTTTCGAGCGCGGACAGCAGTTCATCCTCCGTGCCGAAGTCGCGCAGGAGGGTCAGCGCGTCCCGCACCGGGATTGTCCACGCCGGAAACGTGGCGAAAACCGCCAGCACCTGCCTTTCGCGGTCGGTCAGCGCGTCGGTGGACACCATCTGGGCGATTCTCTGCGCAATCGCGCTGAATTTGCCGCCCGCCAGCCGCAGTCCCTCCGGGCTGATGCGGTCAAGCTCTTCCAGCAGCTGATGCATCGTCCAGCGCTTCATCTTCGCCAGATGCGCCAGCAGGATAATCGCCAGCGGATGCCCCGCCACGCGCGAAAGCACCTGATGCAGCGCCTCCGTTTCCGCGCTGCCCATGCCTTTCAAGTACGGGTCGTGCTGGACAAACAGCGCCCGGCTGGATTCCTCCGACAGCAGCGGCACGGCGATATTCCGGAAGCCCGCGCCCAGCGGGAAGCGCGTCGTCACCAGCACATCGCAGCCCCAATGCTCAATTTCGCGCAGCCCCTCGTCCGCTTCCGGCGGCATATCCACGCTGTCAATCAGCAGCAGCGTCCGCCCCTGATAGGGCGCTTCCAGCTTCTCGCGCACTGTTGAGAGCACGTTCTCCTCCGCCACGCCGTCCAAGCCGTCAAACGCCATGCGCAGGCTGGATGCAAGGCTGTTTTCGTACTGTACCCACGCCATGCGGCTGAACAGCTCCTCCTTCGCCAGCACCGCCAGCGCCTGCCGGGTCATTTCCGTTTTGCCGATGCCGCCCATGCCCGTCACGGCGATTTTGCCGCCCTGCCGAATCGCGTCCGTCAATTGCGGCAGGCACGAAGCCGCATCCATGACGTATTCATCCTTTGATAGCCCCTGACGGCACAATTCGCAGTTGCGCCCTGTCATCGACAGCGGCACGCGCCGCCCGAACGTGACGTGCGACGAAAGCAGATACAGCGCCTGCGCCGAGTGCTCCTGCGCCTGGCAGAAGTCCAGCAGCTCGCGGCTGCCCATTTCCGGCCCGTAGAACGCCAGCAGCACCAGCCACGAGAGCGTCAGCATGTCCACAAACGTGCGCGGCAGCGTCTCCCGCGATTTCTGCAGGTTCTCAAACACCTGCTCGTGCTCCGGCTTCATGCACTCCTCGTTTTCCATCATCATGCGCACGAAGTCGGGCAGGGCGCGCGTGAGGGCATCGGCATCGTAGTGCGCGCTGCGCAGAAAATCCTGCACCTGCTGGCTCAGGCGAATCAGCGTCTCCCCGGACAGCAGCGCGTTCATCTCCTGCTGCAATTTGGGCGGAAGCGGCTGCACGCCCGTGCGGTTCATCATGTCGCTCAGCCGCCGCGAGCGCTGCGTACCTCCAAAGAGCGACGCGTGCCATTCCGGCGGAATGATTCCGTCGAGCACCTGCGCCCAGAACTTCACCAGCGTCAAGCCCTTGCGCTCCGCCGCGGGAATCACCCCATGCGGATACAGCCCCGGCAGATTATCCGTCAAAAAGCGATAGACGTTTTTCGGGGTCAGTACTTCCTTTGTGTTTGCACCGCTTTCCATTTTCCAATTCCACTCCCTCAACCTGATACGATTTCCGAATGTTAACAAGCCAAAATACGCTGCGGATTTTTTTCATCTGGCTGCCGCGAAGTGAAATGCGCGGACGTCAAAGGGAAAAACGCGCAAGCAGATGGCTCATGTTGATTCAGAAATCGTATGAATTTACCTGTTTAATTATAGCGATTTTCGGCAAGGATTGTCAAGTGTTTTTTCCATATTTGGCTATCATTTTCCTATTTTTTCGACAACAAAAAACTCCGGGACGCAATGCCCGGAGAAAGAAATGACAGCATTTCATGCCGTTTCCAATTGTTTTGGTGCGGCGCAAATTCTCCCGCCCTGCGGGATATGCATTTGCTCACTCGTAAGACACCGAGCGTTTCGACGCCGCGTCATCGGGGAAAATGACAATCAGCGTGCGTCCGCGCAGGAGGGCGATTTCCTCGCCGCTTGCATCGTAGTAGACTGTGCGGGAGGTCATGCCGTCGCGCTTCCAATAGCCGGAAATATGCTTGCCGCCCAGGAAAAAATCCGCATTGCCCTCCGCCGTTTCGCCGTTTTCGCCGATGACGTACATAATCGGCTCATTCTTGTTGTTGTGGTTGTAGTCCACGCGCGTGAACTGCACAATCACGTTCTGGAAGGCAATGGCGCTGTCGTCCGAATCACGGTCGGCGTACCAGTTCGTCTTGCTCGTGCCCATGTAGCGCAGGTAGCCGTTCCACTCCTTGCGGTAGACAAGGCGCGAGTTGTAGAGCTTCGCGCTGTCGCCCCAGTTGATGTAGACGCGGGTGGCGCTGTCGCCGTCGGGCGCATCGTCGGTGAAGCGGAAAGCGTGGTTCGGCGCGACGTGGTCTTCCGGCACGAGGCGGCTCATCGCGGCGACGTTTGCATCCACATCATAAGGGGATTTCGCGCCCGCGCGGCTGGTAAAGTAGCGCTTGAAGTTCGTGCCGCCTGCAATGCCGCTGAAGGTAACGCTCCTCAAGTCCGCGCCGAGCCGCTTGATTTCCGCCTTCACGTCGCTCCCTTCCACCTCCTGCTGACCGTAGAATAGGAAGCCGCCGCCCCACTCCTCGCTCAGCCACACATGCCCGATGCGCGCCGAGCGCACAAAGCCGACCGAATCCGGGATCATATCGGAAAAAACGGCTGTGATGCGCGTTTCGTGGCTCCTTGTCAGCGGCGTTTCGTAGAGGATATCCGCATACGCCACGCCCCACGGCGCACGGTTGCCCACGCCGCCGCCATCATTGCCGATTTGCACCAGCATGGGCAGATAGCGCCCCGTCGCCGCCAGCCCCGCGTACCCCTCCGGCACATAGAGCTTGCTCAGCGTCCGCCCGGTCGTCGGGCTGATGCCGTCGGGCGTTTCATTCTCCCCCGCTTCCGTCAGGGTGATGTTTCGCGCTTCCTTCGGGTCGATGGTCGTTTCTGCCAGCGCCTGCGCCAGCAGAAGGCACAGCGCCGTCAACAACGCAGCGATTCGCTTCATCCCTTGCACCCCCGTTACTTCTTAATCGTCGTCACGCCGTCGTCGCAGCGGAAATACACTGTGTCCGGCTCCAGCGTCACGCCGTCCTTAGCGAACAGCTCATCCACCGTCAGCAGAATGTACCCCTGCTCGTAGAGCCATTCCGCCATCACTTTCGCGGTGTTTGGCGTGTTGTCCTTGATGTCGTGCATCAGCACAATATCGCCGTCGGTGAACTGCTTCTTGGTCTTGCTCATAATCAGCGACGTACTGCGCCCGCGCCAGTCGTAGGTATCCACCGACCACTGGATATACGACCAGCCGACTTTCGCCTTGATCATCGCCGGATACACGCCATAGGGCACGCGGTCATAGCGCGTCGGGATGCCGATGATGGAAATCAACGCCTTGTTGACCTTCTCCGGCATAGCGCGGAGGGCAGCGGCGCTGATTTTCCGCGCGTCGCCGTGCGTCCAGTTGTGGCTGGCGACGGCGTGACCCTCGTCGTGCGCGCGCTGCACCAAATCGGCGTAGGGCTTCATGTTCTTGCCTATCATAAAGAATGTAGCCGGCGCGCCGACCTCCATCAGGCTGTTGAGGACTTTGGTGGAGTTGGTGCGCGTCGGGCCGTCGTCAAACGTCAGCGCGACGGTCTTATAATAGGAAAGGTTGTCCGTCTCGATTTGCGCCTTTTCGGTCATGTACTCTCGGATGTCGGGGTAGAACAGCGTCGTCTCAATCAGCGTGTGATGCTCCGGATAGAACGCGTCCGCCGAGAGGTGAATGACCAGCGACATGCCGTGCAGCGTGAAGTCGAGATTCCGCAGCCCCTCGTCCGACAGCACCTGCGCAACGGCATCCGGGTCAGGCGTTTCATCCGGGAAATAGTAGTTGATTTGGGCTTTGAGCTTCTCGCGCAGAATCGTCCAGCCCTCGCTGCCTTCGGGGAAAATGTCCGTCAGCAGGATTCTTTCGCCGGTCGTCATGTCGAACGTGCGGCTGGTGAACTCCTGCGCAATCAGGTCGCGGTGGTAGGTCGTGCGCGCCTGCACGAGGAAGCTCATCCACGTCAGCCCCGTTTTGCTATGGCGGATTTCGACATCCAGCCGGCTATTCTTATCGCCGTTCGCTTTCCCTGCTTGGAGCGTCGGGGCGATTTTGTCCGCGTACGCCTGCGCCAGCCCATTGATTTCGTCGTCGACGCTCGTCAATGCGGTTTTGACCGACCACAGCCGGATGCCGCTCTTGTTGCTCTGCTTGGAATCGGTATACTTCGCCGTCACGCGGTGGCACGCCTGCATTCCGCCCTCCGCCGATGCGGATGCGGGCAGCATCGTCAGCAGAAGGATAGCTGCAAGCAGGCAGGCAATGTACTTCTTCATCATCGGAATGCTCCTTTCCAATGCGCGCGAATGTTGCGGCTTCATGTGCTAAGCCGCAGCTGGTTCTAAGGCACCACCGCACAATTCGGCGGCGCGTCTGGCGATGTCTTTTCCGCCATCTGCATCATGCAAATTTCTCGATTTACCGCCAGTAAACCTTCAAAATCTGCCATTGCATCTGACGAAAAATCCATTCGCCAACCGACCACCTCATTTGTGCGGTGTTACCTAAAATCTAATCCACAATTTACGCACACAAGGAGGATTTCCGATGGCGAACGTGCTTTTACTCAACGGTTCTCCCCACGCGCACGGCGCAATTGACCTTGCCCTGACCGAAGTCGCCCAAACCTTGCAGGAATGTGGGCTGACGACTGAAATCATCCACATCGGTCAACAGGATATTCGCGGCTGCATTGCCTGCGGGCGCTGCGGCGTGCTGCACCATTGCGCATTTGACGATGCCGTAAACGCCCTCGCCCCGAAGTTCGAGGCGGCGGATGCGCTGATTGTCGGCTCGCCCGTCTACTACGCCAGCGCGAACGGCACGCTGACGAATCTGCTTGACCGCCTGTTCTACTCCACCCCGTTCGACAAGACGATGAAAGTCGGCGCGGCGGTTGTCTCCTGCCGTCGCGGCGGCGCAAGCTCGACGTTTGACCAGCTGAACAAGTACTTCACAATTTCCGGGATGCCAGTTGCATCGAGCCAATACTGGAACAGCATCCACGGCAACAATGCGCAGGAAGCCGCGCAGGACGCGGAAGGACTGCAAGTCATGCGGACGCTTGGGCGGAACGTGGCGTTTCTGGTGAAAAGCATTGCTTTCGGAAAAGAAGCCATGGGGCTGCCGGAGAAGGAGAAACGGGTCGGGACGAATTTCATCAGATAAATCGCATAATGGCAAAAAAGGTTCAAGGTGTGATGTTCCTTGAACCTTTTTTGCTTGTTCTGCTGATTTTTCCGCGTGTTTATCCTCGTTTACTCCTCCGCCGAGAGTTCTTCCCACTCCGCGTATCGGCGCTCAATCTCGTCCTTCTTCAGCTGATACGCTTTCGCCAGCTGCGCTGCCTTCTCCGCATCCTGATACGTCGCCGGATCAGCGAGCTGCGCCTCCATCTCCGCGGCTTCCTCCTCCGCGGCCGCAATCGCCTTTTCCGCCGCGGCAATCGCGTTCTTCTTCTCCCGAATGCGTTTCTCTTCCTCCCGCGACTTGCGCTTTTCCTTATCCATCGCGGTTTTCGTCATGCCTGCATTTTCGCTGTCCGGCGCTTGCTGGCGATTGATTTTCTCAAAATAATCGTCGTAATTGCCCAAATACTCTTTCACGCCGCCTGCTTCCAGCACGCACACCTTCGTGGCAAAGCGGTTGATGAAGTAGCGGTCGTGGCTGATGGCGAGAATCGTGCCGGGGAAGTTTTCGAGCGCGTCTTCCAGCACTTCGCGGCTGTCCATGTCGAGGTGGTTCGTCGGTTCGTCCAGCAGCAGCACGTTGTCCTTCTTCAGCATCAGCTTCGTCAGGGCGACGCGCCCCTTTTCACCGCCGGAAAGCGTCGAAATGGGCATCAGCACGTCATCTCCTGTGAAAAGGAACAGCCCCAGCGCACCGCGAACTTCTGTCTGGTCAAGGCGGTGGAAGTCGTCCCACACCTCGTCCAGCACGGTCTTGTTTTCATGCAGATGCGCCTGATGCTGGTCGTAGTAGCCGATGTCCACGCCCGCACCGAAGCGAATCGTGCCGCAGTCAGGCTTTTCTTCGCCGACGATGCACTTGAACAGCGTCGATTTGCCCACCCCGTTATCGCCGATGAGCGCCACGCGGTCGCCCGCGCGCAGGTGCATCTTCACATGCTCAAAGAGCGTGCGCCCACTGAACCCCTTCGCGAGGTCGTCAATCATCAGCACGTCGTCGCCCGTTCTGCGGCGGACATCGAAGTGGAAGTGAATCGCGCTTTCATCCTTCGGTTTCTCCAAGCGTTCGACTTTCTCCAACCGCTTCTCCCGGCTTTCCGCCAGACGGATGGACTTCTCGCGGTTGAACTGCCGATAGCGCGCGATGATGGCTTCCTGCCGGGCGATTTCCTTCTGCTGCAGCTCATACGCCTTCATGCGAATCTCGAACCGCTCCGTTCGCTGCACCATGTAGGCGGAATAATTGCCGTCATAGCACTCCGTCACGCCAAGAAGCAGCTCGCACATACGGTCGCAAACGTGATCCATGAAATAGCGGTCATGGCTGATGAGCAGCACCGCGCCGCGGTAGGTGCGCAGATAATCCTCCAGCCACGCGATGGACTTGAGGTCAAGGTGGTTCGTAGGTTCGTCCAGCAGCAGTACATCCGGCTCAGTCAGCAGCATCCGCCCAAGGCAAAGGCGCGTCCGTTCGCCGCCGGAGAGCAGTGAAGCCATCTGTCCCTGCTGCTCCTCGCGGAAGCCCAGACCCGCCAGCACGCCCTGCACCGTCGAGCGCCAGCCATAGCCGTTGCTTTCCTCAAAGCGGCGGGTAAGCTGGTCGTACTGGCTGCCGAGGCGATGGAGGGATGCTTCATCGTGCGCATCCGCCATCTGATGCTCCAAGTCGCGCAGCTGCTGTTCCATGCGCTGCACTGGCTCAAAGACGCTTTCCAGCTCTTCCAGCACTGTCCGCCCTTCGCCGACCTGCCCCTGCTGGGCAAGGTAACCGAGCTTCAGTCCCTTCTGCATGGTCATCGTGCCGCCGTCCGCGGTTTCAATGCCGGCAATAATCTTCATGAGGGTGGATTTTCCGCAGCCGTTGACGCCGACAAGCCCCATGCGCTGACCATCCTGCAGCACGAGGGATGCGTCGCGGAGGACTTCATTTGTACCAAAACTTTTCTGAATGCCCTGCAAGGAGAGCAGAATCATCGCAAGTCACCTCCCGGTGGGGGTATCATTCGCGCTGATGCGCGCGAGGGGGATTCGCCTGATGGCGTTTTTTCTTCCTAAATAAGATGCTTTTTTGTGCAGCAGGGGTTTCGCCTCTGCGGAGGCGGCAAGGGGCCTTTGCGGTCGCCCCCTTGACCCCTTCGCAGTGCACACCTATGTTACTGGGTTTAGATTGTTACTTGGGAGAACAAAAGGTACACAAACCAAAAAACTTCCGATAAAGCTCAATAAACATGGGTGCGCACCGAAGGTTTCCAAAGGGCGATCGCAGACTTCGTCTGTTTCCATTGCCCTTTGGTCGCTCCCGCAGGAGCGAAATCCCTGCGAATCATTACAGCAGATACTGCACCGCCATCAGCAGCAGAATCGCCGCCGACAGCATGATGTGCCCGCGCTTCATCCGCATTTTTGCCGTGCGCGGCAAGGTCATCAGCGCCCAGATTCCCAGCGTCAGCACCGCCGCGCCGCAAAAAATCAGCCACCAAGAGGACATGCCGCGCCAGAAGAGCGCGGATGCATTGTAAACAGCGTGCATTACCATCGGGACAAGCAGATTCCCCGTCCGCATTTCCGCGAGCGTCAGCGCACCGCCGAAGAGCAGATGTGCTGGGAGTGCCGCCAAATTGCCGTGCAGGAGCGAAAAGAACAGCGTCGTCAGCAGCCATGCGCCAAATCGGCTGCCGCTGTCCAGCAGCGTTTGCAGCACAACGCCGCGGAACAGCGCTTCCTCCAGCACTGCCGGAAGAACCGCCAGCGCCAGCAGCTGCAAGCACCATTCGCCTGCGCTGTCCGCCGCCGCAATTTGACGCTCCGGCGCGGAAAGGGAATTGCCCCACAGCTGCGTCAGCGGTGTCACCAAGGCACGCATCGCCAGCCCCAGCACCGCCGCGCAGAGCAGCAGAGCGATGCTCAGCCGCATTGTTCCCGTGCGCGCCGAACGTCCGCGCCGCATCAGCAGCGCCGGAAGCCCAATCAGCAGCGCTTCCTGCGCCATTGACAGCAGCAAGCGCGTATTTTGATGCAGGTCGTGCGGGAGCATCAGCGCCAGCAAGCGCTCCAGCAGCAGCTTGACCGCCGTCAAAATCAGCAGCACCATCAGCAGCGTCGTCGCCGCGTCGGTTTTCCGCCCCGCGCGCGTCATTTGCCGTCCCCCAGCGTGTAGATATTTCCAACACGGTCGCGCAGGGCAACATCCAGCGTCAAATCCTGCCCCAGGCGGATACCCTCGCGCGTCATGCGGTCTTCGCTGATGTGGTATGCCAAGCTCGGCGTGTTATTCTCCCCGCTCAAATGACCGAGAATGACGTTTTTCGTGCCGCTCTCGACGATTTGCAGCAGCGCATCCGCACAGGCGGCGTTGCTCAAATGCCCGCGATTGCCCAGTATACGCTGCTTCAGGCGCTCATTATAGTGGTCGTTGTGGCGGAGCATATCGGGGTCATGGTTGCTTTCCAGCAGTACCAAGGAGCTGCCCGCTACCGCGTCGCGGACGCTGCGCGGGAAATGGCCGAGGTCCGTCGCCGTCGCGATGCTGAGTCCCCCGCCCCACAGCCGATAGCCGACCGGGTCAGCCGCGTCATGCGGGATGGAGAACGGCACGACGCCGACATCGCCGATATAGAAATCCGAGAACGTATCGAACGTCCGGCGGAGTTCCGGGGGAATTTTGCCGACCTTCGCGTCCATGGCGTTCCACGTCATCTCGGTGGCATAGACGGGGATTTTATGCTTCCGGCACAGCACACCCGCGCCGGAGATATGGTCAATATGTTCGTGGGTGATGAGAATGGCGTCAATGGTGTTGCCATCAACGCCAATCATATCCAGTGCTTCATCAATCATTTTGCCCGACTTTCCGGCGTCGATGAGCAGGCGGGTTGCGCCGTACTGCACGAAGAGGCAGTTGCCGCTCGAACCGGAGTAGAGGGGGCAGAAAATCATTTCCATTGGATTCCTTTCTGGATTCCTGATGTTTTGCCTATTTTCTTTTCTGCTGGCGCTTTTCCAGCAGGGGGAATCGCGCCTGCGGGCACGACAAGGGGGCTTTGCGGTCGTCCCCTTGGCCCCTTCGCCTCCCATGTTTCTTGACTTTTTATGTTGCATGGGGAACGAAAGGCACACTAACTAAAAAACTTCCGATAAAACTCAATAAACAGGAGTGCGAACCGAAGGTTTCCAAAGGGCGATCGGAAAGCCCTTTGGTCGCCTCCGCAGAGGCG
>OKRY01001017.1_pt1 | contig 23223 bp, 19 predicted proteins | sample 1601121 | NCBI WGS metagenome assembly OKRY01 (sample SAMEA3541546, study PRJEB24748) | human gut metagenome | biome: human gut; feature: human-associated habitat; material: faeces | place: China | collected 2012
GAATTCTTGACTTTATTTCCCTTGAATGTATTTGGAAGGCCAAACGGAAGTCTGGTGCTAACCAGCGTTTCCATCGACGGTTCATTCTTTGCCATTACCTTGTGAATAACACTGACGGCTTCGTTATAGCGGATGAAGGTGTCACAACCGGCCTCAAGCAATGGCCTGATAATCGGCCCTTGTACCGCATCACCCTTATGTGAATAAACGGAGCAGTCACCGTGTTCGTCTCGATTCCACAGGAAATAGCAAACACCGCCCTTGATTTGAACTCCAGAAAAGCAATCAGAAGCTTCGGGATAATCGTGTATTACTCGTATTCTATCATCGTTCAACATTCGGTCTCGAAATTCGTCTAATCCTTTGCCACCGGCAAACCATCTGGACGGAATTATCATAGACAAATAGCGGGGGTTCATTTTTTGCGCTTGCTGTACGAATAATTGGTAAATCGGTTTTGCACTTGCTCCGTTACCGCCCCCGTCACTCAACTGATAGGGCGGGTTACTGATGATCACATCGAACTTCATCTTAAAAATATCCTCCGGCTTGGTGGTATGGATCAGCTCATAGGCATGGGTCTCCAGCATTTCGTCCCGGTCGTACTGGCTCTGGGCTGCGCCGCAAAAGTGACAAGCTGCATCGCGCAGTTATCAACTAACATATGGGAAAGCTCTACTTCCGGATAATCTTTTGCCACTTCCTCTACGACTTTTCTCCAAAGTCTGGAAGAATCCAACACATTGGCTTTATCCACACTGATGACTTTCTTTCTTCTCTTCATGGCGATATCGAATGCCTTGATTGCGATCCGGCGGATCTCATTCTCATTATACGTTAAGGTATCGGTGGCAGTCAAAACACCGTCCACTTCCTCGGTGTGACGCTCGCCAAAATACAGACCACCAGTTAACTCTCTCATAATCACCATATCAAAACCAGCGGCACTGATCTCTTTCTTTAACGGGCAAGCGTCTGCCAGTTCTTTATACAGATAAGCCGGACGGATATTGGCAAATAAACCAAGACCTTTCCGGATGGCCAATAAACCAGCCTCTGGTCTTAAATTCGGAGCCACATCATACCAGCGGGAATTCCCTACGTTGCCTCCAACAGCGCCAAGCAATACTGCATCTGCTGCCTTGGCAGTTGCCAATGCCTCATCCGTTAACGGAACTCCATGTGCATCAATGGAACATCCTCCCATCAGGATCGGAGTATAGTCAAATTTGTGGCCAAACACCTCTCCTACTTTATCAAGCACCTTGCATGCCTCTCTGACGATCTCCGGGCCAATTCCATCTCCCGGTATGGTTACGATCTTACACTCCATTGCTGCTGTTCCTCCCATTTATCCTCTTTCTCGAAGCTCTGAAAAACCCACACAGTAACACTTTATCGTAACTATTCAGTACCTTCATAGTTACGTGCAAAAATCCATTCCATATCAGCTTCGCTGATGGGATTTTTGCTTTCTAGCCTATGTGTTCTTACGGTCAGCGCAGCATGTGCGCAGACCTACTGAATAGTTACACTTTATCAATATAACAAGTTAAAACATTGGGTTATTTCTTTTCATAATATCTCATTTACCTTAAGATTTCAATAAGGCATCGGAAATTCTGATAAAGTTATTTGGAATTTTATCTATAACCTATGGTTATACCTGGGCTATTTTCTATAAAAGTGTTTTAAACAAGTCTTCAATTTTTCCAGATCTCCGTCTGCAAAACAGTATCCATCCATACCGGTGGCCTTCGCTCCATCGATGTTATCCTGCAGATCATCAATGAAAAAGCACTCCTCCGGCTTTAAGGAAAATCGTTCATAAAAATGCTCATACATCTCCCTCTGCGGCTTCATGCATTTTACCTCAGCAGAATAAAGGATACCATCAAAGCACTCCCACGCCGGGATAATGTTCTTGTACCAGGTAACCATGCGCAGGGACGCATTGGAACACAGATAGATCCCAAAGCCTTTTGCTTTCAACTCACGGACCAGTTCTTCCATGCCGGGCACTTTCCACATACAGTATTCATTCCAATGCTCCAGGCACAATCTGGCCATCTCTTTTGCGTGATCATCCGGCAGTCGCTTCTGCATCCGTTTTAACGCCGCAGCTTCTGTGATCAGGCCCATATCTAACATCAACCATTCCGGTGATATAAATACTGAAGTGCAGACTTTTTCCATTTCCGTCTCATCCGTCATAAAATGACGGCAGACCTTCATCGAATCATAGCGGACCAATACATTTCCCATATCAAATACGATGTTTTTGACCATGAATCTTCTCCTTTATCGCATAATTAAGAATCCCGTCCTGCTGATAAAACGGGACGGGATCTCAGTTTGTTATTTATGCTTCTGGTTTTTCGACCTGAACGATAGCAGTTTTCTGCATCGGGATACGACAGTTCTTATTATTGCCGAACTCAACGATCACGGTATCATCTGTCATATCAATGACAACTCCGTAAAAGCCACTGGAAGTCAGAACTGTGTCGCCTACTGCAACACTTGCTAACAGCTCAGCCATCTTCTTCTTCTCTTTGTTCTGTGGACGGATTGCTACGAAATACATCAGACCGATCAGGAATGCTGCGTAGACTACCCAGAATCCAATTCCGTTCATGTTTTTTCCTCCTTGACTGGTTTCCTGACGCCTCGCTCCAGGAAATCCAATTATCTTTTTCTTTTAATTTTCTCCACGCGCCATGCCTTCCAGCTTTTCTGCCTTATAGTCCTCATAACGGTGTGCTTCGATCGCGTCGCGGATCTCTTCCATCATTGTATTATAAAAATACAAATTATGCAAGACACATAATCTCATGCCCAGCATTTCTTTCGCCTTCAGAAGGTGGCGGATATACGCTCTGCTGTAGGAACGGCAGGCCGGACACTGACACCCTTCCTCAATCGGACGATGATCCAGCTCATATTTCTGGTTGAACAGGTTCATCTTTCCATGATTGGTATATACATGACCATGGCGACCATTTCTGGTCGGATATACACAGTCGAAGAAGTCCACACCTCTTGCCACACCCTCTAAAATGTTCGCCGGAGTGCCGACACCCATCAGATAAGTTGGCTTCTCTTTTGGCAGATACGGAACCGTCTCGTCCAAGATCCGGTACATCTCTTCATGGGTCTCGCCTACTGCAAGGCCACCGACTGCATAGCCATCTAAGTCCATAGCGGAAATGGTCTTGGCATGAGCGATGCGGATATCTTCAAACACTGCACCCTGATTGATGCCGAACAGAAGCTGTTCTTTATTGACTGTATCCGGCAATGCATTCAGTCTTGCCATCTCATTCCTGCACCGCTCCAGCCATCTGGTGGTGCGGGCTACGGAATTCTCCACGTATTTGCGGTCCGCCACGCTGGATGGACACTCATCGAATGCCATGGCGATGGTAGAACCTAAGTTGGACTGGATCTGCATGCTCTCTTCCGGTCCCATGAAGATCTTGCGTCCATCGATGTGAGAGTTAAAGTACACACCCTCTTCTTTGATCTTTCTCATTTTGGCCAGGGAAAATACCTGGAAACCGCCGGAATCGGTTAAGATCGGCCGATCCCAGTTCATAAACTTATGAAGTCCGCCGAACTCCTTGATCAGCTTGTCTCCGGTACGCACATGCAGATGGTAGGTGTTGGACAGCTCCACCTGAGTGCGGATCTCCCGGAGATCATCCGTCGAAACCGCACCCTTGATGGCAGCAACCGTACCCACATTCATAAATACCGGAGTCTGGATCTTGCCGTGAACGGTGGTCATCTCCGCGCGTTTCGCCCGGCCATCCGTTGCTATAATCTTATATTCCATGATTATTTCTCTTTCTTATGGGTAGTCATGACATACCATAATGCGCCTGTGATGCATACGGAGGAATAAGTACCGCATACAATGCCGACGATCAGAGGCAGTGCAAACTCACGAACAGAGCTTACGCCCATGATAAACAGTACGATAACCATGACAACAGTCGTTAAGGAAGTGTTGATGCTTCTGGTAAAGGTCTGGGTGATGCTTAAGTTCACCAGATCTGCCAGACTCTGCTTGTTGGTCTTAACCTTTAAATTCTCACGGACACGGTCGAAGATAACGATGGTCGCGTTGATGGAATAACCAACGATCGTCAGCATACATGCGATAAAGGTAGATCCCACAGACCATCTTGCAGCTGCATAGAAGGTCAGGACAACCAGTACATCATGAAGCAGTGCTAAAACTGCACTGGTTGCAAAACGGATATCCTTGAACCGGAACCAGATATAGATCAGCATGCAGATCGTCGCAATGATCACTGCCGCGATGGCATCACGCTTCATCTCGTTGCTGACTGCACCAGAAATGCTCTCTGCAGTGATCTTATCTTCCTCAACACCAAAGTTTTCTACCAAAGCATCATTTAAAGCCTGTCTCTGCTCAACAGACAGAGTCTTGGTTTTAATGATGACCTCGTTGGTTCCGGTAACTTTCTGGGTCTGAACCTCTGCGTCACCAGTTACCTTGGTCACAACCGGAACGACCTTACTGGAAATGTCTTCCAGGCTCATATCTTCATTAAATGTCACATTGGTGGAAGTACCGCCCTTAAACTCCATACTGTAGTTTAAGATACCATCTCCACCTGCACCGTGGACTCCCATCATCACCCATCCTGCAACGATCACAACACAGGAGATGATAAAGCACAGGTTCTTCTTTCCAAGGAAATTGATCGCTTTTTTCTCTTTGCTGACACCGTAGAATTTCGGATCATCCAGTCCCAGGTTATACAGAGCATTTAAGATTGCCTTGGTCACAAACAGAGCTGTGAACATGGACAGAACGATACCAAGTGCCAGGGTAGATGCAAATCCCTTAACGGTACCGGAACCTCTCCAGAACAGGACTACGGCTGCGATCAGAGTGGTCACATTACCATCAATGATGGCAGATAAAGCCTTGGAGAAACCAGTCTTGATCGCTGATTTTACGGTCTTTCCAACACCGATCTCTTCTTTAATACGTGTAAAAATGATAACGTTAGCATCCACGGCCATACCGATGGACAGGATAATACCTGCGATACCAGGTAAAGTCAGAGTAACCTCAAATGCAGACAACAGAACCAGTTCCAGAGCTACATACAGGCACAGCGCCAGTACAGAAGCCAGACCAGGCACTAAGTAAACTGCGATCATAAAGACTGCCACAATGCCAAATCCAATAGCGCCTGCCTTTAAGCTGGTGGCAATGGCCTCCTGGCCCAGCTTTGCACCTACTACATTGGAACGAAGCTCCTCCAGCTCCAGGGACAGGGAACCGATACGGATGGTCGCTGCCAGGTTCTCAGCCTCATCGTAATCCTGCATACCGTCGATGTAGCACTCTCCACCGGTGATCGCGGAATTTACTGTTGGATAAGAAACCATAGAACCATCATAGATAATGCCGATTCTCTTTCCGATGTTCTTTGCAGTTGCATCTGCGAAGGTTTTTGCTCCTTCCTCCGTGAAGGTCAAGCTTACTACATAGGATTTCTGACCATTTTTCTCCTGGATAGCAGCCTTTGCGCTGGCAACCTGATCTCCAGTCAGAATGGTATTCCCTGACTCATCCACAAATATCAGGGAACCTGGCTTACCAAGCTCTTCCAAAATGGCGTTGGCATCAGAAACACCTGGAATATCAATGTTGATACGGTTAGATCCCTCCTGATAAACCTCAGCCTCTGTGCTGTAGTTCTGGACTCTCTGCTGCAGCTTGTAAATGGTATCAGACATTTCTTCAGAAGATGGATTTTCCTCTACTGCCTGATAAGTGATGCTGACACCACCTGCCAGATCCAGACCCAGCTTGATGTCATCCATGGTATCATAGCCGAAATATCCGAACACACCGATACAGATCAGGGTGATCAGAAGGCCAATGATGCCCTTCCTTTTGTTACTCTTCATGATTTTTCTCCTTTACTCGGCTAATGCCGCTTTAATCATAATCGAACACTCGATTCTCTTCTTCTGCATCTGGCAGCCGATATCATAAGCGTCCGTAATGGAACCATGGAAATTGTAGGAGTTTGCCGCACATCCGCCGCTGCAATAGAATCTTGCAAAGCAGTTTCTGCACTTTTCTTTGGCGTACACGTTGCAGAGCTTGAACTCATCGCGTACCTCGGTATTGGTAATGCCTTCATCTACGTTGCCTAACAGGAATTTCTCCTGACCAACAAACTGATGGCATGGATACAGATCGCCCCATGGGGTAACTGCCAGATACTCCGTTCCTGAGCCACAACCAGACAGTCTCTTCGCTACACATGGGCCCTGCTGAAGATCCAGCATAAAATGGAAGAAATTGAAGCCTCTTCCTTCTTTCTTTCTCTTGATATACTCAACCGCCAGCTTATCATACTCTTCCAAAATCTGTGGAACATCCTCTTCCCGGATGGAATATGGCTCTTCTGGAGCAGCCACAACCGGCTCGATGGACATCTGCTTGAATCCCAGATCTGCAAAATGAATCACATCGTTGGAGAAATCCAGATTATTTCTGGTAAAGGTTCCGCGGACATAATAATTCATCTGGTTTCTGCTCTCTGCAAACTTCTGGAATTTCGGAACAATGATATCATAGCTTCCGGCTCCCTTTCGGAATGGACGCATCTTATCGTTGACTTCTTTTCTGCCGTCTAAACTTAATACCACGTTGCTCATCTCACGGTTGCAGAACTCCATGATCTCGTCATTTAACAGAACACCGTTGGTAGTCAGGGTGAAACGGAATTTCTTATTATGAGCTTCCTCCTGAGAACGGCCGTACTCCACTAGCTGCTTTACCACATCCCAGTTCATAAGTGGCTCACCGCCGAAGAAGTCTACCTCCAGGTTCACACGGTTTCCGGAATTGGCGATCAGGAAATCCAGGGCCTTTTTACCAACCTCAAAGCTCATGAGCGCTCTTCTGCCATGGTATTCTCCCTCTTCTGCGAAGCAGTAACGGCATGCCAGATTGCAGTCATGGGCAATGTGCAGGCACAGCGCCTTCACAACCGTCTTTCTCTTCTTGAAATCCATAACAAAATCACGGTATACATCTCTGGTGAACAGCTCTTCCGCATCGATCAGTTCCTGGATATCGGACATAGCATCGTCAATGTCCTGGGTACTGTATTTTTTTGCCAGTTCTGTGCGAACCTCTTCTGACATCTCCTGTGGGATCTGCTGAGGCTTCTCCAGTTCTCCCAGTTTTTCTTCCAGCATCGCAATGGCATCATATACCACGTCATCGACCACATGAATTGCTCCGCTGTTTACATCCATTACGATGTCATAACCATTATTTTTGTACTGATGAATCAAAACTTTTCTCCTTATCTAAACTCTGATGCCTGTCCCGACAGACACCTCACATATTCATATTCTGCACTCTATGTGCCTTATGTTATCCTGGCCAATCCCGTAAGAATTTCTATTATAACATAAAGCACCCCTACAATCCCAAGGATCGTAGGGGTTACCTGTTTGTTATCATCCCCGGCTCGATTAGCGGTTTGCGTTCTCGCAGCTCTGGTTACCTACGGTACAGGAAGTCTTGCATGCAGACTGACAGGAAGTCTGGCACTCGCCGCATCCACCCTTCTTCATGCTGCTCTTTAATGTACTGTTTGTTAAAGTTTTTACTTTTTTCATGGTTTTTACCCTCCTGATATTCTATAAACTCACGCAGCGCAGCCAAAATCCCACACTGTCTATAGTTTTCGCAAAAATTATATCATAAGAATCTCTGCTATGCAAGTTTTTTGTACTATTGGCTTTTGCGGACGAATAGATTAAAGCAAATCCACGAAAAGGACTTCTCTATGGAACTTTTTTCTCCCAAAAAACTGCTTCAGGCACTTCTCTGCTCCTATCTTCTATCTGCTATTCTGCTGCTTGCCACAGCATTTTTCCTTTATCGTTTCCGTTTAAAGGAAAGCCAGATCAGACTGGCAGTTGCCGTCATCTACGTGTTATCCGGTGCTCTGGCTGGTTTTTTCTTCGCCCGCACCACCGGAAAACGCCGTTTCTTCTGCGGACTTGCTGCCGGACTTTCTTACTTTCTGATCCTGGCAGCAGTCTCTTCCTTTCTCGGGGAAGGATTCACTGTGTCCATGCCACATCTTCTGACCACCATGGGGATGTGTATCGGAGGCGGCATATTTGGAGCAGTCATCAGCTGACAGCCTTCATTTTTCTGATCTTAAGCCGGTTCTTCCTCTTTCTCCTCTTTCGGAAGAATGATCTTCACCCGGTCGATCCGGTTCTTGTCCACCTTAGTCACCACAAAGCGGATTCCGTCATCGGCAACCTCCTCGCCTTCTTCTGGCAGATGGTCTAACAGTCCGATGATCAGTCCGCCCACAGAATCGTAGTCCTCCGACTCCAGCTCCAGGCCCAGGTGGTCGTTTAAGTCATCTAGTTTCATAGCGCCTTCTACGGAATATTCACCCGGTGCAACTTCAATCAGGTTTTTCTCCTCATCCTGATCATACTCATCACGGATCTCTCCAACAATCTCTTCCAGCATATCCTCTAATGTAATGAGGCCGGCTGTCGCACCGTATTCATCCAAAACGATCACGATATTATTGAAGGTTTTCCGCATCTCTATCATCAGTTCAGAAGTCTTCTTATACTCATAAGTATACAAAGGCTCCCGCAAATGATCCCGGATCTGGAAATGCTCGTGATCCTCGATCAGAAGCAGATCTTTTACATTAATGATGCCGATCACATTGTCCGTGGTATCCTCATAAACCGGAATTCTGGTATACCGTTCTTCCCTGTATAATTCAATCACCTCATCATAAGTAGCATTGACATCCACAAAGACCATATCAATTCGTGGAACCATGATATCCTTCGCCAGAGAATCGCCAAAATCAAACACATTGTTAATCATTTTGCGTTCCTCGCTCTCGATGACTCCCTCTTCATGTCCCACATCCACAATGGTACGCAGTTCATCTTCCGTGATCACATCATGCTTGGCATTGGGATCCACATGCATCAGGGTCAGAACGCCTAAGGACATTTTGTTGACCACAACGATCACCGGAGTCAATACTCTCATGAAAGTATATATAATTTTCGCATTCTTTAAAGAAATCTTTTCCGCGGAAATCGTAGACAAGGTCTTTGGCGTGATCTCGCCAAACACCAGGATTAACAAAGTCAGGATACCTGTAGCAATTCCTACTGCCTTGCTTCCCAACAACTTGATCGTTAACGTTGTCATAAGCGATGATGCAGAGAGGTTGACCAGGTTATTTCCAATGAGAATTGCGCTGAGCATCTTCCCCTGTTCCTCGATCACTTTAGTCAAGATAATGGCCCGCTGATCTCCGGACTCTGCAAGGGAACGCACACGGATCTTATTCACCGTAGTAAGTGCAGTCTCAGACGATGAGAAAAATGCAGATAAACTTAATAATACAACTAACACAAGCAACTGTATGACGTCACTCGAATCCAAAAAAAATCACTCCTTTACACATAATTTTAGTTGTGATTGTACATGATAATCGGATATTTGTCAATTCAGAACTGCGGAACCATTGCCTTATTTATGGACCATTATCTTATTTTTTACAAAACAGTTCCCGCAAAAGCAGGATCAGGCTTCCTGCAAACACAAAAATATCTCCTAAATTAAATACCACGTCTTTTAACTTTTTCCACTGGATGCTGAAATAATCCACCACATATCCACGAAACAGCCGGTCATACAGATTGCTCAATCCACCACCGATCACCATAGAAAGGCCGATCTTTTCCACAATCTGTCCTTTTCTAGGAAGAATCCAGCATAAAATACCTGCTGCTGCAGACACCACTGCCAGCGGGATCATTTTCACCAGCTCCTGTTTTTCTTTTAATGCCCCAAAGGGGAATCCTTCGTTATGGTTCCGGTAAAGCAGAATCCAGCCTCTGCTTCCCTCCAGTTCTTTGGGAAACTGCTCCTGATCCATCTCATCAATGGTATCCTTCAGTCCAAGATCCAAAAGCACGACTGCTGCGATCAAAAACAAAAAAATCATATTTATTCCCTCCTTTTTCATAAGATAATACCAAAATCTATGGAGCGTATCTGTTTGGTTTTCCCTCAGATACAATAAAATTTCTATGGTTTCATGCAACCAGGCCGTCAATTCTGAAAATTACGCTGATTTTATCTACCGCTATGGCAATATCTCCCTGGAGCTGATCCGGCAGCAGACCGGAACCGACTGCATCAGCTATGTGGACGAAGAATATGTAATCCTCCATGCGCCTTTGGATCAGGTACTTCCCATCACTCTGGCGCGGTATTCTTATTCGTCCATTCCGGCCCTTTATACCCTCTTAGACTCCACCAATATGGAGCAATCCGGTATTCTTCCGGTCATGCGGCAGCCAGGTCTCAACACCGGTGGTGAAGGAGTACTTCTTGGGATCATCGACACCGGGATTGACTACCGGAATCCTCTTTTTTGCAATACCGATGGCACCACCCGGATCTTAGGAATCTGGGATCAGACTGCCACCGGTTCCTTTTCTATGGAAAGCTCCCGCGGCGCTTCTTATGAATTTCTTTATGGAAAGGAATACCGGAAAGAACAGATCGATGAAGCCTTAGCTTCCACGGATCCTCTGTCCCTGGTCCCTGTCACCGATGACTCTGGCCACGGAACCTTCCTTGCAGGGATTGCTGCTGGCAGAACTGAGGAAGATGCGGACTTTACCGGGGCTGCGCCTTCCTGTTCCCTTGGCATCGTCAAACTCCATCCGGCCAAGCAGTATCTGCGGGACTATTACCAGATTCCGGCATCTGCTACCGCTTACCAGTCTAATGATATCATGACCGCCGTCACTTACCTGCGTTTCCTGGCATACCGTCACCAGATGCCTCTAGTGATCTGCCTGGGTCTTGGCACTAACCAGGGAAGCCACGATGGGACTTCGCCTTTAAGTCAGACATTAAGTCGCCTAAACACCCTACGTGGCGTCTGTTGCGTCTGTGCCGCCGGCAATGAAGTGGGCTTCCGCCATCACTGCAGCGACGTGGCAGCAGAGGACAGCTCCCACTACACGGAGATCGAACTGCGGACCGGGGAAGGGGAATCCGGCTTTCAGCTGGAATTATGGGCTTCATTTTCCGAGCTCCATTGTCATAGGTATATGACGCTTCGCCATACGTTCAGCCATATCCAACACAGCATTGACCAAGCGTCCCATGTCTTCCAGTTCTACGCCTTTCAGGTAGTTTTTGGCAATACTTACATCAGTCTTGACAATTTTTCCGTCAGGAGCATTCTCCCATGTAGTCAGCCCCATGTGTTCCTTTTCGGCATCGGCTCTGTTTACAATCAATTCAGCGGCAGTCTGTCCGTGTACGGCATAGTGCATTTTATTTTGGACTTTCTTGAAAAACAACCGTGTTGTAGGAGCATCACGGTTATAATCAATGGCAGTGGCATAAATATCCGTGAGTTTCTGGTAAAAGCGGCGTTCACTCAGCCTTATCTCCCTGATTTCGGCAAGCAAATGTTCAAAATAGTCTTCGCCAATGAATGAGCCGTTTTCCATACGCTTCTTGTCTATCACATAGCCCCGGATAGCAAACTGGCGGAGCACGTATGTAGCCCATTGACGGAATTGTGTTGCCCGGACGGAATTGACCCTATAACCGACAGATATAATGGCATCAAGGTTATAAAACATGGTCTGATAGTTTTTCCCGTCAGAAGCAGTTGCCGAGTTTTTCTCGGTAACTGAATCCTTGTCAAGTTCTCCCGATGAGAATATGTTTTTCAGATGCAGACTGATATTGTCACTGGAGCAATCGAACAGTTGAGCCATTGCCTTTTGCGTAGCCCAAATCGTTTCCCCTTTATACATCACCTGAATCCCATCCTCTTTGCCTTCTAACATAAAGATAAGGAACTCTGCTGTACTGTTTCTTATTTCAAACCGCTTTGCCATTGTGCCCAAATGTTATTCAACCAACCCTAATTCTTTCAAATACACTTCTATCTCCTTATCGAGGTTTGCACGTTTGGCTTCAAGTTCCTTGATTTCTGCCATTACAGCCTTGATGTCGATAGGTTCTTCTTCCTCAAAGGTATCAACATACCGTGGAATATTCAGGTTGTAGTCATTATCCGCCACTTCCTGCAAGGTGGCAAGATGACTGTACTTTTCCATTTCCTTACGATCACGGTAGGTCTCGACAATCTTCTGTATATGCTGTGGACGGAGCTTGTTTTGGGTCTTTACCTTTTCAAACTCCTTACTTGCGTCAATGAACAGGATATTGTCATCTTCCTTGCGGCATTTCTTGAAAACAAGAATACAGGTAGGAATGCTTGTACCATAGAAGATGTTGGCTGGCAATCCGATAATGGCATCTATGTAGTTCTTTTTTTCTATGAGGAAACGGCGGATAACACCTTCGGCATTTCCACGGAACAACACGCCGTGAGGAGCTACGCAAGCCATTGTACCGCCCTCATTCAAGTGATAAATCATGTGCAGGATAAAGGCGTAATCGGCTGTTTTCTTCGGTGCGAGCCGTCCGGCCTTGCTGAAACGGTCATCATTGTTGAACTTGTCGGCGGCACTCCATTCGGCAGAGAACGGCGGGTTTGCGACTACCGCATCAAACTGGGTATCACCGAAAGCGTCCCATTCGAGCGTATCACCGTTTTCTATTTTGAAGTTGCTGAACTTGATTCCATGCAGCAGCATATTCATTCGGGCAAGGTTATAGGTGGTCGGGTTCTTTTCCTGTCCGTAGATATATACCGCCTTTCCGATACTTGCCGCACGCAACAGCAACGAGCCGCTACCGCAAGTGGGGTCATACACATTGCGCAGACGTTGGTGACCGATAGAAACAATTTCCGCCAATATGTGACTTACTTCCTGAGGTGTATAGAACTCTCCTGCTTTCTTTCCGGCTCCGGCTGCAAACTGGGAAATCATGTATTCGTAGGCATCGCCGAGAATATCAATCTCCTGTGAGGCTTCCACACCAAAATCTATATCATCCAAAGCGAGAAGCACATTGCTGACCAATGTATTCTTGTCGTCAGCTGTCTTTCCCAACTTTGGAGAAGCCAAATCAATATCAGAGAACAGTCCACCGAAATCTTCTTCGCTGTCCTGCCCAAGCGTGCTGTCCTCTATTCGTTTCAGCGAGCGTTCCAGCATTGGCAATATGTTCTCTTTTCGTTTGATAGCATCTATCACTGACGAGAACAGAAATTTTGGTTCTATAAAGTAACCGATATTTTCCAGACACTGGTTCTTAACTTCTTCCTGCAATTCCGCAGCATCAGCATCGGTCATGTCCCATAATTCCTTAAAGGTCACTTCATCGTCTTCAAGCGCACTGTTGGCATATTTCTCTATTTTTTCCGACAAGTATTTGTAAAAGATGAACCCCAAGGTAAAATACATAAAGTCGCTTGCCGACATATTGCCACGCAGACGGTTTGCGACCTCCCAAAGTTGGTCACGGAGTTTCTGTTGTAATTCTTCGCTCATATTATTTCAATACTTCTTTAACTACCTGTTTTATTTTCACGCACATATCACAAAGCCATGCACAACCGTCGTTCCAATTCTCCTTGTCATTCATATCTCCCATAGAATGAAGAATCAAGAAGCGACTGGCTTTTTTATTGTCATCCAAACGCCATTCAATTTCATTAGGGTTTGATACACCTAATGTTTGGGCGACCTGTTCTTCATTTTCTTTGAATTTCGCAATGATATCCTTGTCTTCGTTAACATATAATCCTGCTGACAAGCAATTGTTTTTAGTGTTTAATGTCATACAAAGATGATAGGCTGACGACCCCATTCCAAGGTCATACCAATGCTGGGCTTGTGGCTTCCGTAGCTTAAATTCCTTTATGAAGGCAGAATGTTTGGGAGCCTCATTGTTGAATTGTTCCCAAAAAGCCAGCTTCAAGTTTTCTGTTTCTGAAAGACCGGCAGTTTTTTTCATAGCCTTTGCCCAATTATTAGGGCGTTCTACAATATTGAATTTAGGAGCAGGATCTGAATCGTTGATTTTCCATAATTCTATCTCTATCAGGAAAAACTCGAATTTATCATCTGTATGTTGATTCAGCCATTCTATTGCCTGTTTATGTTCATCTCGGGCTTTTTTGACAATCCAAACGATTACTTCTGCATCTTTCCCCGAAGCATAAGTAATAATCTTTCCCAAATGGTCATGATTGGTCTCTTCCAATTGGTTCTCGATTATAATCCTTCGTCCTGTACCTTCCTCCGTTGCGTATAAGTCAACACTAAAATCACCAACATTGGATTCTTGTTCTTCAAGAACTATATCTATACCTACAGCTTCGCTAAGAATTTCCAAATTTTCTTCTTTGGCCAGCCAAGGAGTAAAATCTTTGGCTTCATGCTTCCATACAGAGCGGAGGTCTGTTATCTGTTCCAGTTTTCCTAAATTCATGATAAAATTTCCTCTGTTTAATCCCAACTAAAAGTTCTTATGATGCTACGCAAACGGTCAAGAATGCGTGTCAATGCTTTTCTTGTCTTTATCAGACCAAGATGTTTCTCTTTCAATGCCTTTTGTATGATTTCCGGCTGTTCCCTTTGCAGGTAATCGTATTCTTTCAGATAATGCACCAGCACGTCTGAAGGAATTTCCTCGTCTTTTGACAAAGACTGAACCGCCTTTTCCCGTTCTGTGGCGATATATTGGTTCAGCCGTTCTTCCAAATCGCTTGTACCATCCGCTTTTTGGCGTTGCACCATGAAATTTTCCTTATCCTCATCCACATTCTTTTGAATAAAACCGTCAATTAGTTTCGCCTTGCTACGCATTTCGGCATCTTTGATCATCGTGTCGATGATGTTCTGACGCCGTTCTGCGTAATCATTGCTATACGGGTCAAGTTCGGCAATTAGTTCAAGGATATATGCTACATTGATAACATCGCTGTGCAAAAGTTCCAGACAGAAATCCACATCTTCCAACCGACTATCCCCCGGTATCCCATCATCCCCCGGAGTTGTAGGTGGAACAGGATCAACTATGACAAACCTATCGTAAATGTCAAGGTACTTGCTGCGGAAATCCATAAACTGCTGTTCGGTCATTCCGAGTTCGTCTGCCTCCTCATTGTAGTCCTCGTATATCTGAATTTCTGCGTGCTTGCGGATAATGTCACGAAATGCAAGTACAAAATCTTTTTTGTCTTTCTCACTTTGCAGAATGTCAATGCAACTTGGATTCGGGTATTTTTTCAAAAACTCTGATGCCAGCTGCTTGTATTCCTTTTTAACTTCTTCGTATGGCGGTCGTACAAAGTCAATATCTTCCAAGTTATCGGAATTGCTGAACAACTTGATAGCTGCATCTACATTGGATTTCAAATCACGAAAGCAGACAATCTTGCCGAACCTTTTTTTCTCATTCAACACACGGTTAGTACGGCTGAACGCTTGCAGCAAAGAATGATATTCCAAGTTCTTGTCCACATAAAGCGTATTCAATTTCTTGCTGTCGAAGCCGGTAAGAAACATACCCACGACAAGACAAAGATCAAGTGGCTTCATGTCCGCTTTTTTCTTTTTCATGCGCAAGTTTATATCATCATAGTAGGCACGGAAGTTCTCTGTTGTGAAAGCAGTACCGTACATTTCATTGTAGTCATCCATGATGGCCTGCAATTCGTCCGCTTCACCAACACTATCACTTACATATTGCCCTGTGCCCATTCCTGTCTGTTCATCATCCTGACTGTTGTTGGCTGCGTATGTAAACACCGCACCAATACGGATTTTCGGATTCAGAGACTTGAATATCTTATAATAACGGATAAGCATCGGTACAGACTGCACGGCAAACAGTGCGTCAAACTCACCGTCAAAAGTAGACTTGCTGAAATTATTGAGGATGAATTTGGCGATTTCCTCCATACGGGTGGTATTTCCCTTTTCTACCTCTTCATTTCCATGATAATACTCCACAAGGAAACCCAATACGTTTTCATCCGCAATAGCATCCTTGATAAGGTATTTATGCAGACAGTTTCCGAAGATTTCTTTTGTAGTGTGTCCGTCCACTGCATTCTCCGTGAAGATAGGAGTTCCTGTAAAGCCGAACACTTGCGCATTATCAAAGAACTTCATTATCCGTTTGTGACTATCCCCGAAGTGGCTTCGGTGGCACTCATCGAATATCATGACAATGCGGGAATGACGTATAGCTTCTATCTTGTTGCTGTACCATGTCTTGCTGACGGCGGCATTGAGTTTTTGGATAGTGGTAATGATAATCTTGGAATTACTGTGCAGACGCTTTACAAGTTCGTCCGTATTATCCGTTCCGTCCACCGCACCCGGCTCGAAAGCCTCATATTCCGACTGGGTTTGTGTATCGAGGTCGTGACGGTCAACGACAAACATCACCTTGTCCACATCGTCCAGTTCAGAAACGAGTTGGGCTGTCTTAAATGAAGTCAAGGTCTTTCCAGCTCCTGTTGTGTGCCATATATAGCCATTGTCATTGGAGTTTTTCACTTTATCCAATATCTTTTCTACGGCATAGAACTGATATGGGCGAAGCACCATCAGGCACTTGTCACCCTCATGTAGCACTATATATTTGCCAATAATTTTACCGAGTGTGCATTTCTCCAAGAAAAAGACTGCGAATTTATCCAGTTCATTAAAAGGTAAATTGGCAGCGTCCGTCCAATTGAACGTGAATTTGTAGCCGCTGTTCGGATTGTTGGCAAAATAACGTGTGTTTACTCCGTTGGAGATGACGAACAGTTGGATATAGTCGAACAGACCATGAAACGATGTCTTATGGTACCGCTGTATCTGATTGTACGCCTGTTTGAGTTCAACGCCACGGCGTTTTAGTTCAATCTGCACCAATGGCAGACCGTTTATAAGGATGGTCACATCGTAACGGCATTTTTTGCGTCCCTCCACCGTTATTTGGTTGGAAACCTGAAACTCATTCTGACACCATTGCTGGCGGTTGAGGAACTCCACCCAAATGCGCTTGCCGTCTGCCGTGTCAAGCGGATAGAGGTCACGGAGCTTTTTCGCCTTTTCAAAACGTGTACCGCCTTCAAGATAGATAAGTATCTTTTCAAACTCTTCGTTGGTAAACTCTGTACGACCATGCTCTGCTAGCCGTTTACGGTTATGCATCTCCAACTGCCGTTTGAAATTGGCTTGAAGATTGTCTTCCTCCGCAATCTGGACATACTCATAATCCATTTGCTGAAGCGTGGCGATAAGTCCGGCTTCCAATGCCGCTTCACTCTGTATTGACATAGTTCTGTTTTATCCGTTACTCATTTTCATTCAGACCCTTAATAATCTTAATGCCCAATGCGTTTTCTATCTTGCATATGGTTTCCAACGACATATTCTTTTTCCCTTTCAACACTTTGGATATATATTGCTGCGTACAGTTCATTTTCTCGGCAAGCATCCGTTGAGTTAAACCGAGTTCAGCCATTCGCTTAGACATGGCAACTGCAATACCTTGCGAGTATTGCGACCAATTCTTTATATCCTGTTCCATTGTCATTCCTTGTGTTTCCGACAATAAAGCCGCAGGGGGCTTCCTACATGTCGTTGTGTCCATTAAGAATACTTTTTTTAGTTTTGATTGCAAAGTTACCATAAATACCATAATAAGACAACCATTGTGTTGTATTTCTACTAAACGAATTCAAAACCATCTTTATCCTTACTTATTCGATAACGAGTTCGATTACCAAGAAATGACGAACCATAAGATGCTCGTGCCTTTATCGTTCTGATATAACATTAATGCAAAAAATGGTACACCTCCTAATTGTTTATTTAGGTATGTACCAATCTTTTAAAGATTCATCGCTTAATCAAAGAAGAGTTTTTTACACCACTTCTTTCAAGTGCTTTTTTATAAATCTCAGAATCTTAATATCTTCTCGGGTTATAACCGCCTCTTCTGTCACGATTACCACCATTGCGTGATCTTTCAACTTTGGGGCGTGCAACGCTTACCGAAATAATCATAACAGATGATATATAAATTATTTTTTGACGGTAAATTCAAAATTCAAATTGGCTCCTTTATTTATGTCTAAGTTTATATCTTGCATAACTTGAAGTATTTGAGAACCGTTGGAATCATAAGCGACACACTTTAATGTATGAATGGTTTGAGGATGAACGAGAAAAGCGACCTTGTCATCTTTGTTGGTGTTATGGACAACCACTTGATTAGATTTGTTGTTGTATTCATCTTTTGGAATTACATAAGAGGGGTCATACATGGCTTGATCCGGATACATACAGGTTGTGATTTCTCCTGACAAAAATCCGTCAGGAGCGAACTCCAATTCCACCTTTGCAATATCAACTGTTGCTGTCGGATTCTCATTTCTAAATCTCAAAGTAATTAAAGAACAGGATGGCTTTAATGATACCTGAGCGGGATTAGGCAGGTCATATCCAGGCATACCTTTGAGGGCAGCGTAACACGGAATCTGTCCCATTCCTACAGTTTCAATGGAAGCACCGTATGAATTAGCTTGTGAGATTCTCGTAAGTTCAGTGTCTTCGGTAATGTCATAGATATATTCCTCTATTTCGGATTTGTATGTAAATGTCGCACATAACACATCTCCATTCTTACCTGCAACAACCATTTCAGGTACATTTGAAATTCCATATCCATTATCCGTTTTTGGGAGATCCACATAATATTTATTGAAGCAACTATCAAATAAAAGTTCATAGTCTTGTCCATTGATATTCACCTTATCCCCATTATTGAAAGCTTTTGTTCTTGGTGAATTTGCTCCTATTTCTATATAAATACGTTGCCCGTTACCCCGTTGATTTGTTGTATTGGTGTATAAAATTTCTCCACTTTTTGATTTAATATGCAAATGCCCTGTACGTCCTGATATTTCTGTACTTGGTGATACTTTAATTTTGAGCATATATAGATTTGTACAAAGTTCCTCTGTCTCTGCAGTTATCCAATCTACGTCGCTTTCTACGACAAAATCATTATAAGAAATTGCGTAATATTCTTTTATTCCTCCTTGAACATCTGTATCATAGCCATCTGTCGAAAGGTTTTCTCCCATACTTATTACATGAAAACCGCTTGAATACTCTTTGTTTAACATTGCATAAAACGGAGGAATCTTAAAATCAACTATTCCATTCTTATTGTAGTATGTTATCAAATGCCTAACCACATCAGAAATGGACACTTGTCGGTATTCATTAAAAATGTCTTGCAATAGTTTTTCCGATAAATTTCCTTTAGTTTCAAATTCGGATGAAATATCAGAAATGATTTTTTGGACTTCTCCAGCGTTTCTTCCTTCTTGAATCAGACATGATACAGCTAATAATATTGCATTTGAATTTCCATCTTCTGAAATGTTCATTTCCTCGAAGCCAAGCGTAACGCTTTCAGGCTGAAATGAAAAAATGTTAATAAGTTCTCTTTCTGCTTGTTTTTTTGCAACCTCAAAAGATTTGCCCTCATTGATAAGTTTTTTGATACGCCCACTTGTAAGCGTCGTAAGTAGATTAATATTGATTTTTTCCTGTGAAGAACTTGCTAGGGCATTAAGATATATTGGAGATGTAGATGTTTCTCCTGTGTTTTCAATGAAATAATAGCCCTCTGCCTTTAATTCAAGATACGGAGCTGTAACTTCTGCAGAAATGGCAAAAGACCCTAAATCATCTTTAATTACACTAGGAAAACTTTCCCCTGTCGCAAGTAACTTATCATTTAGGGCATAAGCAGTAATAGTTGCTCCTTTTATAAACTGCCCTTTTTGTGCATAACCAGAAATTGAAAAATCAGATGATAAATCTTCATTTTCTTTTTCACAAGACATTAGTATTCCTACGGATAGTAATACAAAAAACAGCTTGATGTACTTCATATTTTAATAGTTTATTTTCTCATTGTCAAACCAAAAGAAAGCGTGAACTGCACAGCCACGTCTTTATTTGGAGGTCGTAGGAAACCTTGCATACAGATGTAGTAATAGCAGCCCACGCTATAGCGTGAGAACCACTATGCCATCTGAGTATGCAATTTGAAAATTTCCTACGTTTCCAAATACTTGATGCGCATAACGCTTCTTCAATTTCTAATATGTCTTGGAAAGGGTTATCCCAATCCAACTACAAAAATAGCCAAAATTCATGATAGTCTTCTATTTATAAGCGGTTTCTTTTCACTTAGAATACAATTTTATTCGATGTCACTTTATAATAAGTAATATTTTGACCTCATCTCTTATTCCTAATTTCATTTATCCAAGCATAAATTCCTTTGAGTTCGTATAAATTACCTGCGTTGTGCCCAATTTGTTACTCGCCACTTTTTTTCAATAATAAGCTGCACATATACAGTGTTTTATCAATAGCTATAAAGAAAGTCCACCACTTTCTCGCCCGTCACTTTCTGTACGATGGCTGAGAGCATGTAGGTTCCCAGGCTGTTGTAGGTGTAGAAGGTACCGGGCTTGTGCTCCACGGGGAAGGCAAGGAACTCCTGCACCCAATCGGCGTCCGCCTTTTTGCGTACCGTTCCGGTGGGGTCGGTGTCGTGCCCGCAGTTCATGGTCAGCAGGTCGCGTACGGTCATGGCTGCCAGATTTTCGCTGACGGTTGCCGGAAGCTTGTCGGGGAAGAAGGAGATGACCTTGTCCGTCAGCTTCAGCCTGCCTTCGGAGGCGGCAAGTCCCACGGCGGTGGCGGTGAATGTCTTGCTGACGGAGTTTAGGATGTGAGGCTCATCCTCTTTCCCTTCGCCCATCCATTCTTCGGCAATGACATTGCCGTGTTGCACAATCATGATACTGTGCAGGTCTTGTCCGGCTTTCTTTACGGCATCCAGATATCTGTTCATGGCCTTGTCCAGCTTCGGAGTAGCGGCGGCGCGGGGCAGGCCCTTGGTCAGTTGGTTGATGGAAATCAGCTTTATGCCTTTGTCTTCAATGGCTTTCCGGACGCGGGGGCTTGTCAGCAGGTCGGTCACTCCCTGGCGGTCCAGCGCCACGTCCTCATATCCGATGTGGAAGACGGTTTTCATTTCATCGTTGTCCAGTGCCGGGTGGTCTAAGAAAAGGTAGCGCTGGCCCGGTTGCAACTTCTCCAATGCTTTGATGAAGCTGGCCTCCTTTTCTTCGGCGGTTCTTTTGGGGCCGTCGTACCCGATGTAGGTAAACCGGTAGTCCTTGGAGGAGTCCATGCGGTCGATGGACGGCAGGTTGTATTCTTTGGCGAGCCGTTGCACCAGCTCGTTCACTTCCTTGCTGAAACCGGTGGAGAGCATGTGTCCGGACAGATGGCTGAGTTGCGGAATGCTTTTCAGCGTCGTCTCTATCTGCGCGCGGAACTCCTGCTCTATCTCCTTGATGTCCCATTTCTGCTCCATGATGGACTGTCCCGGATAGGCGGGGTTAGGGAACATCATCGGGTAGAAATAGCCGTTCTCGTCCGTCAGGCTGGGGCAGTGGGTCAGCGGACGCCACTTCACGTTCTCCCACTCGCTGGTGATGACGAGGTGCAGGCCGACGTCCAGTCCCGGATTTTCTTTCAGCATCTTGATGGCTTCCGGATACCAGGCTGCTACGGGCATCACTTCCACGCTGCGGGCAATACCCGAGCGGTAGGTCTGGATGCAGGCTTCGTTGACGGAATGCAGGGCACCGAGATCGTCAATGCGGATGACAAGTGTCGGGGCGCCGGATTGTCCCCATACCGGCAATGCTCCTGCTGCGAGCAGGCATCCGGCAATCATGTTTTTCAGTCTTAAAGGTTTCATGGGTGGTAATGGTATGATGGTTAACAGTTTGGAAATGCGGGTTATAGCTTCGTCTCTCCCTCCACAAAATTCTCAAGGAAGAGGTTCTCGCCGTCAAAGACGGCGTACGAGAAGTAGTTTATCCAGTCGCCGAGGATGAGGATGCGGGCGGTACTGCTCAGCATCAGGTCGAGTTCGATGTGGCGGTGACCGTAGATGAAGTAGTTGATGTTGGGATGGCTTTTCAGGTATTCCTTGGTGTAGAGCACCAGGTATTCGTTGTTTTCTCCCATGTATGCGGGTTCTTTCCCGTCTATGCGTTTCAAGCGGCTGTGCTTGGCCCAGTTCAGTCCCAGCTCCATGCTCCAGCGGGGGTGCAGGGCAGAGAACAGCGTCTGTAGGGTACGGCTGCGGAACATGGCGCGCAGCATCTTGAACTTCTTGTCCGGGTCGCCTAGCCCGTCACCGTGGGCAAGGTAGAACTCTTTTCCGAAGATTTCGGTGGTCAGCGGTTCGCGGTGTATCATGACGCCGCACTCCTTGGTCAGATAGTCGCCGCACCAAAGGTCATGGTTTCCCGTGAAAAAGTGGACTTCTACTCCCAGGTCGGTCAGTTCGGACAGCTTGCCCAGAAAGCGGGTGTATCCTTTGGGCACTACGGTACGGAATTCGTACCAGAAGTCGAACATGTCTCCCAGCAGGTATACGGCCGATGCCTTGTGCTTGATGCTGTCCAAGAAGTTGACCAGCCTCCGTTCTTGGGTTCGTCCGTGTTCGATGGCTCGTGAGCCCAGGTGAGCATCCGAGAGGAAATATACATTCTTCATTTTCAACTTTCCATTTTCAACTTTGAACTTTCAACTGATTTAAAGGAATCCCAGTTCCAGTTTCGCTTCTTCGCTCATCATGTCCTTGTCCCACTCGGGTTCGAAAACGAGATTGATGGTGGCGGAGGTTACGCCGTCGATGGATTCCACCTTCTGGCGCACATCTTCCATGATGAAGTCGGCTGCCGGACAGTTGGGGGCAGTCAGCGTCATGTCGATGGAGGCTTCTCCCTGGTCGGAGACGTCTATTTTGTAAATCAGTCCCAGGTCGTATACATTTACCGGTATTTCCGGGTCAAATACGGTCTTGAGCATGGAGACTATTTTCTCTTCTATTTCAAATTTGGTCATATTCGTAGGGTTTTATATATAGGTTTTCAAAGAACAAAGCTATGGAATTTAATTGAAAATGCAAAGGAACGCCCTCCTTTTCATTACTTCAGAAAGGGTTTGACGGTGGGGAAACACGCTTCATGTCTTATCCTGATATAGGTAGACACATTTACAAACTAATAAATGTGTTACTAT
>OKRY01001027.1_pt1 | contig 23091 bp, 19 predicted proteins | sample 1601121 | NCBI WGS metagenome assembly OKRY01 (sample SAMEA3541546, study PRJEB24748) | human gut metagenome | biome: human gut; feature: human-associated habitat; material: faeces | place: China | collected 2012
GATGCGGATAAGAAGACCAGTCGGTTACGACTGACACGCCGCAGCCAGCTGCCGTCAGCGCTGCTGCGAGGTTGGCAGTTCCGGAAGGTCCATCCGTCTCGCCGGTAATAGAACCGTCTGGCATTCGAACCGGGAAACCGGTCAGAAGAACGGCTCTTTTCGCATGGGCGAGAGAAGCAGACACAGCCGCAAGTGGGGAAGCAGGCAGAGATGCTAAAAGTCCGCGACCGCCAAAATCCTGTTTCATAATTAAATCTAAAGTTTCATAAAAAGTCATGGTATCAATCCTCCAGGTATACTGCATTGTGCAGAAATTGACAGGGGATTTTCTATCTGGATGATCCGAGCGCTTATTTACTGGATAATTTCCAAATCAAAAAAGATTGGAAGCAGTCCGGTATGGTAGCTGTATCGGAATCATGTGCAATAAAAAAAGACCCACGTATCCTGTAAGATTCATGGCTCTTATTTACGAAGGGAGCATCCGGGCAGGAGTCCCGATAAATAAAAGAATCTGTTTTGTTATAATTATATTGTAAATGAAAAATATCAGACTGTCAATTCCAAATTTATTTTACGGCTGACAGAAAGCAAAATTTGGAATATAATAAAAAATGGGGTAACTGTTCAGTAGGTCAGCGCATTTACTGCGCTGACCGTAAGAAAACTTGGACTAGAAGGCAAAAATCCTATCGGCATAGCCGATTTGGAATGGATTTTTGCGCGTAACTGTGAGGGTACTGAACAGTTACGAATGAAAACCGTTTGCTGCGCCGACGCCATACTCGCCATTTTTCAATTTGATTGCATTTAAGTATATCAAACTCACAGGCTGTGGGCAAGGAATTTTACACTGTCTTCTGCACACTCCCGGTCTCTAGTGTTCCAAAACCACCCGTTTCCCTTCTTCTTTTTCATTTTGTTCAAACCAGGAAATCCAATTTTTCTTTTCTTCTTCCCCCGGAACCGGAAATTCCTGCTGAAGCTGCCCGATATTTCCTCCTTTGGAAATACCGAACGAATGATACGGCAAAAGCTGCGCCTGCTCTATCGAAGGGTATCGCCCAAGCAGATCACAGATTGTCTGAAAATGGACTGTATTATCGTTGACTCCAGGGATAATCGGACAGCGTAAAACTGTCCGTACCCCTTTTTTATCCGCCAGAGCAAGATTATTCAAAATCGGGACAAGCGATCCGCCAATCCATTTTTTTGCGTCTTCCTCAGTGCTCACTTTCCAGTCAAAATATAGCAGATCGGTTTCCTGCAGCAGCTTTTCCATCGCGTCTGTAGTTCCAAACCCGCTCGTCTCCACACAGGTATGCAGATCCTCCTCTCTGCACAACGAAAGAAAGGAGGCTGCAAAATCCGCCTGCTGCAGCACTTCTCCGCCCGACAACGTAATTCCGCCGCCGGAATGCTCATAAAACGCCCGATCCAACAGTGCAATTTTCAAAAGCTCTTCTTCTGTATACGGTGTTCCGATAATTTTCAGTGCCTTTACCGAACACTGTTCCACACACTTCCCGCAAAACTGACAATGTTCAAAATAAACCTGATGCCGAAACTGTTCTGTCCCGGTTTTCGTCAACCAATGTACATTACTGTGACATGCCGTTTCACAGCGCCCGCATCCAACGCACTTCTCACGATGAAACGACAGCTGCTTTCCGGGATTTTGACTCTCCGGATTATGGCACCACCGACAGCGCAGCGGGCAGCCCTTAAAAAAGAATGTCGTCCGCACACCTGGTCCGTCATGCAGGCTTCCCCTCTGAATATCTACAAGCAACGCTTCCAAACTATATCCTCCCTTTCCGGCATCACAGCACTGCGCAGCGATACCGGACATATTTTGTTTTTCCGACACTGCACGGCAGTAACGATGCCACTCGCTTTTTCTCTTAGCAGTATGCCGTCCTCGTCAGGACGTCCTGCTGCGTTTTTTTATCCAGATCGATAAACCTCGCTGTAAATCCGCCGACCCGCACCACCAGATTTTCATGGCTTTCCGGGTGCACCAGCGCATCCTCCAGATCTTTCTGGCAGACAACGCTCAAATTCACCTGCTGCCCTCCAAGATCGAAGAACGTTCCAAGCACGCTCTTAATCTGCGTCAGATCGCCTTCAAACATGCTGCGCGCGAATTTCAGGTTCTGGTTTCCGCCCGCATGAATCGAATTATCCAGTTTAGTCAACGACAGAATCAGCGCTGTCAGTCCCTCTTTATCCTGTCCGTTGTAAGGGCTGTTGCCGTTGGACAAAAACTTATGCGCATTTCTGCCGTCCGGCGTCGCGCCGGTAAACTGCCCCAGCGTCACATTCATATTGTTGTTGATCAACACCGCCAGGAAAGAATCCAGCCGTGTCCGGTTTTTCTGGTTGCGGATCGTCTGACAGATGAACTCATGCAGCCGAACCGCGATTTCATCCGCCTCTTCATTATCGTTCCCAAATTTCGGCGCGTCAAGAAGCGCCTGCTGCAGCATCTCTTTTCCCGAAAAATCACAGTCGAGCGCCTCTACAAGCTCCTGTAATGTGCAGCGCTTTTCCTCAAATACAATTTTCCGGATTGCTTCCATACTGTCTGAAAGCGTGATATTTCCATAGGTTTCCACCGTTCCGCCCAGATACCTGTAACCGCCGTTTAGCATACCGCGTCCACGCGTCATGCAGTCGTCCTGCAGACAGGAGAGCTGTAAAAACTCTGCTTCTTTTCCATCCACGTCATACACCAGCTCTTCAAAACCGCCTGCAATCTCGATAAAAAACGTCAGATAAGTTTTTAACAACTCTTCCAGCTCCTCATAGCAGATAATGTCCTGAAGCTTTTTGCATTCCTGCCCAGCTGCCAGCGGTCCTGACAAAATTCCTGTTGCCGGATTGATTCCATCATGCAGTACAAGCTCCAGAACCTTTGCCACATTCAGGGCTGTATTTGGCGTTCCGATACTCTGTGCCGCCAGCATATATTCTCCGCAGCCAAAGAACGAATACTGCTCCGCTGCCTTTCTGGGCACATCCATCGCCCGCATCACTGCAGGCACATTCACATCATCGTTATACAGCATCGGAAAGGTCATGCCGCTGCCAAGAATCCGCAGCGCGCGGTCATAAATATCCTGATTCATCTCTTTATAATAACGCAGGCTGATCTGCGGATAAAAATGTTCCCTGCGCACTTCCAATACATCCATCACCAGCATAGCAAATTCGTCCGCGCTCTTTTCATGCTCGCGCCCCATGCCGCCGATAATCACCCGCGTATCCCGTCCGCACTGGGTTTCGATGATTGTGAAAAAATTGTCCAGCAAACGCACTGCCTGATCGTGTGTAATCCGTCCGGTCTTCAAATCTTTCCGGTAAAATTCCCCCAGATAATCGTCGATTCTTCCGATCTCTACTGCCCGCGCCGCAAGCATATAGAGGCATTGAAGCTGAATCGCCTCCTGCATACTCTCCGGTGGTGCAGTCTGAATGTGTTCCAGACACTCTGCCATCTGCAAAAGTTCCTGTTGCCGCACCCTGTCATTTTCCTGTCCGGCCAAACGCTTTGCCTCCGTTGTATACTGCCCCATTACCCGGCGAAGGGATTCCTGCACAGAAGCTACGCCCTCGTAAAAATTCTTTTTCTCCGGCTCCTGCGTTTCCTGTGACAGTCTGAGCGCTTCATCACGCAGACCGCAAACGCCAAGCCGGAACAGCTTTTTAAAATCAAGATTTACGCCAGCCAGCCGGTAAAGCGGATGAATTGCCGCATTATCATGCACATAATCGTCACCGCCCATCGAACCTGCCCAGCTTTTGGGGAACTGCTGCCGGATTTTTGTATTTGTATTTTCTGTTTTCCAGAATTGGATCATCTCTTCTGCCTGCATACAGTCCTCCTCGGAATAGGAGTCGTCCGCTTTCATTCTCTTCAGCTCTTTTTCACAGTTTGCCACATCGATACAATAACCGGTCTTGTCGATGCCGTCGCCCTCCATACACTGTGCAAACACCACATACGGACGGCTGATCCTTCCGGCAATCAGATCCTGCGGCTGAATCGTCACAAAGTACGTCGCCATCTGTGCATCCATGCAGCGACTCTCCCGCACCGCTTTAGGCTGCCCGATATTTTCCCGATAGATTTTTGTAAATTCCAGTTCTCGCTCTAAAATTCTGTTCGGATGATACATTTTTGTCCCTCCACATTTCTTTTTCCATAAATACAGTTGTTTTGATTTCAAATCAACTCATTCCACAGCTTCTGTATTCAGTATAAAAGAAAACGGGAAACACCGCTAACACCCGTTTCCCGTTTCTGATACTATATTGACCTAATATATTTTTTTCTGTGAAAATATTCTGTTTTCTGAAAAGAGACTTCAAAATATCATCTGTCATTCAAAGAACCGCTTCTGACTCCGGTATTCCTTTGGCGTCTGGCCGTATCGAGCCCGAAACTGTCGGTTGAAATACGACAGATTCTCATACCCGCAGCTGTAAGCGATATCCAGAATTTTTTCTTCAGTGCTGCGGAGCAGGCGGCATGCCTCAGTCATTCGGCAGGAATTGATAAACGCCGTCGGCGTTTGCCCATAATACTTATAAAAAGCCCGATTCAGATACGCCTGACTTTTGCCCGCAAGTTCCAACATGCGTGTAAGTCCCTGCGTAAAATTTTCAGGCTCCTGCATTCTGTCATACAATTCAGACAGCCAGTCCGGCGCACTGTTTTCCCTGCCTTTTAATAAGATGTTTACCAGGACATCACAGCAAATGCTCTGGAGCAGAAATTCCTTTTCCCCTGAGGACTCCCAGAGTTGATGCAGCAGACGTATTTTCTCACGGAATCCTTCCAGGCTTTCCGAACCCAGGTCAAAAACAGGTGCATCTTTGCTCCCGTTCCCGTTGCCAAACAGCGGCGCTGTCAGCTGTTCATAACGATCTTTTCGCACCGCGATATTGTACAAAAGATTCTGCTCGCCAAAGGGATTTGACAGGTTATGCACATCGTCCGGTCCGAGCAGCTGTCCCATCCCCGGCTGCATCACCAGTTCCTGTCCGTTGCATCGTTCCAGAAACGTGCCTTTCAACACGACAAAAAATTCATAATAATCATGACAGTGCGCCTCGATCTGCTCTCCCGGTTTCAAAACCAGATCGGCGATATAGAAAGTAACCTGTTTATCCGTCACATACTGCTTCCAGTAAAACCGCTGTGCCATAAATGCTCCATTCTACCGCGACACGATGTTTTGTTTTTTCTTTTACACCGCCGCTTCTTCCCGACTGCGGCACTGTTTCGCCAGATAATGAATCACGTCCCGTCTCGTAATGATCCCAATAAAGACCTTTTCATCATCAATAACCGGCACGAAGTTCTGGGCGCTGACCTTTTCCAGCAGTCCTTCCATATCCACATCCACATGAACCGGCTTATTGTCCCGGGAACGGTTCACCTGCATGACAGGAATCTCTTCCATCTGATACAGGCTGGGAAAATTCAGTTCTTTTAATCCCCAGAGCACATCCCCGTCCGTCAGCGTGCCAAGATATTTGCCCTCCGTAGATAAAAGCGGAACCGCAGCATAGCCGTGATGCTCCATCTTTTCAAGCGCCTGACGCAGTGTATCAGTTTCCTCCACATAAGCGACCTCGCTCTTTGGTGTCAAAAAGAATAAAATATTCATCTGTAAATTCTGTCTACCTTTCGTATACGATTCTCTCCGCCTGCGCTGCCGCCTCTTCTTCCGAAATCAGGCAGCCGATAATTTTCAGTGCAAAATCGATCGCACAGCCCATGCCGCGTCCGGTGATCACATTACCATCCACCTCTGCTGCGCCGTGGGTCACAATGGCACCGTCCAGCTCCTTCTCCATGGAAGGGAAACTCGTCGCCTTTCTGCCCTTCAAATATCCGCGATGTCCGAAAATCTGCGGAGCCGCGCAGATCGCTGCAACCCATTTGCCAGCGCTGTAAAAACGATCCAGCTGTTCCATCAATGCATTACAGGCTTCCAGATGCAGGGTTCCAGGCATTCCCCCCGGAAGCACCAGCATATCGAACGCATCAAAATCTGTCTCGGAAAGCAGCTGATCCATCTGCACGGTAATCTGATGCGAACCGGTCACCGCCGCCGTCTCATCCACGGAAACCATCGTCACCTCGATGCCCGCCCGTCTGCAGAGATCCACCACTGTCAACGCTTCTATTTCTTCATAACCAGCCGAAAAAAATACACCAATTTTCGCCATCTGTATGTCCCCTTTCTTCTTAAGTCCATTTTCTGATGTCTGGCAGCCGCCTGCTTAAACGTCACCTTCCTCCGTCGAGCGCTTCCGCAGCCTGCCATTTGAACCATTCCTATCTTAGCAGAAATCTCTGTTCCATAAAAGGGAAAAAGTATGAATAATTTCTAAAGAATGTTAAAATTCAGGGTGCTTCCACAACAAAATTCACAATTCCTGCGTATCTGTGCTATACTAAGCCTATCGAGCATCTAAAATACACAAAGGAGTACCGCTATGCCCCCTATGGAAATCGAACGAAAATTCACAGTCAAAGCTCTGCCGGAAAATCTGGACAGCTATCCCTTCCACCTCATCGAGCAGGCTTATTTAAACACCGACCCCGTCCTGCGCATCCGCAGACAGGATGATGAATATTATCTGACCTACAAAGGAAAAGGACTGATGGCGCGGGAAGAATATAATCTTCCGCTCAATCAGTCCTCCTATGAGCATCTTCTTCCGAAAGCCGACGGTATCTGTATTTCCAAAAAACGATATCTGATCCCCTGGGGTCCTTATACCATCGAGCTGGATGTTTTTGAGAAGTCCCTGGCACCGCTTATCATCGCAGAAGTGGAATTTCCATCCGTCGAGGAAGCAAACGCATTCACACCGCCGGACTGGTTCGATCAGGATGTGACCAAGGATCCGGCCTATCATAATTCGAATTTGAGCCGCCGTGCCCTGTGACATTCCCCGTTGTTTTTCCGTTTCTTTTATCCCCTACTTTTCGCTGTTATCCGCCATCGTGAAACCAGTCAAAGGGAAAAAATAGTTCCAGTCAACACAAACGACCCCCCGGAGAGTTGCAGCTCTTCGGGGGGTCTTGTTTGTCAGGACAGATCACCTGCAATAGGTCTTAGTCACGTCCTTCATATGTGCTGCCAGTGCATCCGTCAGCTGTCCGTCCGTCAGGCGCCATTTCCAGTTGTCGCCAAGGGTGGACGGGAAGTTCATGCGGGCTTCTCGTCCGAGTCCGAGCCAATCCTGCATCGGGATCACTGCGGTTCCTGCGGTTGAGGACATCGCTGTTGCGATCATCGCTTCCACCACATCCTTACCGCTTTTTACCCGCAGGTACTCACGAATGTATTTCTGCACCTTGCGGTTGTTTTCTTCGTACCAGCCGCGGGTCGTCTGGTTGTCATGGGTTCCGGTGTAAACAATACAGTTCTTATCATAATTGTGCGGCAGGTATTCACTGTCATAGCTGTCAAATGCGAACTGCAATACCTTCATACCCGGATATCCGCATTTTTTGATCATTTTGCGGACAGGAGGTGTAATCACACCCAGATCCTCTGCGATCATCTCTTTTTTGCCCAGCTTCATCTTCATCGCTGCAAAAAGTTCGAAGTCAGGTCCCTTTTCCCAGTGACCATTGACTGCGGTTTCGTCTCCGTAAGGAATCGAGAAATATGCCTCGAAGCCACGGAAATGATCTACGCGGACAATATCGTAGAGACGATAGCTATAACCGATTCTTAAGATCCACCAGTCATAGCCGGTCTTTCTGTGATATTCCCAGTCATAAAGAGGGTTCCCCCACAGCTGACCGGTGGCAGAAAAGGCATCCGGCGGAACCCCTGCAACTGCCTTGGGCACGCAGCCCTCAGAAAGCTGGAACAGCTCCGGATGAGACCAGGTATCTGCACTGTCAAGTGCAACGTAAATCGGGATATCTCCGATAATAGAGATCCCTTTTCCATTGGCATAGGCCTTGAGTGCCTGCCACTGTTTTGCAAACAAATACTGTAAAAACTGCCAGAAGCAGATTTCATCAGACAGCTCATGTCTGCAGCGTCTGATTGCTTCAGGCTCCCGCAGCTTTAAAGGTGCGTCCCATTCCAGGAAGCTTGCGCCGCCCTGACTGTCCTTGATCGCCATAAACAACGCATAATCAGAAAGCCACCAGTCATTTTCCTCACAGAATGCAATAAATTCAGCATTCTCTGCGATATGGCTGTTGTGGTATGCCTTGCGCAGCAGGGGAAAACGTCCCTGATACATTTTTTCATAATCCACATAGGACTTGCTGCCGCCCCAGTCTGTATTCTCACATTCTTCTTCTGTCAGCCATCCGTTTTCGATCAGCTCTTCAAGATCGATCAGGTAGGGATTGCCCGCAAAGGTAGAAAATGCCTGATAGGGGGAATCCCCATATCCGGTGGGTCCCAAGGGCAGGATCTGCCACAGCTTCTGTCCCGCTTCCTTCAGAAAATCCACAAAAGCATAGGCTTCTTTGGAAAAGGTTCCGATGCCGAATCGGGATGGCAGGCTGGTAACCGGTAATAAAACACCGCTTCTTCTCATTCTTTTTTCCTCTCATCCTTTGAACGATATGTTTTGTCACGCCATGCAGGGCGAAAGATCAGAACCCCCGTGCAAGCACAGTCGGTCTTCTGACGTTTCGCCCTTTTCATCATTTGAAATCTCCGATTTCTCCTGATATCCTTATTTTAATTTCCAAATATCGCGATTGTATTCTGCGATGGTACGATCGGAAGAGAAGAATCCGGCTTTGGCGATATTTACCACCATCATGCGTTTCCACTTTTCCTGATCCTCGTAGTCTGCAAACATACGGTCTTTGGTTGCAATATAGTCTTCCAGATCCAGCAGGGTCATGAACCAGTCCTTATTCAGCAGCTCGTTGTAGAGGCGCTCCAGATTCTCCTTATGACCAACTGCCAGTGCCTGATCGCTTACGATGAAGTCCACTGCTGCTTTGATCACAGGGCTCTTCTCATAGAAGCTTCTGGACACGTAGTCTGCCTTTGCATAGTGATCGATAACCTGCTCGCTGTTTTCGCCGAAGATATAGATGTTGTCATCACCGACGAGGTCGTGGATTTCAACGTTTGCACCGTCAGCTGTGCCCAGTGTCACCGCACCGTTTAACATCATCTTCATGTTGCCGGTACCGGATGCTTCCTTGGAAGCCAGAGAGATCTGCTCGGAAATATCGCAGGCAGGGATCAGCTTCTCTGCATAGCTTACGTTATAGTTTTCTACCATAACAACCTTCATGTAGTCCTTTACATCCGGATCGTTATTGATGATCTGCTGCAGGACTAAGAGCAGATGGATGATATCCCGTGCAATGACATAAGCCGGAGCTGCCTTCGCGCCGAAAATAAAGGTCAGCGGACGGGCAGGCTTTTTACCGCCTTTGATCTCCAGATATTTGTGAATGATATACAGTGCGTTCATCTGCTGTCTCTTGTACTCATGCAGACGCTTGATCTGAATATCGAAAATGGAATCGGGATTTAATTCCTCGCCTTCGTGCTCTTTGATATGAGCAACAAGTGCTTCTTTCTTCTCTCTTTTGATCTTTACCAGATCGTTTAAGAATTCCTCGTCATCCTTAAATGCAAGCAGCTTTTCCAGCTCCATCGCATCCTTCTGATAGCCGGTTCCAATCTTTTCGGTAATCAGGGCAGCCAGCTCACGGTTGCAGGAAAGCAGCCATCTGCGGAAGGTAATGCCGTTTGTCTTATTATTGAACTTTTCAGGATAAATCTCATAAAATGCATGCAGCTCGGTATCCTTTAAGATCTCAGTGTGAATCGCAGCAACGCCGTTTACGGAGAAGCCGTAGTGGATATCCATGTGAGCCATGTGCACGCGGTTCTGATCGTCGATGATCTGTACCTTCGGATCGCTGTATTTTGCAGCAACACGGGCGGACAGCTCCTTGATGATCGGAACGAGCTGAGGAACCACCTTTTCCAGATAGGACAGCGGCCATTTTTCCAGAGCCTCTGCCAGGATGGTGTGGTTGGTGTATGCGCAGGTCTTGCTGACAACCTCGATTGCCTCGTCCATTGTAAACGCTTTATCGTTTACCAGGATACGGATCAGCTCCGGAATAATCATGGACGGATGGGTATCGTTGATCTGGATGACTGCATAATCGTACATCTTTCTCAGATCGTACTGCTTTTCCTTCATCTCCATCAGGATCAGCTGTGCAGCGTTGCTGACCATGAAATACTGCTGATAAATACGAAGCAGGTTGCCGGCTTCATCGGAATCATCGGGATATAAGAACAGGGTCAGGTTCTTTTCGATGGCTTCCTTATCAAATGTGATACCTTCTTTTACGATGCTTTCATCTACGCTCTCGATGTCGAACAGGCGCAGCTTATTGACACCATTGTTATAGCCGACTACGTCAATATCATACAGACGGGAGGTTACCTTTCTGTCACCGAAAAAGACATCAAAGGAAACATCGGTTTTATTCAGCCAGGAATCCTTCTCGATCCAGTCGTTCTTTTCTGCGGTCTGAAGGCGATCCTTAAATACCTGCTTGAACAGACCGAAGTGATAGTTTAAGCCGATGCCTTCGCCGGGAAGACCCAGGGTTGCAATGGAATCCATAAAGCAGGCAGCCAGACGTCCCAGACCACCGTTACCAAGAGACGGCTCCGGCTCGATCTCTTCGATTCTGGACAGCTCCTTGCCCTTGCTCTTTAATACACTTTCTACTTTTTCATAGATTCCCAGATTGATCAGATTGTTGGACAAAAGCTTACCGATCAGGAACTCGGCAGAAATATAGTAGATTTTCTTGTCACCGTCGTTGGGTACGGTTGCCTCTTCCAGTCCCTTTACCAGATACAGCAGTGCAACATAAACCTGCTCATCGCTTGCATCCTCCAACTTTTTGCCGAAGAGCTTCTCAGACAGAGCTTCCAGCTCCCTGTCAATTCTCTGCTCCAGAATTTCTCTCCGGATCGTTTCTTCCTGTCTCATTCTTTCCTCCGTTTCTGCCGCCTGGCGGCAACTTTTGATTCATGACAATAGAATGCTCGCAGAGCGTGCATTCTATTGTTTACTCTACAATGTCCTGGTAGCGCATCCGCACCAGTTCATATCCTAGCACTACGTTTCTTCCCTCTTCCAGATGCAGCAGGCGGTCAACCTCTTCCACCGCAGCAGCCGACACGCCATAAAAATCCTGACGCACCGTATTCATCTGCTTGCCCGCATAGCTCATGAGCGGGATTCCGTCAAAGCCGCAAACCGGATGGAACACATCCAGCTCCATCAATGCCCGCATCGCGCCGATGGCCATCAGATCCGATGCACAAACAAACACATCCATTCTGTCTGCATAAGAGAAGGTCAGCTCCCTCGCTTTTTTCTCACTGAAATCTCCGTATTCGATGGTCAGCTCCAGCGCAAGCTCCTCTGCCAGCTTCTTCATCCCTGCAATCCGTTCTCCGGTTACAAAGGACTTTTTATCCCCTGCGATATAAAGAACCTTTGTACAGCTTTCATTGCCGAGAATCGTCTTTTTTGCGATTTCGTACTGGGCATTTTTCTGGTCAATCCAGACCGAAGACGTATTCCTGTCATGATAGGGTGCGTCAACCAGCACGATTTTAAACGCACCAGACGCAATCAGCTCTCTTAGAAATTCATCTTCCTCATTCATCCCATATGCGATAATTCCTTCGACGCTCTGAGCTTTTAAATAGCTGGTCAGCTCATCCAGTCCCATATCCGCTACCATGGAAAAAAACAGCGTCACCACATCAAGCTTTAATTCCTTTGCCCGGTGGATCGCGCCGGAAAGATACTGCAGGTTAATCTCATCCACGCAGCCAACTGTTTCCTCCAGCTTTAACAACAGGGCAACCCGCCCAAACTGTTTGGAGGAAAGTGCTGCTGCAACCGCATTGGGCGTATAGTTCAACGCTTCGATCGCCGCATTTACCTTGTCCTTCGTGCTTTCACTGACGCCTTCATAGCCGTTTAGCACCTTCGACACCGTGGAGATCGCCACGCCTGCCTGTCTCGCCACATCTTTTATGGATGCCAAGCTTCCTCCTCCTCTCTGTTGGAAAACGTTTTCTAAATACATTCCTATCATAGATCAGAAAACGTTTTCCGTCAATATCAATATTTTAAGAATCATGTCAATTTTTTGAAAAAAAGGCGGCAGGAGCTTTCGCTCCTACACTCCTCGAGCGGGCATGTCCTGTGTTGTATCTTCCTCCTTGTTCTCTTTTCGTGCATCCTTATGCCTTATGGAATAGTCCGCCGTATGCCTGGCTGTAAGCTGCAACAAGTTCTTTTGCAAGAGAGTAGGAATTGATCAGCGGATGCAGCATCAGCGCCTGGACCGCTTTTTCCTCGGACTGTTCCTGTACCGCCTCTACGGTTTCCTTTTCGTACATCTTAATCAGACGCATCAGCAGATAGCAGTGCTCCGGAACTTCCTCCACCTTCACCGGATGAATTCCTGTTTCATCCACATGGCAGGTAACTTCCACAACGTCGCGGTCACCCAGTCCGGGAATGCTGCCCTGATTTTCTACGGAAAGCACCAGATCGCGTCCGTCCTTACTCTGCAGTCCCTCGATGCAGTCAAGCATAACGCCTGCATATCCCATGCCATCAGGCACTTCCAGCTGCCCCTTTTCCAGAAGCGGGCGCTTTGCAAGACCGGATTCAATACTCATATAAGAATTCTCCCGAACCTGCATGTAGTACAGGAAAATCTGCAGCGCACCTTCCGGATCCGCATCCATATCCATCGCCTTTAACTCTTCCATCATCTGCTTGTTGACCTGCTCGATCGTCTGACCTCTGGTCGCGCCGGATTTTAAGATATTGGCGAGCGCTTTTTCCCGATAATAATAGTAGTAGAGATATTCATTCGGCAAAAACCCGATCATCCGGAGCAAATCGGGATCGAACATGGAAAATTCCTGAATGCTCTTTAAAAATTCATCGTCAGCAAGAAGTTTCGGCAGAATTTCCTCGCCTTTGACCTTCACGCTGCGAATCCAGGAAAGGTGATTTAAACCGAAGAATTCCACATACAGATCTTTTTCCTCCACGCCAAGCTTTGCAGCCATCCTGAACTTCGTGCTGCTTGGCGCATCGCAGATGCCGATCACTTTTTCATAGCCTGCACTCTTAAGTGCCTGTGTCACCAGACCGGACGGATTGGTAAAGTTGAAAATCCAGGCATTCGGAGCGATTTCGTCGATTAACTTACAGTACTCAAGCAGCACCGGAATCGTCCTCACTGCCATGGAAAAACCGCCGACACCGGTCGTTTCCTGGCCGATTACACCTGCATTTAAAGCGATTGTCTCATCCATCACACGGGAATGGTCGCCGCCGACTCTCAGCGTTGTTACCACATAATCTGCTCCCTGCAGCACTTCTCTGACGTCTGCAGATTCCGTTACTGCAAGCTCCTCATGATTTCTGTTTACCACATGGCGGCACAGCTTTGTGATAATCTGCTGTTTTTCCTGATTGATATCATAAAGTGCCACTTCATCGATATGAAGTGCTTTGTATCTTGCCAACAGGCCGTTGATAAAAATGACGGTTCTGACGCCTGCTCCCCCGATGACTGCAATTTTCATTTGTTTTCTTCCCCTTTCTGTTCTTCCATAAATTCGATCAGTCTTTTTTCGTCCGGAAAGCCGGTGTTGCCGCCGTATGCCGTTACATTCAGCGCACCGCAGGCATTGCCGCATGCCAGACATTCTTCCAGACTTTTTCCAGTCAGAAATCCATATACGAAACCGGCATTAAACGAATCCCCTGCGCCAGTCGTATCCATAGCCTTTACCCGGTACGCCGGGAGAAAGACCTCTTTTCCGTTTTCGATTGCAAGAGAACCGCTGCTGCCAAGCTTGATGACCACCCTGTCGCACTCCTTCGCAAACTCCCGTGCCGCTTCCTGTGCGGTCTTCGTCCTGCCATAGTGAATCGCTTCCGTCTCGTTCATGAACAGCACGTCGATATACGGAAACAGCTCCTTGATCTGAGGATTCCATTCCCCGGTTGGATCCCAGCCCAGATCGAACGAGACAGTCGCCTCTGTCTCTGCTTTGACGCGTTTTAACAAAGAAAGATACGCCGCGTGGTTTTTGCTTCCCTCGTATCCTGTCATATGGATATGCGAAGCGTTTTTCACGCCCTCGATATCCACCTTGTCGATGGAAATTCCCGCGTTCGTGCCGCGATACGTCAGAAACGACCGATCCTTTTCATTGGTAAAACTGATCGAAATACCGGTTTTTTCCGTCCTGCTCGTCCCAAGCAGACTGTCGTCGATATTTTTTGCGGCAAATTCTTTGCGAATCAACTCCCCGTAGCAATCGTCCCCGACCTCTCCCTGAAATACCGGATGCAGACCGAGCTTTCCAATGCCGAGCGCAAACAGCGCCGCGCCGCCGCCTACATAGGTATCCATAACCGGCACTTCATCCTCCTGCCCGGGCTTGGGCAGACTGGAAACGCCCGGAACAACAAGGTCTATATTTACATCGCCGTAAACATAGACGTCCCATTTTTTCCCCTTCATAGTCCCCTCCATCTCTATTTTTTATTCTTTTTCAGCATACCATAAAGCACCGGGAAAATCAAAAGCATCTCAGGGCAGACAATCCCTTGACTTTTCCAAAAATTCTCTATACGCTAAGGAAAAGAGAGATCAGAGTTCCATTGTATTTCAATGGGCTACCGAAGAGTTTACAGGGAGGTTTTATAAAAAAGAATATGGTACAAAATCCTTATCAGAACGCGCTTTTGCCGGCTCCGGTCGGCGGCGGTTATTCCGACCCGGACTATTGGATCTGGTGCGGCTCCGTCGTACAGGGGGAAGACGGAGCCTATCACATGTTTGCGTCCCGTTGGCCGAAAGATCTCGGCTTTGGTGCAAACTGGCTGTTTAACTGCGAAATCGTCCGGGCTTCCAGCAAAAATCCGGAAGGTCCCTATACCTTTCAGGAGGTCGTGCTCGGACGCCGGGGACGCACTTTTTTTGACGGCATGAACGTGCACAATCCGTACATCCGCAAATGGAACCAAACCTACTACCTTTATTATATGGGAACGACCTTCGGCGGTCCGATTCCCGGTCCCGGTGACGAGGTGGACAGCTCGCGTTTTACCGAGGTCTGGAACCGCAAACGAATCGGTCTTGCAACCGCACCGTCTGTTTTTGGTCCATGGACGCGATGCGATGAGCCGCTGATTTCTCCCAGAGACTGCTCCCACTGGGATTGCACTGCAACGACCAATCCTGCCGTCGCGATCCAGCCCGACGGCACGACCTACATGCTCTACAAATCGCGTTCCTTCGCAGACGGTCCGTTAAAAATCGGTGTCGCAAAAGCGCCCCGCCCGGATGGTCCGTTTGAACGGATTTTGGACGACCCGATTTTTAATTTCGAGGACCCGAATATCCATCTGGAAGATCCGTACCTGTGGTACGAGGACGGAAAATTCCGCCTGCTGATCAAAGACGACTTCAAAAACGGAGGTCCCGGCATCAGCGGTATCTGGGGTGCAGGCCTGTACGCTGAAAGCGCCGACTGCATTCACTGGGAATTCGCCGAAAATCCTGTCGTTTACTCCCGCCACGTTACCTGGTCCGATGGCAGACAGACCGATCAGGCAAACTGCGAACGCCCTTACTTTTTGCTTGATGAAAATAACCATCCCACGCATCTGTTTCTGGCAACCGGGGAAGGTCCTGCACCCTACCAGTTTTCCAGAACCTGGAACATGGTGATTCCGCTGCGCTAAGCGCCGAGCTGACACGCTTCCGCATCTGTCTTGGAAGCGTCTGACTGCAACTATACATTTTGGAGAGGAACGTATGACAACCGATCAGAATTATCAACAAATTTACCGCGTCGGCGGCATGCTGGACGCAGGCTTTGTAGGACAGATCACCTACACCATCAGTCTCGATCAGGTCTATGACGAGCTGGACATTCATTTTAGCTTTGACAAGCGGCTCTACAGTGAAAGCGACGTTACGCCTGAGCTCATTGACAGACTTCAGACGCTCTGCACTGCAAAATATGACGCCCCGACCTATCCCGTCGAGGAGTTCAGGCAGACCATTCTGCACGAAATGAAAACAGAAATTCACACAATGGCGGAATTAAACGACGATTTCATCGGCTGCATCCACCGCCAGCTGACGGACCGCCACATGTTATACACAAAAGAATTCACAAGCGACGGCTGTCTGGCACAGGACACCTTTTCCGGCGTTTTAAAAGTGACCGTCCTTGTTTTCAACGTGCTGCTGGACAACACGCAGTACACGCTGACCGTTTCCGGACATCCGGTCGGACATGGTGTAATCGCACCGAACTTTAATCTAATGGATACGGTAAAGACTGCAGCGGGAAATGCGGGGGCTTCGAATGCTGCCGGGAGCGCTGACAACTCGTGCGACGCTAAGAGTGCTCCTGCCTCCGCTGTTGCCACGGCTGGCAGTTCGGACGTCTCCGGCGCTGGCTCTGCTGCCATGGCTGGCGATTCGAGCACCACTGGCAGTTCTTCTGCTGGTAATACCGTCACTGCATCCACCCGCTTCAAACGCCTTGAGCTGCACAACCACACGGTCGAATCCGACGGCAGCTTAACCTGTCAGGAGCTGACGGAATATCTGGCCGCCGACCATGTCGATGCGTTCGCCATCACCGACCACAACACCACCTCCGGTCAGAAAAAGATCGAACAGCTGCTGGAAGAAAAGCATTATCCGATCAGCCTGATCCGCGGCATGGAATATACGACTTATTTCGGGCATATCCTCTGCTTAAACCTCGCAAAATATGTTCCCTGGAACTCGATCGACCAGCACCGTCCCGAGCTGTTGTTCGAAGCTGCCCGAAAAAAGGGCGCGCTCGTCGGTATCGCCCATCCGTTTTCCTATGGCGATCCCTTTGCCCGCGGCTGCCGCTTTGAAATGACCGTCTCGGACTACTCAAAGGTTGACTTTATCGAGATTTTCAACAATCCGGAACCGCTCCACGAAGTAAATGAACGCGGCACGAATCTCTGGATGTCCCTGATTTTTTCAGGCTATCAAATCACCGCAACCAGCGGCATGGACTTACACAACCGTGCGAAGCTGGCAGGCTGCTATGCAACCTACATCGAAGGCAAAAACGGCGGCAACATCGCTTCCGAGCTCGATACCGCCATTCACACGCACCGCACCTGGGTTTCCAAAGGCGCTCTGCTGCTGACGGAGGTTCTCCCGGAAACAAACGAATTGCTTCTGACGTTTACAGATGCCCACAAGACCGGATTTGCTGTTCCAAAAACAGCTCAGGTCGTTTTAAAAGGAAAAGACAAAACATTCACAACGAGCGTTTCGCTCGACAAGCCGGTACGTGTTTCCCTCAACCAGCTCTCCGGAACCGATCCGATTATTCCGCTGCTGTACGAAGCTCCGGGAATCAACGGTGCGGCAACTGTATCCAACGCTGCGCATGTTGCTGCTTCGACATCTTGCGGCAACGCTGCAGATACCAGCTCTGCTGCAGCAACAGCGGCTCTAAACGCCGCTGCCGGACAACTGGAAGAAATCGACACGCTTCCTGCAATCGAAGGACTGCTCTGCGTCAGCCCGGTTCTTTACAGGGATTGAGGTTCTTTAGAAAACAACTTTTAAAACGCTGTCTTGCACTGCGACAGCGACATTTCAAAAACGCCCGCTTATTCTGTGAAAACACAGCGTAAGCGGGCAATCTCTATTTTCGTCTGATTTTTACCGTATTAGGCGGTTTTATGGCTTGACAGTTCCGGGCTATTTCATTTTTTCAACGACACCCTTGCATCTCTCTTTATAAAATGCAATCCCGTATGCCAAAATATCATTCCGCCCCTCATTGCGCAGGTATGCATCGTACTGGCGGTCATGTATTTGAGCCATCGCTTTCCTGCAGGCGCTGTCAATTACGAATTCCGTTCCAGAATTCTTTTATAGCTTCGATACATCAGATAAACCCCTGCCGTGCAGTCCAAAACAAGCATCACAATCCCAAAGCCTAACGAAATCAGGCAGCAGATCCCGGAAAGCATAAATGCAAACGCGCACTTTTGATACAGCATCCCCATTTCCAGATTGTAAGCCGTGACATCTTTTACCTTCGATTTTAACGTTTTATCTCCGCTCCAGAAAGTGATGGGCTCTTTGCTGTTTTTTTCAAAGATCCCGATAATCAAAAACGGAACCGCGCATAAAAGACACGATATCAGTCCGACGATTTTTTCTGCCATAATAAAACCCGCCTTCTATTGTCTTGGATTGAAGCCGTTATGCAAGCATGTTGACTCACTTGCGCTCATTATATCTCAGTTTGGAAAGAACGACAATTCCACACCATGGACTCATCAAGCAACCAGGAAAGTTTTTCTTCATCCCTGATATTTCTTCGCCTGCACACGGAACATTTTCGCATATGTTCCGTCCTGTTTCATCAGCTCTTCATGGCTGCCCTGTTCCGTGATTTTTCCTCCATCGAACAGATAAATCCGATCCGCCATTCTTGTCGTTGAAAGCCGGTGTGAAATAAAGATTACCGTGCGGTCTTTTGCCGCCGCTTCAATCGTTTTGTTGAGTTCATATTCCGCAATCGGATCGAGTGCGCTGGACGGTTCATCCAAAATCAGGATGTCGCTGTTTTGGGCAAAAGCGCGCGCAATCGCGATTTTCTGCCCCTCTCCACCGGAAAGATTGATGCCCTTTTCGTCAAATTCCCGCGTCAGCTCCGTATCCGCCTTTTGGGGCAGTTTCTGGTATTTTTCGAAAAAACCGGCAGCCGTAAGTGCACTCTCTACCGCCTCTTTTTGCGCATCCGTATAAGTACCGCCCATCACATTTTCTCCGATGGTCGCCGCAAAAATTTTATAGTCCTGAAATACGCTTCCGATGTGCGCCCGAAAGGATGAAATATCATAATTTCGGATATCTGTTCCGTTATAAAAAATCGCCCCATCCGTCACATCATACAGCCGCATCAAAAGCTTCGTTAGCGTCGTTTTCCCCGCGCCGTTGTAACCGACAATCGCGATCTTTTCCCCTTTTCGAACCGTAAAAGAAACGTCCGAAAGTACCTGTTTGGGGTTCTTTTCGGGGAACGGATAGCTAAACGAAACGTGCCTTAATTTCAACGATTCGAACGCTTCCGCTTTTTCTGTTCCGTTTAAAATCTGCGGTTTCTGCGTCACGAATGTACGGAATTTTTCCGCATAGATGCTGTGTTCCTGGAACTGCGCCAAAAATCCGATCAACTGGTTTACCCGCATGAACAGCTTCCACGTCGCACTGATTCCGACCGAAAAATCGCCGAGCGTAAAGGCTGCATCCGTCAGATACCGCCACATCAGATAGCCCAAGAGTCCGACGTTAAACAGTACGCTCGTAATCAGCTCCGACGCCAGCGAAATTCCGATTAATTTCGGAGCATATTTTTTTGCACAAGCAATTTTTTCCTCCGCGGTCTGCTCATAATCCTCCTGCAAAAGTGCTCCCATATTTCCCATCCGCAGTTCTTTTGCGTATTCATTTTGATAGAAAACCCGCGTAAAATAATCCAGCTTCCGGGTGATCGGGTTCATTTCCTTCGCCTTTGCATAACGGATCTGGTTTGCTTTTGTCCGGACAAAAAATCCCAGCACGGAAGACGCTAAAACAACCAGCGCCGCCATCCAGTCAATCGCCGCAAAAACCGCTCCCATTCCGACCAGCGTAATCACACAACTGCAAAGGCTGCACACGTCTGTCAAAACCTTCACCGCACGGGTATCGGACTCCCGGATTGCCCAGATGAAATCGTTGTAAAACTCTGTGTTGTCGTAGGACGCAAGATCCAACTGAAGCGCTTTTTCATACAGCTTCGTCTGCATCCTTTCATGGAGCTTTAAATTTGCGTTCGGGCGGTACACATTTGCCAGCCATTTCCCATAAAGCGTCAACACCATGCGGTACCCGATCATGCAAAAAGTGACCGCCAGAACCTGTCGGTAATCCGCTCCTTTTTCCAATGCGTCGAACAGGTATTTTACATACAGCATTCCGACGAGAATATCCCAGGCCGAATTTCCAATCACCAATAAAAGCTCTAATGCCAGATATCCCGGCGTATATTTTCGCACATATTTCAGCAGTAACAACACACTTTTCATCGAAATCTGTTTGCCGTTTTTCTTCCTGCTGCGAATTCTTTTTGATCCCATTTTCAGTCCCCTGTCAAATCCCCTTACGAAATATATTTTTCCGCCTGTTTATGGAACATGTCCGCATACTTCCCGTTCTGCGCAATCAGCTCTGAATGCGTCCCCTGTTCTGCAATCTGTCCGTTTTCCAGAAGGTAAATCCGATCAGCAAATGTCGCGCTGGACAGCCGGTGGAGAATGTAAATCACCGTCTTATCCCGGAAACTGTCAAAAATCGTTTCAAACATTTTATTCTCCGCAATCGGATCGAGCGCGCTGGAGGGTTCATCCAGAATCAGAACCGGTGCATCCTTCGCAATCGCCCTGGCAATGGCGAGCTTCTGTGTCTCCCCGCCGGAAAATACTGCGCCGTCCGGGGCAAATTCCCTGCCGACAAGCGTATCCATTTTATTTGGCAAATCGTTTATCCGTTCCAGCATATCGGCCTTTTGCAGCGCTGTTTCCGCATCCTTTCTCTGTTGCCCGGAAAGCGGTCTTTTCACCATAATATTTTCTGCAACCGTCTCCGAAAAGAGCTGAAAATCCTGAAATACAGTTCCGAACTGGTTTCGATAAGACGCGATCGGATACTCCCCAATCCACTTTCCGTTGCATAAAATGTGCCCCTGTGTCGGATCATAAAACCGCAGCAAAAGCTTTACCAGTGTCGTTTTTCCGGAGCCGTTCTGCCCGACGATCGCGATCTTTTCCCCGGCGCGAATCCGCAGGCTGATATCCTTCAATGCCGCCGTTTCCTGCCCCTCGTAGGAAAAGCTTACATGCTCAAGCTCCAGCTCTTTAAATACTCCAACCGCTTCCCCATTTGCCTTGTCCGGCGTCTGGTTCTCATATTCCAGAAAGCTTCTGATATTATCGATAAACCGGGAATTTTCACCAAACGCTACAAAAATGTCCCCGAACTCACCGACCAGATATGCGATGTTTGTCAGAGAATTGATAACCACAAAGCAGTCCCCCAGCAGCATCGTTTTGGAAACCAGTGTCCGGTAAACCGCAACCAGAATCGAAACAAAATAAACGCCGACTTCATATAACAGCGCCAGAATATATTCCAGTGTCATAATCGAAAAACCGTACTGACTGACGGTTTCCTTTAATCCGGCTATGCTTTGTTTCATCTTCTGCAGCATAACCTGATACATCTGCGTCAGGCGCAATTCTTTTGCATAATCACTCAGATAAAAGACGCGCTGAACATAATCCTTTTCCCTGGAAATCTCCTGATTTTTCATGTCCTGTTTGTATTTTAAATCGTTATATTTCCCGCCGAGCAGCAGCGTGCCGATAAACGGCAGCACCGCCAGAAGAACGAAAATCGGATCGATCTGAAAAATCAAAACACCGATCGAGCAGACCGTAATCGTATCCACAATCAAGTCGCAGAAGTTGTCCAACACCTTCATCGCCCGCTGCGACGTTTCCGACAGCGCCTTAACATAGCTGTCATAAAATTTCGGGCGTTCGAAGCATCCCAGATCGACCGACAGCGCCTTTTTCTGCAAAATCTTTTGCAGCTCTTTTTCGATCTTGCCAGATTCAATCTCCATCATGGCATTTTTAAATTGCAGCAGGGCGTTATACGCCAGCGTGAACACAAATACCACGCCCGCCGTCACCGCAATTTTCGTCAGTTTTTCGCCCTTTTGCAGCGCATTGATCACATACTGGTAAATCCACGTCGTCATGAAAAATGTATTAAAACCGCGAAGCACGGAAAAGAAAATCAGAAACAGCGGGAACTACCCGCTGCCTTTCCTGATCAGTTTCAGAATATAGATATGGTTGTCGATAATCCTTTTGATTTCCTTCATATTTCCCGCTCATTTCTGCGCACGCTTTTTGCGCATGACGAGTTTGTGTCACGCGCTACGCACGGAGCAATCCGGTATCAAAGGGGTCAAAATACTTTTTGACCCCAACAACATCTTTACTCTACTTCCACACAAACCGGATAATGATCGGACAGCCATACGTTGCCCTCTTTGTCTGTCCACTTCACAGGCTCGCCGGTCTTGATGTCGCCCTTCACCAGCAAAAAGTCAATGCTGCAGGGATGATCCTCTTCTGTGAATCCATGATAGGTGATTCCGATATGCTCGGTTACGTTAGTGTATTCCGGATACTCTTTTAAGATTTCGAATTCCGGATCCTGAGGCTCTGCGTTAAAGTCGCCGGTGATCATCGTCGCTGCGTCGGGATAGAGTTTCTCGGTCTTTAATTTTTCCAGGATCTGACGAAGTCCCAGGATTCTCGCCTGTGCGCCGATATGATCCAGATGGGTGTTTACAATGCGGAATACCTTTCCGGTTTCCAGATCCTCAAACAGCGCTTCGTTGCAGATTCTGGGGCAGATGCTCTGCTCTGCGTAGCGGGATGCAGGCACATAAGGCGTCTCAGACAGCCAGTAAGACTGCATCTCCATCAGGTTTAAGCGATCCTTGCGGTATGCGATGCTGACCTGCTCGTCTCTCAGCTCCGGGCTGCGTCCGCAGCCGATTACATAATACTCTGTCAGGTTTTCTTTCAGCCATTTTGCGATATGCGGCAGCACTTCCTGAAAGCAGATCATATCAGGTTTCTCCTGCGCGATTTTCTTTAAAATCAAATCCTTGCGGTATTCAAAATTGTTCTCCCCGTCCTGCCCAAAATCACAGCGGATATTAAATGTTACCAGTTTCATGATGAATCCTCCCATTTCCCCTTTTTCGAGTCTTTTCTTATAATTTCGCTTATTTACAGTTCACTCGCACCATTCGCAAAAGCGCATCTTCGATGCTTTCC
>OKRY01001035.1_pt1 | contig 22986 bp, 20 predicted proteins | sample 1601121 | NCBI WGS metagenome assembly OKRY01 (sample SAMEA3541546, study PRJEB24748) | human gut metagenome | biome: human gut; feature: human-associated habitat; material: faeces | place: China | collected 2012
TTTCTTTTGTGTTTTTAGGGCAATAGACGAGTTCCGTGTTGCTGCCGTGCTGCTCGATCCAGATCAGCATATCATCTATCTGGTCAAGAAGCTCTGAAAGGGACTCGCTGACGGCATCCAGATCATCAGAAGCAGCAAAGGAACGGTTGTTTCCGAAATCCATGCTGGAATAAATCTGAATGCTGGACGAAAGGTTGTGTATGGCGGCGTTCATTTCCGTAAGCAGCTCAAACGCACTGCCGTTTTGGTCGAAGAAAAAGCGGTCAGCGTAGCGCATATCCTGCTCTGCATTGTCGATCTGCTTTTGGACTTGCACTTTCAGGCAGTTATAGAAGGCAATGATGGTGCTCTCTGCCTCTCGCTTTTCACCGAACACACTGCTTTGGTCAGAGGGTCGCAGTTCATAGAATGCGCTTTTAATCATTCCAAAGAGCATACCCTGACCGAAACGCTCCGTCGTGGCACTCCGCACCTTATCATCCAAGTTGTGCGCTTCATCCACGACAATCAGATCAGCGGCGGGGTTAATCAGTCCGTCCTGCCCGCGTCGTAGTTTCATGAGATGCTGGGTAAGAAAGTCCTGATTGCACAGAACAACGCCATCCGTAAACTTCAATGCTGCACGGACCTTGTAATATTTGCACTTCTTTTCACAGGAGCCGCAATTCTTCATGCTGAACCGCTGCACGTTTACCTTGTCCCAGACGCCTTGCGGCAAAACCTCCGGGAAATCCTTGCGTTCCTCATACCCCTGCTGGATTCCTTCTTTAAGCGCGTCCGGTGGAGCTGCTTTCGGATCGCACATATACTCATCTGCGCGTTTGTTGCAGAGATAGTGAGTCTGTCCTTTTGCCAGAATCACATCTCTGTTCAGCCCAAGAAGGGGCATGACCGCGTGGACATCACGCCAGAGCTGTTCTTGAAGCGCGATGGTCGAGGTTGCGATGATAACCGGCTTGTTCATGCGTTTGCTGTACAGCAGCACCGGCACAAGATAGCCAAAGGATTTGCCAATGCCCACGCCAGCTTCAATCGCAAAATGTTGATCATTTATGAGGGCGTCCACAATCTCAAAGGACATATCCTGCTGCCCCTCACGCGTTTCCAATCCATGCTGCGGGGCTTCATCCCAAAAGAAGGTGCTGACTTGCTCACTCATGGAGTACAGCTCTGCTTTTCTGCGCTTTTTCCGTTCCTCCGATGTATTGAATCCAAAATAGAATCTGTTGTCCATCCACATTCCTCCCGGAATAGAAACCAAGGTTATCCGCGTTTCAGTTCAATGCTGACGTTTCCGTTCTCGTCGATGGTCAGCGTCATGTGCCTGATGTGCTTCTCATAGAACTGCCGCCGCTCTGCGGGAGACATTTCTATCCGCGTGTTTCGCAGAGCCGCATCAAACATATCGTTGACGTTCAGGTGAACGGAGTTGTCAATCCAGCGGTACATCTCCTTGAACAGTGCGTTTTTCTTGATGTCCTCGCTGTTGCCGGAGTAGAAGTCATCCAGATAGCAGTAGAATATCCCAGATTCTGCAAGTGCTGCCTTCATATCCGGTCCGCATTTTTCCCGCTCAATCATGACAAGGAATCTGGCGTCCGGTAAGGAAGAGATCAGCCCCCAGTAGTCGGAATCGCTTGAGACGATGACGAAGGAATCCACTTGCTTCTGGTAGTGTTCCTGACAGGCTCTTGCGGTGAGCTTGATGTCTACCAGTGATTTGTTCTGCTTGATCCGCTCAATCATGATATGTTCAACGGGGATGCGGGTGTAGTTTTCAAGAATCCGCCATGCCGTAGCGGTATGTACGTCATCAAAGAGAATGATCGCCGTAATTTTCTGCATGACCTCATAATCAAGATTTTTGAGCGTGGCGCACAGCTTGTACGGGTCGGAGTTTTCGCAGTCCACTACCAATACGGTTTTCTCACTGTCATCTATGAAGTCGTAGATATTGTTTTTTACAAAAGCCCCTGCATCGGAGACTTTACTGTATTCCGTGAAGGCGTCGCAATGCCATTGATAAAGCAGGGTAGCAAACTTTTTATCATTATAGAGGACATTACCCTCGTCCATCGGTACCCAGTTGATATACATTTGATAGGGGTAGTAGGAGAGACTTGCGTAATAGATGTCCGCAGCATCTTTCGTTCCGTCCTCTGTCAAGCCGTTTGGCATGATGAACAGCTCTTTTATGTACGCCCAGTTAATCCAGATTGGAAAGAGGCTTTTGCAGTTGTTAATGCGGTCTGAAATCAGCCGGTTGATCTCGATAATGTGGTGGCAGAGCTTTGTACTCGCCTTTTTGATAAAGTTGATTCCGTCATTTGAAAGCTGTTGCATACTGGAAGCCGGGATGATCTCTGGCATTGAAAGCAGCCCTCGATACTCCATTCGCATGATGTCATTTATTTTCCGGTAGTTGCGCTCAATGGCGGTGCGGATGATACATAGATTACGAATGATACGGGCATTTTTATCCTGTTCAAGCCGGTTGTATATCTCTATCTTCGGCGGCTCGTGTTCATTTTGGAAAATACGAAGCGGGACGCCGATCAGGTAAGCGACCTTTGACACAAGCTCATAGGTGCTGTCTTTGTAGGCAATCTGTTCTCCGGCATATTCGGTTCCATTCAACATGACTGAATTGCCCATGATCTACTCCTTTCTCGTAGGGGAGTTAAGCGGTCATTACATTGTCCGTCCACATCTCACACTGGCTCATGACAGTCTGGACAGCATCATCCATACCCTCTGGCGGATATTTGTGTTTTTTCAGCAACCTTTTGACCAGGCGGCGCATTCCAGCTCTTGCGCTCTCTTTCTTTTGCCAGTCTATTGTCTGGTTTTTGCGAAGCAAATCTGTCAGTTCTTTCGTGATAGCAATAAGCTCGTCATGCTCGTAAAAGTCCTTGATTGCTTGCGGCTTTGTGAGGGCATCATAGAAAGCAAGCTCGTCCGCTGTCAATCCGAGTTTTTCACCCTCGGCGGCAGCAGCGGCAATGTCTTTCGCCAGCTTGAGTAATTCTTGAATGACTTCCTCGTTGGTCAGCATTCCGTTCAAATAGCGGTTCATTGCGCTCTGAATGATTTCGGAGAACTTTTCAGACTTGACAATATTTGTTCGACGGTAAACAGAGACCTGTTCGGAAATCAGTTTTTTCAGGAGTTCGACTGCAAGATTCTTCTCCTTCATGTTTGCCACTTCTTCAAGAAACTTCGGATCGAACAACGAAAACTCAGTCTGGACATCGGAGAAGAGGTTGATAACACCTTCGCTCTTGATGCTGTGCTTCAAAAGCTCGTTAATACGCTCATTTACTTCCGGAAGCGTAAACTTCTTTCCGGTACCGCCTGAAACCAAGCGCACGGTCATTGTTCTTACGGACTCGAAGAAAGCTGCCTCCATGCGAGTTTGCTCGTCTACCAAGCTGCTGCACAGCGAAAGTGCCTGCTTGAGAAGCAGGGCTTCTTTGATAAACACATTCTGTGTCTTCTCATGGTCGGGAAGCTCGTACTCTGCAACACTCTTGCCGAGTATGAAGTTCACTCCGCCGCTGATGAGCTTCGCCCTGTCGAGGTCGCTTCCGGTCATGAATTTCTCATAACTGAATCCGTGGAACAAATCTCTGCAAATAGAGAGCTTTTCAAGGAACTTCGGATATGCAGCCTTGCTTACATCTGTATCACCATAGTTCTTCTTGTCTCTGGCAGTATAGTCGTTCATTGCCTGTTTCAGTGCAGCCGCAATACCAACGTAATCGACAACCAAACCGCCTTCTTTATCTTTGAAGACACGATTGACGCGGGCGATAGCTTGCATCAGGTTGTGTCCAGCCATCGGCTTATAGACATACATCGTAGCAAGGGAGGGAACATCAAAGCCGGTCAGCCACATATCCACGACGATGGCGATTTTCAGCGGAGAGTTGTTGTCTTTGAATTTCCGCGCCATATCGTCCTTATGAGCTTTGTTGCCGATAATCTCACGCCATTCTTCGGGATCGTTATTGCCTTGCGTCATGACCACTGCAATCTTTTCCGTCCACGCTGGGCGTAGCTCAAGAATGCGCTTATAAATCTTCATTGCTATGGGACGCGAATAAGCAACGATCATCGCCTTGCCGGTTAGGATATTCTCACGGTAATTCTCGTAATGATCAAGAATGTCATTTACCAAGGAATTGATCGTCTGGTCGGCACCGAGGATTGCTTCCATCTGACCAAGTTCCTTTTTGCTCTTTTCAATGACATACGGATCGGCGTTGTCAGCCATAATGTCATACTCATTATCGATCAGATGGAGGGTGTTCTCGTCGAGTTTCAGGTGAATCACACGGCTCTCGTAGTAGACGGGTCTGGTCGCGCCATCTTCAACTGCCTGTGTCATATCATAGATGTCGATGTAATCACCGAAGACCTCTCGTGTACTGCGGTCTTTTGTGGAGATCGGTGTTCCGGTGAATCCAATGTAGGTCGCATTAGGAAGCGTGTCTCTTATAATGCGGGCAGTGCCGATAACGGTTTTCGCCTCGACTTCGCCGTTGTCCTTCTGCTTGACCACAACCTTCTCATTGAGACCATATTGCCCACGATGCGCTTCATCAGCCATCACGATAATGTTCCGACGCTCCGAAAGAGCTTCGTTGCTTTCTTCAAACTTCTGCATGGTCGTGAAGATTATGCCGTTTGCCTGTCTGTTTGCAAGCAGTTCTTTCAGATTCTTGCGGCTCTCAGCGTGCTGCGGCGTTTGCCGGAGGAAGTCCTTGCAGCGGGCGAATTGTCCGTAAAGCTGGTCGTCCAGATCGTTACGGTCGGTAATGACAACGATAGTGGGGCTTTCTAACGCTTCTTGCAGATAATGAGCATAGAAGACCATAGACAACGATTTTCCGCTGCCCTGTGTATGCCAGAAGACGCCACCCTTACCGTCCGTCACGGTTGCGTGTTTTGTAGACTCAATCGCCTTTTTGACTGCGAAATACTGATGATACCCGGCGAGTATCTTGAAAGTATTCTGTCCATCCACATTAAAGCAGATGAAGTTTTTCACGATGTCAAGGAAGCGGGTCTTCTCAAACAGTCCTACAAAGAATGTGTCAAATGATGCGTGTTGCGTATTCTCATAGCTGCCGTCTGTTGTTTTCCACTCCATAAAGCGGTCTTCGCCGGACGTGATTGTACCAGCCTTTGAAGTGGTCAAGTCGCTCATGACACATACCGCATTATAAATGAACATAGAGGGGATCTCATACATATAGTTCCGGAGCTGGCGGTATGCTGCGGAAGCATCGGTTTCTTCGCGGGACGGAGACTTCAACTCCACAATGACGAGTGGGAGACCATTGACAAAGAGAATCACATCTGGTCTTTTTTCGGAGTTCTCAATGAAAGTCCATTGATTCGCAACTGTGAACTCGTTACTGGCAGGATTTTTGAAGTCTACAAGGTAAACAAGGGTAGAGCGTTCTTCACCCTTGTCATAGTATTTTACCGGGACTCCGTTTTGGAGGTAGTCCATAAAGACCATGTTCTTCTGCAAAAGCGTTCCGGTTTCAAAGTTCTTGAGCTTATAGATTGCCTCCGTCAGAGCGTCCATAGGCAGGCTCTTGTTGATCCGCTGCAAGGAAGGTAGCAGAACATCCTCATAAAGCGGCGAGTGATAATCGCGCTCCACGTCCGGTCCATAGATATAGTTATAGCCCAGTTCTTCATTGAGAAGCTGCAAGACAGCGTTCTCGTAATTTGATTCTGTAAAATATCCTGCCATAGTTTGTCACTCCCTTTTACGCCAGACTCGCCCCGAACTGATCCAGCGTGTTTTCTGCATCTCTGTCAGTGACGGGCTTATTCATCGCTTTTTCAATTAGGTTTAGAAGGCTTTTTGCTCTGTCGATGAAATAGCCATTGAAGTCATCTGCCTTCAATTCTGCATAGTTGATAAAGTGCGATTCCACCCGTGCTTGCAACTCATTCTCGGTCAGTCCATCAACCTTCTTTAGAATTGCCCCCAGATACTCACTCGGCGCATTTCCGCCAATCGAGCGGTTGGTGGCTGGAAGAATCGGGGTCTTGTTAATGATGGAATTATACCGTTCGCGCTTGATGCCCATTTTCTCGCAATATGCTTCGGGGAATATATGGTGAATATCCGGAGACTCAAGCATACTGTTTACAATGTCAATCGTCGTGTTGTTCATAAAGTCACGACACTTCTCCTTGTAAAGAAGAGCCATTATGCCTTTATATGCCGCGCTCAAGCGAGTTTGAAGGGTTAGCAGCCGCGTAGAAGAAAAGACTGCGCTGTTAATCGTGTGCATTGCATTCGGACGTCCATTGACCTCTTCAACCATGTCCTCAATGTCATAGGCATAGCGGGTTTCGTTCGCACCGCCATACATCTCACCCAAAATCCCGCACCAATACCACCGAGAAAGAGTTTTGATTGTGTTTGGCTCATTGCATTTGGATTTTCCGAGAACAGCGCAGATTGCCGCAAGTGGAATCAACTGCGTTGTATAGGGCAAATCTCTTTGACGGAAAACGCACTGATCACGAAGAAGAAACTCCTTTGCGATTTTGAACCCAGACAGCACTGCATCCCGGTTCGCTATGTACGATTCATAAGGAAGTCCCAGAACATCTTTCTTTTTGCAGGAGATTGTGTTTGTCTTTCCCGACTGCTTGTTCAAATAGCTTGTATAGAGACAAACCGTTGTCAGGAAGGTAGTCTCATCAATCCCATCGAACAGGTCTGTTCTCAGCGTGTCACCGAAACCGCAAATTGTATTTCGACACTGCACCCAGTCTTTTCTCAGGTCAAAGTCTCTTGTGGCATAAGTTGCGGTAACAAGCTCAAACACCGTGAGAGGAACACCGCCAGTATTGACGTTCTCAAACACCTTGCACACTGCCTCTCGCGGCGTGGACTTGTCCAGTGTAATCACAGGCAGCTTATACCCGGAAATTGTATTCAGCACATCCGCTTGGAAACGCTTGAACTCGTCCATTGCTTCCGGCTTCATTCCATAGTGCGTCATGTAGCCCATGAACCAGTCCATAACGGCGTTGCTATCGAACACAATATTGACCGGAAACAGCTTGTTCTCGTATTCATACTCTCTGGTGGAGAGATCGAGCTTCACATCACGGTCAAAGTTTTCTTTGATCTTACGGTCTTCCGGAATAGACAAGACTGCATCAAAACGATCCTCATCATCGTCGAGACACTTCTCCATTGAGAGATAGTAATAACGCTTAATAGCCTTGCCTTTTTCTGTTTTGGTAGAGACCGGTTCTTTAGAGGATGTTGCCTGATAGATGGAAGTAAGTCGCTGCTGTCCATCAAGAATCAAATGCTCCGGCTTTACTGAGACGCCTTTTACGCCCGTAATTGTGCGGTATTTGAATTGAATGTCCGGATTACCGTATTGTAGCCGCATAATGGCACCCATAGGGTAGCCTTGCGACAAACTGGCGATAATTCCTCTAATTCGGTTATCATCCCAAGTCCAGTCGCGCTGAAACTCCGGCAACTGCATTGAGCCGGACTTAACCTCCGCTAAAAGCTGACTTAGGTTTGTATCAAGAGATTGTGGTGAAATAATCACGTCTGCGCCTCCTTCATTGAGTTTTACTGATCGGACGAGCCCAGTCTGCTTTCCAAATCTGAAATATCGCTGCGGATGGAAGAGATGTCCGAATCAATATCGTCAACCCGCTCGGATAAAGAAGCCTGCTGACTTTGAATGTACTCCATTTGTGAGTATAGACCTCGCACTGCCAGAATCAATTCTACCATCAGCCCCTTATCATCGAGGGAGAGAAGACGGTCTTTTTCAGCCTGTATCTTTTCCGCCTCCTGTCGAAGCCGCTCTTTCTCACGAACTGCTTCTGCTGCGGCTTTCTCAAGACGAACCCGTTCCTTTTCAAGACGCTTTTTCTGGCGCTCGTCTTTGCTTTTTTTCAAGCTCTCCTGAACTTTATCAAACATGGTACAACCTCCAAATCAGGTAAACGATAATTTAGCGGCTTAGAGCTGGATGGTGGAGACATCAATCTCGCCGGACATCAGCTTGGGCAAGAGACTATCCCTAAGTCGCTTGAGTCTATCGTTTTCGATGGCGTTAATTCGTATTTGCGCGTACATCGGTGAAACGAGAGATTGAAACTCTGCCAGCTCGTCCTCCGAAGGAAGAATTAACTCATAAGAGAGCGTGTCCGACGGTGTTGTTCTTTGTCTACTGCCCGTTGAGCCAGTAACATGACTACACATAAAGTCGGAAAAGGAATTGCTATCTATGACTGAGTACAGGAAATCTGTAATAGTCTTATCTTTTGCTTTATAGACGATGAACTCCGTAGAGCATACTGCATTCCCGGTCAGACAATACGGCTTCCAAACACGCTTCGTTGTTGGGTTGAGTTTTGAGATCATGAAGCACGAGGCATCAATGATGAATTTATTGCTCTTGATGGATGTGGATAGCTCAAAGACCGGAAACCTCGCCTCATCAAAAGCTGGAATGCTATAATGCTCAAGCAGTATCTCAGGCTCTTTCAGTGGGTTGAAACTCTTATTTGAGATCGTCGCAACCTCTCCAAGAGTTACAATACGCCAGTCGGAAGGCAAATCATTAGGCGAAACAGTTTCAAAACGCTCATGATATATTGCCTGAGCTTGCTGCTCTAAATTATCGTTTATCTCTTCGTTTAATGCTATTTTCCTATCAAGCATCCTTAGCGTAGAACCTATCTTCTTCTGTGTTTCCAGCTCTGGAAGGTCGAGTTCAATATCCTCTATGTCAGATGGTTTGATGGAAGGATAGGTTGATGTGCTTTGCTCTGCTATTGCTTGAAGAGACTCAATGACCGAAGACTGCGTGAGATAATAATAAATAAAATAAGGATCCGCAATAGTGGTATCAACAGTCACAACGGTGAATCCTGTGGATACGAGAAGATTCTCGGTTCCTGCTTCAATAATTCCATAATGCTTCTGATTTGGACGAACAGTAGAGAAAAGGATGTCTCCAACAGAAGCCTTCCGTCTCGCCCTGCTGGGGATTTTGTCCACGCCGGGATATAAGGTCTGGATTTCATCTATCCTTCCTTCGGTAATGCTACCTGTGTCCAGATAACGAATCATAGACCATTTTTCTTTATCTGAGTAAGTATGAAGATTAGTTTTACAACAATCACCAAGTCTCATCTTTTTACTCCTATCCAATATATTTTCTATGTGCCAGCTTCACATTCTGTTGTTTCACCATTGCATAATGCATGGTGGTGTCAATTTTCTGATGCCCTAAGAGCTGCTGGACTTGCTCTATGGGCATTCCTTTGTCTATGGCAGAAGTAGCCAGTGTCCGCCTGAACTTGTGAGGGTGAACCTTCGGGATATTCAGACGCTTTCCCAGCTCCCGAAGACGTGTCTCCACACCGCCGATCATCAGCCGGTCAAACGGGGCTTTTAGCGAAACGAACAATGCGGGATTTTCGTCTGTTCTGCCCTCAAGATAGTTTTGAAGGTGGATCTTCGTCCTTGCATCGAAGTAGACCAGTCGTTCTTTATTGCCTTTGCCGACAACAACGCATTCGCGTTCGTTGAAGTTGATGTCTTCGCAGTTTAGCGTGACCAGCTCACCAACACGCATTCCGGAGGAAGACAGAAGATCAATCATCGCCAAGTCTCGTGCCGTTTTGCAGTTGTCACGCATCAGCTCTAATGCTTCATCGGTGTAGGTGTCCTTGACCACCTTTGCAGTCTTGACTTTATGAATCCGGCGTACCGGACTTTTCACAATGAAATCCTCATCTTCAAGCCATGAGAAGAAGCTGGACAGGATCCGGCGGATGTTGTCTATGGTCACTTTGCTCGACCTACGCTGAATTTGATAGCTTGTCAGATAGCGGCGCAAATCATCTGTGGTGATCTGTTGTACAGCCTTTCCGACTCCGGCAATCAGAGCCTCAATCGTCTTCCGGTAGTAGCTCAGGGTTTTCTCCGAACAGCCTTCGATCCGCTTTGCCGTGATAAATGCTTCGACTGCATCTGTTTCTGCTGCTGGAATTGCGCTGCCATCATAGGTGATCGTTGCCCCTTCCAATGTCTCAGCCATTGCATCCCGAAGGTGCATGAGCTGTTCGTTGTTGAGATACGGCAGCATTTTTCGCTGTATCTCCGTGATAAGTTGTTCTGTCATTGTCGTGTCTCCTTTCGAGGTAAGAGAACGACATTCAGTGGCAGTCCCTTTTGTAAAACTCTCGCCACTGGTGAGAGTTATTCAGACGGTAAACGATAATTTACAGCAGCAGTTGTTCTCACTATATGAGAACATGGCAACGGCATCTCCTTGCTTGAAAGAGTACACTCTTTCCAATCTCTGTGATTTTCAAGAAGGCTATGTCAATCCGCCACAAACTCATCCAGAGTATTTTGATGGAGAAGTAAAATGGCTTCGTGCCGTTGACATCAACGAATCCTTCATAATAGAAACAAGTAGGACATTGACCAAAGCAGGATTTGAAAGTGCTAAGAAGAGCGCATTGCTTTTCGAACCAAATACAATAGCAATAAGCAAATCAGGTACAATCGGAAGGCTCGGTATCATCGCAGACTATATGTGTGGCAATAGGGCTGTCATCAACATTGCACCTCATGACACAAATATGCTTGCTTTCATATACTGTTTTCTCAAAAGCAAGCAGCGAGAGTTTCCTGATATGGCTGTGGGAAGTGTTCAAAAGAACCTCTATGTATCGTTGCTTGAGCCTCTTTCCGTTTCTATACCGGATAACGAGTCATTAACAGCATTCAATGCTGTCGGCGCGTCTATCCTTGGCATGATTCATAATAATTGTGTCGAGAACACAGATTTAGCCAATTTACGAGATACCATTCTTCCAAAGCTGATGTCCGGCGAGATCGATGTCTCTTCCGTCCTGCTCTAAGCCGTTAAATTATCGTTTATCTTCTTATTGACAGCAATCCGATCATCAATGCTTCTTAGCAACTTGCCAATACGAAGTTGAGTCTCGTAATTGAAGCACGGAACCTTGTATTGCATAATCGCGGTTTTATCGCCTCTTGGCATCTTTGTCCCTTTGGACGTGGCAGAAGCATAGTTGAAAAACGCATCATTAGCTAAGATGTAGTACAAAAAAGTCGAATCACACCCGCGATCTGCTCTGAAAACGAGAACATCATTTGAACACCCACCATCGTCATCCGCCATCCAGATTTTCTTGAAATAGGGGCGGATATTGGAAACTAATATATCGTCTTTTATATACTGCTGGGTATATTGGGCAGAAGGTAAAGCTCCTGCATCGACAATACCTCCCTTGTTTGGCATCATATTCTCAGTGGAAACATAGTTTCGTTTAGACAGAGTATCAACCGAAACTTTTCCTTTAGCGTAGGAACACAGAGAGCTAAGTTCAGATGTCATATCCAATCGCCCCCAAACGTTCTTTGATCTGAGCTTCAAGCTCATGAGACTTAGTGAAAAGCTCAGACAGTTCAGAAGTCAGACGCCCCATTTTCTCTTCAAACGGTTCGTCATCATCTTCCTGTTCTTCAATGCCAACATACCGTCCCGGCGTGAGAATGTAATCCTGCTTTGCGATGTCCTGCGTAGTAACAACAGCACAGAAGCCCTTTTCATCTTCAAGTGTTCCTTCAACGAATGCGTTGTAGGTGTCGGCAATTTTCTTGATGTCTTCATCCGTCAGTTCGCGCAGCTTCCGCGTAACCATAGTGCCGAGTTTCCGTGCGTCGATGAATAGTGTCTTGCCTTTCTGCTTCTTGTTCTTTGCAAGGAACCAGAGCGATACCGGGATCTGCGTCGTGTAGAATAGCTGCGTCGGCATTGCAACGATACAGTCCACAAGGTCAGCATTGATAATGTTCTTGCGGATTTCACCTTCACCGCCGGACTGCGAAGAAAGCGAACCATTTGCAAGCACCATGCCGATACGACCATTCGGAGCGAGATGCCAGATCATGTGCTGCAACCACGCGAAGTTTGCATTTCCAGCGGGAGGCGTACCATACTGCCAACGGACATCATCAACGAGTTTATCCGCACCCCAGCCGGAGAGATTGAAGGGAGGATTCGCCATAATGAAGTCTGCCTTGAGTTGAGGGTGGCAATCGTTAAAGAACGTGTCCGCATTAAACTTGCCGAGGTCGGCTTCTATACCGCGAATGGCAAGATTCATCTGCGCCATCTTCCATGTGGTCGGGTTGGAGTCTTGACCAAAGACGGAAATCTTGTTGATGTTGCCGCCATGATTTTCGATGAACTTTGCGGACTGAACGAACATACCGCCAGAGCCGCAGCACGGGTCATAAACACGTCCATTAAACGGTTGCAACACTTCAACAAGGGTACGTACAACGCAAGAGGGAGTATAGAACTCACCAGCAAGTTTGCCTTCTTGCTCGGCAAACTTGGAGAGACAGTATTCGTATGTCCGACCAAGAATGTCCTTACTGTTTCCATGCTCGATCATCTGAATGTTGGTGAAGAGATCAACCACTTCACCAAGACGCCGCTTGTCCAGCTCTGGACGGGCGAAGTTCTTAGGAAGAATATCTTTGAGGCGCTTGTTTTCTTTCTCGATACTGCGCATTGCGTCATCAATCACCGTGCCAATTTCCGGCGTGTGAGCGGCAGCAGCAATCGCACTCCATCGTGCATTCTCAGGGACAAAGAAGATGTTTTCGGCAGTGTATTCGTCCTGATCCTCTTCAAATCCATCGCCTTCTTCAACCAGTTCCTTGTACTTTGCCTCGAAGCGATCAGAAATGTATTTCAAGAAAATCAATCCGAGAACGACGGACTTGTATTCGGATGCGTCGATGTTTCCGCGCAGGACGCAAGCCGCGTCCCAGATTTGTTTTTCAAAGCCGATATTGCTTGTGTTATTCTCAGCCATTTCAGCAACCTCCAAAGTTATAGTTTCACACTTACTATCCTACAAAAAGAGCTGTACGAAAAACCGGACTCAGTTTTTGTCCGTTCGCACAGCCTCACATATATCTCCGATGTCACAGTTCAAGTAATCACAAATGCGCAGCAAAATAGAGAGGGACACTTCTTCCCCCTTATTCAGTTTTGTCCATGTTCCGGCAGACAGCCCTACTTCATGTCGTAGAGAAGCCTTCTTTATGTCGCGTTCCAGAAGAAGCATCCATAGTTTCTTATAGCTTATGCGCACGGCAACCATCCTTTCACTTGCTTGCATTCAACATCGCTTATAATATTATACTGGATTTCATTCTCGAAAGCAATCCGTTGATGCAGAAATTAAAGAAGAAGTTTCAATTTCTCGAACCTTCTCTCAAGGATGCAGGGCACCTCCGATCAACAGGAGATGCCCTGCTTTTGACGAGATTATTCGCGCTGTGTGCTGCGCAGATGATCACGGTCATGGTCAGCAGAGGAAGCGAGAAATGTATCAACATTAGACTTGATCGTCTCTATTTGCTTTACTTCTTTTTTGAGCTTCGCACGTTCATCATAGAGCCGCTGTTGCTCTTCAAGAAGTCGCTGCTGTTCCGCTTGCAGTGTCTTCAAGCTCGGCAGTTTTTCATCGCCCTGCATGGCAAGCAGCGTACTCCGCGCCGCCTCAAAGATCACAAGTTCGGCTTCGTGCTTTGCCTTGAAGCTCGGCTTGTCTTTCGCCTTCTGGAAGGCGTCATATACGGGTTTTAGGCGCTGGTAGTTGGAGATGTTTTTGATAAGCGGTTGGACTTCCCGTAGTCGCGCTTCGACGCCTTTCAGTTCCTTGCCGGTGCGGTCATAGGAGCTGTGAACGTCCTCGACCTTCTTTTCAAGATCGGCGTATTGGAGCAAGCTGTTTTCCGTGAGATAGTTAAGCGTCCGCGCCGCTTCCTTGAGGATTGTGAGCTTGGCTTTATACTCATAACCCCTGCTGTCGATGAGCCTGATCCGCTCCTGAATATCTCCGATGAGAGAGATGCCCTTCGGCGTGGTCTGTCTCTGACTTCTTCGGGGCGTCCGTCCGGCAATCCGCTCTTTGATGCGTTCCTCGGTATAGTTCTCTCCGATGGTTTTAGACCGGGTAAACCGCTCCTGACCTTTAGCGCGGAAGGAGATGTATTTGCCGGTCTTGATTTCATAACCAGCTTCCTGCATGAGCCGCAAAAAATCATCGTAATCCTTCGCTGTAATGACAATCCGGTCGATGGTCTGCTTGAGTTTCTGCTTCCAGCTCGTGCCGCGTTTGGCTTCGGTGTACTCCTTGTAGCCCATGCCCTTGTTCTGAGAGGGAGGGATAACAGAGAGACCGTTTTCCTTACAGAGCCGGTCGCTGACCTCGCGCATATCATAGTAAATCCGCTTGTAGCTCTTATATGCGTGGTAGTCCACGAAGTCAACCGCATTGAAAATCAGATGGTTATGAACATGGTCTTTGTCAATGTGAGTGGTCAGCACATACTCATATTTTCCTCCGAGGATTTCATCTGCAAACTGCTTGCCGATCTCGTGGGCAAGCTCCGGTGTGACCTCTCCGATTTCAAAGGACTGGATCACATGACGGGCTATGATCCTGACCGGATTCATCCCTTTTTGCTCGGCTATTTTCCGCGTCCATTCAAATTCCCGCGCTGCGGTCTCGCTGGCACAGCCGTAGGACGAGACCAGCAGCTTCTCGTCTGTCTTTTCGGGATTCAGAATGTACGCGATTGCCTTGCTCAAAGTTCCTCGGATTGCTTTGATTTTAGTAACTGCCATACCGCGTCCATCTTTTCTTTCAGCTCGTCAATATCGTCCTGATAGAATCGTCCCGTCGAGTTGATCCTGCGGCAGACGGTATTGATGTTCACGCCGATCTTGTTGATTTCGGCGGCGAGCTTTTTCTGCTCCGTGTAGTCTACAACGATGATGTAACCGTCGATCAGCATCTTCCTTGCATACGCACCGAAGTTCTCCGTGCCGATCATTTCCATCTTCTTTGCAATCGTTCGTTCTTCCTGTGGTGTCAGCCAAATCTTCTTCTGAATGTCTCGCGTTCTTCGTACCATGCTGCGCCCTCCGTCGTAAAGATTAGAAGGGTTTGGGACTATCCCAACAAGCAAAAATCTGATGTTAAGGGCAGGGTCTCCTTAACTGATTTTTCTCCGGTGGGTACTCACCGGATTTGCTTGCTAATCTCCCAAAATCGTATTTCCCGAAGATTCCTCCGTGAAATGTCCCTTCACTTTACAACGGACACAATAAGTGCGTTTGTTGAGTACCGGATTTCAAAAAAGTCAAAAAATCATTGGATTTCCCATGTGAAAGCCACGTTGTCCGACACGTCAATATCGTCCGGCTCGATCTCTGGCGCGGAGCATTTACTCATCGCCATAAGAGGCTGAATGCAGTCTTCGACCTCATAGCTTGTTCTGGAATACACATTGAGTTCGCCCCAGTTGTAGTCGATATTGAGTAGCTGCCCAAGCGTACTGCCTGATGCTTTGCAAAGAATCTCCGCCTTCGCTCTGGCATTCTCCGTCGCGCTGATCAGCAGCTTTTCGCTGACCGCTGATGGGTTTCTTACAGTGAATGCAATACTGAGTTCCGGCTTTGCACCGCAATCCGCAATCGCAGAAATGACCTTCGCAAGCTGTTTGCTGTCAAAGTCAAATGCAAGTTTCAAGCGATAGCTGCAAGCATATCCGACAAACTCTCGCTTGTAATTTCCTTGCCGATCCTTGACGTTCTCGTACCTTGTCTGGACATCAAAGCTCGTGGTTTTCAAGTCTTCTTTGCGATACCCAACGCAGACTGCGGCACCTTGCAGTCTTTCGATTCTCTCGGCAGCTTCCGACATTGCACGGTCATAGGTTTTAGATAAGGTTTCAATGTTCAAGGAGAGGATGATGTAATCCGGTCTTGCGGAGACATTGCCTGTCCCTTTTACGGTGATTGTTCTCATTGCTTTCTCCCGTCCTTTCTGGAATTAAAGTCCTCATCAATACGCTTTTTCCAATTCGTTCCCAGTGGTACGCTGCATCGGACAGCAGAAACCGCTTCGCTCAGAACTTCATAGTTGAGCTGCGTTCCCTCATGGTCAGAGTGGTAGTTGACCGCTCGATCTGCACCAATTCCGAAATGCCTTGCCGTTTCAACTGCGTCGATGTTTGCACCGAGGAACAAAAACTCCCAGCCATACTTTTCCTTCTGACGCTCAATCATTTTCTTGACCTTATCGCTATCATAACGGCGGCTTGCATTCTCCATGCCATCCGTTGTGATGACGAACAGCGTGTGTTCAGGCACATCCTCAATTCTTGCGTACTTATGGACATTTCCAATGTGATGAATTGCTCCGCCGATAGCATCCAGAAGGGCGGTGCAGCCGCGAACGGAATAGTCACTGTCGGTCATCGGCTCGACCTTTTGAACTGGTACACGGTCATGAATAACCTCGCTCACGTTGTCAAAGAGGACGGTAGAGATCAATGCCTCACCATTCTCTTTTTTCTGCTTTTCAATCATGGAGTTGAAGCCTCCGATGGTGTCTGCTTCCAGCCCGCTCATCGAGCCGCTGCGATCAAGGATGAATACAATCTCCGTTAAGTTTTTTCTCATGTTCAGTACCTCCGTATATAAAAATATGACTGCTTGGCGTCTCACCTTACAGTCATATTGTACTTCGGTATTCACTTCATTTGGTCGCATGGCAAGCGACATTATTCCAGCGATGAAAACAGTTCTCCGCCAATACTTAGAATGTCATCCATCGGAATCTTCGTGCCGTCCTGCATGGTGATTCGCCGCTCGAAATCATCAACCTTTTTGACCGCGCTGGTAGCTGTTATGTATTTGCCGCCAGCCTTCCGCTCATCAGGCTGGAAGTAGGTAATGGTGACTTCCGGTGCATCATCAAGGGCGTCCATGAGAAGCTGATACTTCATGTCCAATGCAGTCAATGCTTCCTCGTCAAGCTCGATCTTATCATCGGTTAGACGCCCGGTTTCTTTGATGGCAGCATCGTAGCCGGTGAGTGCTGCGAAGGGAGCGAACTGCGCCGCACGATCTGACATTGGCATCTGTGGTCGCGTCTTGGAGACGTGGTGAGGACGCCCCATAATCTCATCATATTTGCTTTTCATGTGCATCCCACATCTCCTTTTACAGTCAAATAATAGTTACAGCGTTGCCTTTTTCCACTTCCTGATCTTCGTTCTAAATGTTCCAAAGGGAGCAACGGTATTGACGTGAATAAACTTGTAAACCTCCCATACCGCTGTTTTGGTAGCATCATCTGCCCACTTTCTCATGTGCGGTTGAAATAACTCTTCTTCACTCATAGAATCAATCATTGTCTGGATAGAAGTAACGTTTCCTTTTAACTGATCCTTCAATTCCACTAAGGATGAATGAGAGTATGTATCTGTGAACCATTGGTATAGATCGCCCAGCTGATTCCACCTAAACAGTTCTGATGGTGTTTTCACTTCAACTCCGCGCTTCTCGTCATTTTCCCATTTTAGAAGCAGCGTTGTCCAACCGATCTGATAAGCAAGATTCTCAGCCGGTGTTCTGTCCACCTCGGCTACTCTTATATCTTTTAGGGCTTCCGGAATAGAATCAAATTCAGCAATGTATTTTTCAAAGCCTTTGCTGATTTCGGCTTTTAATTCCTCTTTATCCTTGTATGTTCTCAAAATATTTTCTCCTTGAAATTGAATTGCTGTTCACGCCTTATGCCCGCCGATCTGAGCATTTCGATCCTTTGCGGTTGCGCCTTCTTCAAGATTCATCGCCTTGAGGATCGCGTTCTTTCCGTACTTCTTCTTGATGGCGAGAGCAGCCTTCTGAATTTTTCGCTCCCGTTCCAAGGCAGCGTCTTCGGCTTTCCGCTTTTCCTCTTCGGCGGCATAGTCAGTGAAGAGGTCAAGCTGGACAGCACCGTCATTTTTCTTCGGTGCGTCCGCTTCCGGCAGGACGTGATTTGCCACAACATACATACGGCGGACAAGCAGATTCTTGTCCACGATCCGGTCAAACAGCTTTGACACAGCACACATTATTTTGCGGGTAGAGGATGTGTGACCGTCGAGGTTAATAGAGCCGTGCGCCTGTTTGGGAATCTCTCGACCGTAGGGGTCTTTCTCCACCGCGCCGTGATACCTTGCCCGCCGCGCCGGGTCGGTCAGGTTCTCAATATCGTAGCCAACGGTGAGAACCATTTGATCGGTGACAAGCCCCTTGTCCACCAAGTCCAGCACAAGCAAGTCCGTCATTTCCCGGACAACCAGCTTCGCCTTCTGCGGCTCATAGGGACAGTGCAATACCTGACCGGAACTGAGGCTGTTGGAGCTGGGACGGTATGCCTTGATCGCTTCAATGGTCGTAGGCTCCCAGCCCCACGCATGGTCGATGAGCAATTCCGCGTTCTTTCCGAACAGCTTGTAAAGCAAGTCCTCGTTCCGCTCGGAACAGAGGGCAACATCGCCCATGGTGAACATTCCATTCTGTTCAAGTTTCTTGGCAATGCCTCGACCTACGCGCCAGAAGTCCGTGAGGGGCTGATGCGTCCAAAGCTCACGCCGGAACTTCATCTCATCCAGCTCCGCAATGCGGACGCCGTTCTTGTCGGCGGGGATGTGCTTCGCCACAATGTCCATTGCCACTTTGCAGAGGAAAAGATTCGTACCGATCCCGGCGGTTGCTGTGATGCCGGTTGTCTCAAGTACGTCGAGGATGATCTTCATGGCGAGGTCATGTGCCGAGAGCTTGTAGGTATTCAGGTAGTCCGTCACGTCCATGAACACCTCGTCGATGGAGTAGACTACGATGTCCTCCGGCGCAATGTACTTGAGATAGACCTGATAGATGCGGGTGCTGTACTCCATGTAGTACGCCATCCGAGGCGGCGCGATGATGAAGTCAATCGCCAGAGACGGGTTTGCTTGCAGCTCCGAGAAGAAGTGCGATGTGCCGTCCAGTCTGTGTCCCGGTGCGTCGTGCTGCCGTCCGACATTCGCTTCCTTCACCCGCTGCTTGACTTCAAACAGCCGCCCGCGTCCGGAGATGCCGTAGCTCTTGAGGGAGGGCGTGACGGCAAGGCAGATGGTCTTGTCCGTCCGGCTTTCGTCCGCGACAACAAGGTTTGTGTCCAGAGGATCTAAGCCGCGCTCCCTGCACTCCACGGAGGCATAGAAGGATTTCAGGTCGATTGCGATGTAAGTGCGTTGCTTCATCTTCTTTGCCTCCGCTTTCTTCTTAGATTAGCTCTAATGACATTTCATTAGAGTTTTTAATGTTGAATACGACACGCCATTCAATATCACCCTCCACCGGCTCAAAGTGTAGAGAGGAACAAGCCGCATGGAGTTTTTCTTTTGAGCTGCCTCCACACACGATTGCGATTGGACCGTCCGCTCCGCCGATAATGCCGATACAAGCAATATCGTTTTGTGCCTCTGGTGCATAGCGGTCAGAGCATGAGGCAATTTCTAAAGGCTTGTCTCCCTCAGCGCAATCACAGATCGAAATATCATTGTCCGGTTCAGGAGAAAGCGTATAGCTCATAGCAGTAAAATGCGTGGGATAGAACCACCGGTCGGAACCAACGAACTTTTCAGAAATTGTTTGCTGCTCCATTTCCTGAACGGTCAATGTATATTTTGTTCCGCTGACCGGATGGGAAAAAGAAAACGAATCGCCGGGAGCGTGTGTCTTGAAATGCGGTCCCGGGACACGGCGTGACTGCTGTTCCATTGTAAGGGAGAGGGCTTTTATTTCAGGACGGCGTTTGCTTGTCCATGGAAAAGCTGCCCGAAAAATCATCCATCCATAGGATGTATCCAAACCATAGTGTTCTAATGCCCACTTTGCTTCCGCTTCATTGATCATCCTGTCCGGCAAACATGGATTAAAGACCACCGAACAGCCGTGGGAGGTCAGCATTGTTTTCCCGTTCAATTCCAAACGAGGAATAAAGTCAAGGCAAAGTGGATTGTCTAAATCTATCTGCATTTGCTGCTCCTGTGTGAAGTATTCGCAGGAGTCGTTTTCGGGGTGTAAATCCCATTTAGTCATGAACTTACGAATGTCTTCATCTGGGGTGCGCATACAAAAGTCCATGACGAGTCCCTTACTGCAAGAATACGCCGCAGGAATAACCCAATGATGCCCAGCCCAGTCAAATTGCTTATTCAACCGGATTTCCGTTCCGGCACGGCCTTTTCCCGAATGTCCCCAGAAGTTTCCCTCAAAGTAGACCTTCCACTCAGGCATGGTCAGTTCTGCTTCCGGGTTCATATCAACATCATAATAGTCCTCGGTGTACTTGATCTTGCTGTAATCAAAAGATGCTTGCAGTTTTTTGATGTATGCCCACGGCTGTTCCATAGGCGTCAATTTCATTTTCTCGGCAAGCTCTAATAGCGTTCTTTGCTGATCCTGCGTTGGAGGGTTATCCCGCAAAAAGGCTTCAAATTGGGACTTATCCAACATCCACGCCTGTTCCAACGCTGCCGAATCACTGCAAGCAAGGAGCAGCCTCAAAAAGTCTTCAAAATTGTTTGCCAACGGATGAACATAATCAGGAGCCGAGTTCATGGGACTAACGGAAAAAACCACGCCGCCAAAGCCTCGAACAAAGCAGAAGTGGATGCCATCCACACCCGCCCAGCCAAAAATAGATGCACCTTTGGGCGTGCAAAAGTAGGGGTTATTATCTTCACGACGCTCCACCCCTACGGGCGAAAGGTCAATACCACTCCGCAAAAATTTCTGAAATACTTTATCCATAAGCCTTATGCTCCTATCAAGCTCTGGTCAAAGGCAAACAGAGCCTCGTTGATCTCAAAGACGTTATAGTTCCCATGCTCCACGAAATACTCCACGATGATGTCAAACTTGTTGGAGTGGGAGAGTGCAAAACCAGCCTTCATGAGCATATCCTTCATTTCCGCAAGGGGCAGCTCAAGGGCAATGGAAAACGCAATGACTGTGGGCTTGGAAGGCTTGTAGGACTTGTCCGAGCGGATCTTCGAGAAGAGTTTCCGGTCAATGTTCGCCTTCTTGTAGCACTGTGCGTCCGTCATGCCGCGTTCGTCAATCTTCCGCAGCAGCATCTCGGAAAAGCTCTCATCGATCTGTTCCAGTGCATCGTCGAGAGTTGCCGCCTTTTTAGGAGCAGCCGCCACAGAGACAGGAGGGATGAGCTGTTCGATTGCATCTTCATCGCAGACGGATGACTCGCAAGGCATCGGCTCTTCCATCCGGAAGGCACTCATTCTGCGCAGCCGCTCAGAACGAGGATCGGTATGCTCATCCACATAGCGGTCGTCTATGTACGCTGCAATGTCGGCAAACAGCTTGCCGCTGATCTGATAGGCTTTGCGGTCGAAAATGACGATGTACACCGTCATTTCGTTTTCAAGGAGGAAACTGCTAATGGTGTCAATCGCCACTTTGAGAGCCTGATCCTTCGGATAGCCAAAGATGCCAGAGGAAATCAGCGGGAACGCAACCGATTCACATCCGTATTCCTTCGCCAGCATGAGCGATGTCCGATAGCAGGAGATCAGCAGTTCGCGCTCACCATGCCGCCCGTCATACCAGCGCGGACCGACTGCGTGAATGATATATTTGCAGGGCAGACGATAGCCCTTCGTGATTTTTGCGCTCCCGGTTTCGCAGCCGTGGAGCGTTTCACATTCTGCCAGCAGCTCCGGTCCTGCGGCACGATGAATGCAGCCGTCCACACCGCCGCCACCCAGCAGCGACTCGTTGGCAGCGTTGACGATGGCGTCCACCTTCATTTTTGTGATGTCATTTCTGACGATTTGAAGCGGCATGATCAAGCCCTCCCATTCGGTTACTTCGCGCCGGTCAGCAGTTTGTCCAGCGGGATTCTTTCCGGGTATTTTCCTTCGGTCAGAATGTCATATAAATACCTGTTATCCAGAATCATATCATCCCGGATAAGCTGCCAGTTTGCCTTTTTCCTGAAAAACACCTTGAAGATCAGGAAATTCATGATCGCCCCAATTACCGGCGTGGTCATGCCGAAAGCCTCGGTGTGAGAGAAATGGCATCCTGTTTTGGTTCTTTTCCCTTCAAAGGTGATGAACGCCGTTTTCTTGTCGCTCCGGAATACAATGCGGAAGTGGTTCTCATCCTGTTCGCATTCCGTAATTGTGCCGGTCACATCGTAGTCCAGCCCCATGACGATCTCGCGGAAGCGGATCTTGCTTCCTGCGTTATAGTTTCCGTTATAGAGATTGCATTCGATGTGGTAGGGACTCCATTTCACAAACTCTTCCTCAAAGTTAGCAGTCCATGCCTTTAATTTTTCATAGGAAGCCGGAATCTCTATCTGCTCGGTAAGTACAACCATTTTTCTATTTCTCCTGTCAAAGCCGTCATCCCAAAATGATTTTTCTAAGTCTTTCTAAATCGTCCTCATCCGGATGGGAAAGCGCACGGTCAAAGTTTTCAATCAGTGCATCAATATTTGCCGGATGCTCCGGCTGTGCCTTCATTTTCATATAGCGATCCCGTACCGACTGCGGCATTTTCCCCTGACACATATATTCTCCGACCACGGTATTGCTTGGGTCAACAGACTGCTTGACGTGATCGAGGATTTTCTGGAAATATGCCGCACTGCCGCCGAAGCCCGCCGTCCCGAACAGAAAAATCTTTTTGCCTCTCAGCTTTGACAGCAGTTGCAAGACAGCACTGTCCGCATTGCCCTTATCCGTCCAAAAGCCGACATAGAGCATTTCGGAGTACAATTCCGCCGTTTCAGGCGCACCAAAATAGTCACAGTCTTCTGCCGGAAGCACTGCGCGAATTGTCTCGGCAAGTATTTTCGTGTTACCGGTCAAGCTGCTGAATATGATCGAATATCTTCCCTTATCCATAGCAAAAGCCTCCTGTCTTATCAAAGCGGCATCGGTGTCCGGGCGATCAGAATGACCGCCAGAATCGCGCCCACAAATGC
>OKRY01001043.1_pt1 | contig 22873 bp, 19 predicted proteins | sample 1601121 | NCBI WGS metagenome assembly OKRY01 (sample SAMEA3541546, study PRJEB24748) | human gut metagenome | biome: human gut; feature: human-associated habitat; material: faeces | place: China | collected 2012
TCATTGATAGAGGTGGTTATTTGCCAAACAAGGAACATTGCATGTATATTCGGACTAAACTGTATGACATCACACGCTCGGATGTTATTGAATTTGCCCGTGATAACGGAATTCGTCGTCCCGATGCTATCATCAGAGATGTCGTTTCCTCATTGAAACAATTCCGTACAATAGCAGTTGAAAATGGGGTATCGGAGTCGTGGATAGGCAGAGTTGAGTCAACTATCGCCAACCACCTGAAAGCATGGGACGAATGGGAATGCGAAGCCGAGAATGCTACAATGGAAATTAGCGGACACGCCATCAGCGATATACGTGTTGAGCAGACTTATAAAGGAAACTATCATTTACTGGCAAATATTGATGGAGAAGAGAGGAAATTTGTGATAAGTAAAAAGAAAGAAGAGTTTGTTTATCTCGAACAAATTGGTTTGGCAAATCTTACGACTGAGCATTTGAAAACTCTGGTGGAAAAATGTTTTAATCTGTAAGGTTAAGTTATGCTGACCAAAAGAAAACCCCTTTACAATGAGGATGCTGGGTGATTATTACGATGTTTGCGTTACGATAATTATGTAATGGTGAAAATACTCTATCACAACATATCATATAATATGCAAAACCGAGCTATTTTGTTTACTATATGATACATTGCTTTAAATCATATCAACCAAGACAATATTTGCTACAAGACAAGGAACTTGCCCGGCTCAAAACCATTGGCGAGATGTTCATTTTGAAAAATATATCCCATCTGATTGCAAACAACCTTTGTTCCGTTTATCTCAGCATCAATGTTGGTATGCGAATGACCATAAATCCACGCATCAATGCGACTGTCAGCAATAAGCCCACTAAGTTCAGTTGCAAATGCACTATTCAGCACAGAACCCTTATGATGAGGGGCTACCACCTCTAATGTAGGAAGATGATGCGTTACTACCACAATGTGTTTGGCGGTGCTTTCTGCCAGACTTTGTTTGATGAAATCCAAGCAGAAACTGTGCATCTTATTGAATTCCTCTGTCTGGAGCAATTTCCCATTATACATTATCTGCCGAAAGTCGTTCATGCCCTTCCATACGAAGTATTCGTCGATAGGAGAAATCCTAGACCACAAAGTGCTCATGATAAAGTCGGTATCATCAATCCGCACTACCTGATTCTGATAATATCCTACATTGTTTTTGAACTTCCAATTCCATTGCAATCCCTTGTCCATCACATCACAATAATTGTAATACTCATGGTTCCCGGGCACAATGAGCACCTGCCGATAATTTGCAGATGCCCACTTCCAGAAATTGCTCAAAGGAGCAACCTTGTTTTTCAAATAGAATATATCTCCGGCTAGCACCAGAATATCACCTGTTACAGGTAATTCATTATGTTTCATCCACCTGCTGTTATCGCTGAACTCCAAATGCAGGTCGCTCATGTATTGTATCTTCATATCACTGTCCTTTTTCTATTTGTTTGGTAATAATTCTTTTAACCTGTTCAAATGAAACGGGTGTAAAGTTGTTGTTATCAACTCCGACATCGTATTGTGTCGGATAGAGATACTTAAGCCTAGCAGCGTCAATTCCGGTATTGTTCTCCCTTGTGTGAACGTGTCCGAATAGTTGCCACACATCTTTGTATCCGCCATCAAAGCATAAAAAGGGATAATGATTCAAATATATCCTCTGTTTGCCAATTTCTATGTGCATCTGCATTGCCACATATTCAAATCTGTCAATGTAGCCTTGGCGTATATTCTTCAAATCGTGATTACCCATAATCAGATATATCTTTCCGTTCAGTCTGTCAAGGATTTTACTCCATTCGGCCGAACCGCCAAGACAGAAATCACCCAAGTGAAACACGATATCATCTTGTCCGATTGTATTATTCCAATTGGCTATGATAGTTTCATTCATCATCTCCACATCCTTGAACGGGCTGTTACAGAAACGTATGATATTCTCATGATAAAAATGGGTGTCAGATGTAAAGAACACCTTACTGCCGTCAAATTTATAGTTCATTTCTTCTCAATTTATGTGTATCACTGCACGTTAATAATCTGTTTACTAACAGCCCATCAGACGGAAATGGCAGAAGAGCATCGTAAAGGCAACTGTCACAAATAGGCATAATAAAAAATATAGTGCAAACCGAATGTAGAGTCGAGCTGGCTCGAACTATACTGAGGTGCAGCCTATATTGTAGGTCGAAAACCTAAAAAGTTGGAAAGTTTGGTAAAGACTCTCCAACTATTCAGTTTCTATTCTCTCAAAGTACAATAAAGTACTTGCTATGTTCGCTGGAAAGTATTTACTCTACGAGGTTCAATGCATGAAACATGAACACTCGACACGGATTCTGTGCCTTTATTGCTCAGAATTGCGGTTGTTGGTAATATGTTCATTCTGTTTCTTTGCATCGTTAATGTTTATATTGTCTCAAAAGCTGTGCAAAATTAGTAAATAAATCCCAATCACACACCATTTTACATTAAATTCTTTTGCCATGCGGAAAATACTTGGCTCAAAATTTTGTGTTATGCTGTAAAAACATTATGTTTGCATAGCATAATAAAATCGTAATATGAACTTCGTTGATAGAATAGAAGAAACAGCACGACTGAGGGATGCTCTTTCAAGAGAGAAGTCCTCGTTGGTCGTAGTGTACGGTCGCAGGCGGTTGGGTAAGTCAACACTTATCAAAAGGGTCTTGTCGGACAGTGATGTATATTTCCTTGCCGACCGTTCCGAAGGGCAACATCAAAGAATTTTGCTCGCAAAAGTGGTAGCGCAAGTATTTCCTGATTTTGATAAGCTGACTTATCCGGATTGGGAATCTCTGTTTCGTGCGCTCAATTATCGCACAGACAAGCGTTTCACGTTATGCTTGGATGAATTTCCATATCTTGTGGAGCAATCCCCGGAACTGCCGTCAGTGTTGCAGAAACTTGTTGATGAGAAGCAATTGAAGTATAATCTTGTACTTTGTGGTTCATCACAGAATATGATGTATGGACTGTTTCTTGATTCTACTGCACCTCTCTATGGCCGTGCTGATGAGATAATGAGACTTGCGCCGATACGTTTGCCGTATATTCAGGAGGCTTTGAACCTTGATGCTGTGGGTGCCGTTGAAGAGTATGCCGTATGGGGCGGTGTACCTCGTTATTGGGAACTAAGAGAAAACAGGAACTCACTTTCCGATGCGTTGTGGCACAATATCCTTTCGATAAATGGGACTCTTTACGAGGAACCGATAAAACTGTTTCAGGACGATGTGAAGGATATTGTCAAGACTTCTACAATCATGTCCTATATCGGCTCTGGTGCAAATCGTCTTTCTGAGATTGCTTCCAGATGTAATGAGCCTGCAACTAATCTGTCACGTCCGTTGAAGAAACTTATTGACCTCGGATTTTTAGAGAAAGATGTTCCGTTCGGAATTGACGAAAAGAATGCGAAAAAGAGCCTATATAAGATTGCAGACCCATTTATGGCATTCTACTATCAGTTTGTCGTACCAAACCGTTCGTTCATTGAGCTTGGTCGTCGTTTGCCATTAGAACAGGCTTTGGCAGTCCATTTCCCGGAGTATGTGAGTATGCATTGGGAAAAACTATGTAGGGACGCTGTAACGGGAAATATGGTCAATGGAATTGTTTACGGTAAGGCAAAACGCTGGTGGGGACCGGTTCTCAATGAGAAGAAAGAACCAGAACAAATAGAGATTGATGTGATGGCCGAGTCGCTGGATAAAAAATATTTGTTAGTTGGCGAATGCAAATGGACAAATCAGGAGAATGGCAAACAGCAGACAGCCGAGCTTCTCCGTAAAGCCAACCTGCTGCCATTTGCCAAGAATTACAAGGTTCTCCCGGTCTTATTTCTTAAGAATGCACCGAAAGATGATGTCGGAAATGCGATGTTGCCGGAAAATGTCGTTGAGTTGATGAAATGAATTGACTAAATTAAAGAACTATGAGCGGAGGATATTTTGATAGGAGTACATACGCAATGCGTGAGATTGCTGATACTATTGAGCGTGATATTGCGAGGGCATTGAAACCTAAACCTGAGAAAGTTCAAGAGGATTATTGGACTATTTACGAGAAAGATTGCTTTGGCTCATACCATAGTTATAGAACTTATATGGATTTTGGCTGTTATGATGATGCGGAATCTTTTCTTCTGAGAGATAAAACCATAGTCAAGGCGGAACAAAAATACGCAGACCGACGATTCTTTGATGATGGGGTAATATTCCAATCAACAAAGCGATATATGTCAGACACTCCTGATGACGAACAGATTCCGGTATTGTACTCAATCCATCATTGTTATTATGACCATTATCCGTATAATGCTGATGTATTGGAACTATCGAATGAGACGATTGATGCGATGAAGGAGGCATATCGGCAAATTCGTATAGCAGAGATATATGCTACTCGTGTAGATTGGATGATGAGTGGTGATGATAGCGAAGAGAGTTTCCGTGAACGCATCAAGGAAGACTTGGAGGAGCTGGAAAAGGAATATACGGCTAAAGACTGGACATATCTCGATGAAGATGATGAATAACATCGAAATATAACACCAATTCCTCCATAGTTTTTAATTTAAAGGCTAGCCTTTGGCTCTTTCAAATATTAATGCTAACTTTGCAAATTATTACAAGAAGTCGTAATGAGATGAAAACTGAAGAAAAACCTATACCAGTAAACAGAATTAAAGCGGTATTAGCGGAGAAACAAATTACTGCCAAACAACTTTGTCTTGCTGTTGGAAAAAATGAGACCACGATTTCGCGTTGGTGTAATAATAAAATTCAGCCGTCAGTTACTCAACTTCAAGAAATTGCTCACTATCTCGATGTAGATGTGAGAGAATTATTATGTTCAACTAAGTAATTGGCATATGTTTAAAGTCGTATGGGATAAAGATAATAATGGCGTTCGCTTGACTATGGCACCAAAGTCAGGCGAAGCATTAAACGTATGTCCTCGTCCTGTGTTTTGGGAAGAGTTGGACTTCCTCGGCCTTGATAAACTCGGTTGGCAATATCCTCACTCGCAAGAACCATTACTATGGGCTTGCGACCGCCGCTATTTTTACAAAGGAGAACTAGTCCTCGAAACAAGAGGTGGCAATTTATTTGATTCTCCAATACTCACTCCTATATCTAATCCAATCTCTCTTGAGCCCGCTGATTTGGACGGTCTTGAGACTGCAAATATTGATAGCTTATTTCTTATTGAACATGAGGCTATGGACTTTATTGACCAAGTTTTTGATTCTCATATAACAAAAAGGGCAGATAATCCCAAAATAGAATATGAGAAGTTGGCATCCAAGATGGAAACAGCGACAAGTCAAAAACACACAGTAGTCAAGGAAGATTGCGGTTCCTTCGATATAATGCCAGAAAGTGAAGCAGAAAGGTTAGGTAAAAGGAAAATTTACAATAGTAAGATTGACCTTGCTATTGTCTCGTTTTCCGGAGGCAAAGACTCTCAAGTTGTGCTTGACTTAGTTTCTCGTGTTATCCCTCCTGAAAAGTATTATGTTATCTATTCAGATACAGGATATGAGTTGCCGACCTCGTTATCGCTGTATGAAGAAGTTAAGGCTAAATACAAAAAGGAATACCCAAATCTAAACTTTTATACAGCTAAAAATCATCAGCATGTTTTATATTATTGGGATGAATTAGATACGCCAAGTAAAATACATCGATGGTGCTGTGCAGTTATGAAAACTGCACCTTTATATAGACTTCTGAAAGAATTATCCCAATTAGGCAAACAACCAAATGTACTTGCTTTCGAAGGTGTGCGTGCAGAAGAAAGCTCCACTCGAGCAACTTACGCAAGAATTGGTAGAGGAGTAAAACATGGAAATGTCGTAAACGTACGACCTATATTTGAGTGGTCTGTTACAGAAGTGTGGCTGTATATATTACTTCATAATCTACCTATAAATAAGGCATATAGAAAAGGCCTCAATCGAGTGGGATGTGTTATTTGTCCATTAAGCTCTGAACTCGGAGATTGTTTGGATCATAAGTTCTTCCCTGAAACATCTCAACCTTTTATTGACAAATTAAGAGAAAATGCCTCTAAGGCTGGTATAAAGGGCATTGAAACATATCTCAAGGAACGCAAATGGAAGGTAAGAGCTGGTGGCAATAGGCATGAAACCAATTCAGCCATTGAATATTATTCTCATAATAATGATTTTAAAGCAGTAATAACTAATCCAAAAGAAGACTTCTTTGAATGGATTAATGTACTTGGCCCAATTAAAGTCCTAAACATAGGAAATGGCAAATACGATATTAACCTTAAATTCCGAGAAACTATATATTCTATAGCTATCGTTATTGAAGATAATGAAATGCAAGTAGATATCAAAGATTGTTTCCATGATATTCCTTTCATTAGCTTGTTTAAACGTGTGCTAAACAAAACAGTTTTTTGCGTGCACTGCGAGGTATGTGAAGTAGAATGCCCAACTGGGGCTCTTTCTGTTGTACCTTTGGTAAAAGTGAACGCTTCAAAGTGCATTCACTGCCACCGTTGCTTAACATTCAAAGACAATGGATGTGTTGCAGCCAATTCTATTCGCCAAACATCAACAATGATAAATAATGAATCAAATATGAATATATTCTCAATTAAAAAGTTTAACACTTTTGGATTACGAAACTCTTGGATACAACAATATTACAAGACTCCTGAAACATTCTTAACTCAAGAAGCAAAGGACTACCTAAATGTTAAGAAACAACTTCCAATCTTTACAAATTGGTTGATGAGTGCAGGACTTGTTGATCCCAAAGATAAGTCTCAGACTGAATTATCGAAGTCCCTTGCAGATTACCTTACCACAGATTCGGCATTATTCTGGCAAATGTTATGGGTCAATCTTTGTTTTGACAACGAGTTGTGCTTATGGTTTAGCGCGAACATAGGCTACGATAGATTATATTTAAGAGAAGATCTTACGGCATTGATGGAACATACCTTCAATACAGTGCCAGAGAGTTCAAGGGATAATGCACTGAAATCTCTTCTTAATACTTTTAATGAAACGCCTTTGGGAAATAATATGAATATTGGCCGAGTAATTAAAACAGGTAATAAAGTAAGTGTTAGACGTAGTCCTCTAAATGATGTTTCTCTTCCTGTAATGGCATACTCATTATACCGTTATGCGGAGAAAACCGGACGTCATTCTCTGACAGTTTCCGAACTGTACAACTCGGAACAAACTGATGGCATCGTGTGCCAGTTTGGCATTGAGCGTGAACCGCTCGAACAGACACTCCGATCATTGGAGCAGGACGTAAACCACGTGCTCCGTGCCGAACTTAAAATGGGGCTTGACAACATCATCTTGCGCGAGGACTTAACTTCAGAAGACATCATTAAGCTTATGCTTAAATAGTCAATCAGTATTATCATGGCAACTAAATATTCAGACTTCATCCATCTGCAAAACTTTCTGCCTGTATATGATATATTGGACGAAAGTTCTTCTTCATGGCAATCTTTTATTCCTACAACGCAATTTGATGAAATGCTCCAGCGTTCGCTGACTGCGATAACAAGCACAGAGATCAGCAAACGTAAAAGCGTTTGGGTGCGTGGTACTTTTGGTACTGGTAAGAGCCATGCAAGTGCAGTAATCAAACATCTGCTTTGCGATAATTTTGATGCAATCAATTCGTATATTGATAACATCAAGAATCCTGCACTTAAAGCACAACTCCGAAATCTGCGACAGAAAAAGCGCTACTTCGCCGTAACCCTAAAAGGCGTAGAGAAGGCATACGATATACCGCGCTTCACACTCTCGCTTCAACGTGCAGTAAGCGCTGAGTTGAAATCTAAGGCTCCTGATTTTGTCGTAGCTTCAGACTTTACAGCAGCCATAAACTGGATTGAAAGCCATCGCCGTATATTTGAGACAGAAGTCATACCGAACTCAGAAGAACTGGATGACATAATCAGCACTGCTGACGATGCCATTGGTATGCTTAAAACAGGAGGTCCCGATTTTTATATTACTGTTGAAAAAGCCATAAGGGAAACCATCGGCTCTGTATTTGAACAGACATCTATTAGTGATTGGCTGGCCGAAGTAGAGAAAGAGATTGAACACCGCGGTATTGCCGACGGCTTAATCATATTTTGGGATGAGTTTACATCGGTAATGGATACGCTAAAAAGCGACCGTATCAATGTGCTCCAGAACATCGCCGAGAAATCGAAGAATAATAATGTATTCTTGTTCCTTATCTCTCACCGTGTAGAGTCACAATCGAGTGATACCAAAGGTAAGGACATCACTAAGATGAGCGACCGCTTCGATGAAATCGAGTACCGAATGGATAGCCTAAGCACATACCTAATTATGCGCCACAGCTACACCATTCCCGGTGAAGAATCGAATCAGTTGTTCCAGGCCCTGAAGACAAAAGTTCTTCCGAAGGTTGATAATATTTTGGATTTCCTCACCAATGGAAACCCGGAACAAATCGGCCATATTAAGAGCCTTTTGCCACTGCATCCCTATACTGCATTCCTTTGCTCGGAAATCTCGAACTATGTAGGCTCGTCAAACCGAAGCGTTATTAAGTTTATGCACGACGGCGATACCGGTTTTAAGGCATTCCTTAATAACGAGAATAATTATGGTGTAGATATGCTTATGACGGCTGATACACTATGGGACTTCTTCTATCCGTCCTTTGATAACGACCCAGCGAGTACAACATTCATAGGTATGTTTACGTCGTATGGTGATAAGGTAAAAGCGGAGAGTGAAGACCATTTGCGAGTATTCAAGGCTATACTTCTTCTCAATGCGCTATCGCCCAAGTTCAAGAAGTCAATCGAACTAATGATACCGAATGACAAAGTCATTGGTTATATGTTCGCAGGCGATCGCGTACATGACAAGATTACAGATATTTTGAACTGGCTCGATGAGAACAAGATTGTTACCCGCGACATCTTTGGCGAGTTCAAAATTCGTGGTACATCGTACAATCAGAACGAGATGAATAAACGTCGTCAGGACGAGGAGTTGGTTTATAAAACCGCTACCATGGTGCTTGACTACGATATTCCAAGCAAAGATTCTTTGCAGAGCTTATTTCAAATCGGCGTTTCCGTTAAGCGAGAGACCTCTGTGCAGTTCTTCTCATGCGAAGATTCGGAACAGCTTTTGCGTAGTAAACTCAACAAGTTTACCCAAGATAAGCCTAACTATCTTCATGTGGCATTTTTCCTCTCGCTCAATGAGGAGAACCGCGATATGAAGATGTCGCAACTCAATAATTTCTCAAAAGAGTTTGAGAACCTTATAGTTGTACTCGCTGATGAAGTGCTGTCGAAGTCAACATTCACCAAGTTCATCGACGCGGTTGCCACCGCAAAAGTAGCTAAGAGCCACTTTAACGAGGCAGACAGCAAAGAGTTTGAACGTGCTGCTCATGCTTTTGTTAGCAAATGGATTACTCAACTTCACAATAATACCTATTCTGTTTATTTCAACGGCCAGAGTTATTGCGAAGGTACCGTCGACCAGTTGTCTGACCTTCTCAACAATAAACTCAGTGCAAAGGTATATACAAAAGGTTTTGAAACCCAGAAATTCCCGGCAGGAGCGTCTGTGCCTTATACCTTCTTCAACGACAAGAACTGCCCGACCGTAATTCAACAAGTACTTCAGGCGCAGACACGCGATCAGCTCATAACATTTAAGAGTAATGCCGCATGGCTCAAATACATATTTGAGGAAAACGGCAACACTTTAGTAAAGAACGATGGCGAGCTATCGGATAACGCACTCAACGGACACTCGTGGCTCGTTGAAGTGTACCGCCATGTTGAGACCTGCCTGGAGAAAGCTCGCAAAGATTACGCCGATAAATTCAGTTTATCGGACGTTCTCGCATCCTTTATCAAAGAGCCTTTCGGTATGTTCACCTCAATGCTTAACTGCGCTGCCGTTGCATACGGCCTTCGTCAGTATAAAGGTCAGCTGTTCCAAACCGCGACATCACAGCCCATCTCGAACGAGGCACTTGCAGAAATGGTGCACGAACTATTCAAGATGTGGAAAGAGGGCAAATCGGAGCACAGCAACAAAATGATGCTTCGCTTCGGTTCGAAAGAAGAAAGCGAACTCGCAAAACTCTTATACGACACCTTCGATCTTGGAAAAATTTTAAAGGTCAAAGCAAGCGAAATCAAGAGCCTTGATAATGCGAAATGGTATATTCAAGAGTTCTGCAAAGCATTTGCCGGTCAGCCGCTTTGGACGCTATTGCACATGCCCGGCCTTTCAGCCGATTTAAAAAAGGCTATTCAGTTGCTTGTTGACCTCTTTATGCAAGAGAATCCTTCGGTTGAAAAAATCAAGGAAATCTATCGTAGCATCAAGGGAAATAGCGTTGAACTCAATCTTCTGTTGATTCAGAAAGATAACTATGACAAAGGTTTTATTGCTTTCGTTGATGCTATCGGCGGCATAAGAATTGAAAAAGCATGGTGGAATGAGATGCTGGATAAAATCAACCAGCTTCCCAGTGAAATCGCCTTTCGCAAAGAATCCGATGTAGAGAAAACAATACTTCAATTCTACATAGCTAAGACGACGCCCCCTCCGACACCACCAGCCCCTGACGACCCGGATGACCCGACATTGCCAATTTCCCCCACACCTTCGACAGATGTAGTCAAAGAGGCGAAGACTAAGATAAAGGCGACGAATATGCCGAACACTATGTGGCAGATGGCTATTCTGAACTTGCTTGACGAGTTTCCCGAAACCGCAGATTTTTTCAAACGTCTTTAACCATGGATGCTTCCGATAAAATAATTTTTCTCCATTCGCTGGATGAACTTAAAGAAGCCATAATTGCGGACACTACTTCGCAAGATGTTTTGGCGCAGAGATACTGCGTCCGCTTTATCATGCTAAATAATTTTGATGCGTTCAGAGAAGTATATAAATTCCTTGTGAAGGAACTTAATGTAGAACTCCTCGATATTGAAAATCTTGCAAAAGGTGAGGATAAAACCATCACCGTTGACACCCTTAGTGATGCTGTTAAAGGCATCACCAAATCAACACTCGTGACACCATTCTCCGAGCTTGTGAGGTTTTATAATGTCGAAAAGTTCAATGGCTTCTTCAACGAAATTATTTTAACGGAGGATATAAAGAACCCGACAAAGCGTATATACATTCCAATCATAGGACTACATAATCGCTTCTCGGACTTCCTTAAAAGTTTCGGACGGATTGAAGAAAGTGCCCCCATTTGGCAGTATTACACATCAAAGGACGATAAAGTCATGGTCTATGTTTCCCGGTTTAAACACTTTACTATTCCGGAGAAACTGAATATTTGCTCTCTCGCCACTATGCGAGATTGGTTGCGCTTTTGGAAAGCACTGGCTCCAAAGGATAAAATTCTTTGTGGTGCTCGTCCTATTCTCAATTGCTGGCAAAATTCCAAGCCTGACTCAATCTTCACATTCCAACCGATAGATAATGCTCACACATTTATCACCGAGTTCCTTGAATTGAATATACCTATTCAATATAAGGAAGATGAATCGCAGTATTGGGAAGAGTTGCTGAACCATATCGGCAAATCAAATTCTACGATGTTTGATTTATCTCGTTTCGTTGAGAAACACTTCAACCGAATGACAATCAGCATCTCGGATGTCCTGGAGTTGTGGGCATTTGATAGCACAGATAAATTTGGCCGATGGCTGTTGAAATATTATGCACTAAATTTTAAGGCAAAAGAACTGACTGAATATCTGCGCATAATATTAGAAGAAACCAATGATTTCCTGGTTGGCAACTCTCTGTTTGTGAGTGTGGCAGAACGCATATTCTATGCCACTCCAGCCGAACGCGAACGATATTTTGACCCTCGCAAGAAACTGATGTATGATTTGCGTAGTGAGTTCAGAACACTTACGCCTCCGGAGCATCAAGACTGGGTAAAAGAGCAAATCATTACAATCGCTCAAAATGACGATAGCCTTGCACAAGCCAAACGCTATTGTACCTCAACCTATGATTTCGAGGAGGAGTTGTTCCTCGGTTGGTATGTGCTTCGTGGACAAAAAGATTTTGGGCTTAGCCATATTCAAGAATATTTCCCCGAATTGTACGGCTATCTGACACCGTTTGAAACGTTGTCAATAAAGCAGAGTCAATCGTGGGCATCGGAATATTTCAATCAGTTCCGCGCAGCTAAAATTAAAGATGCCATTACCGACACACTCGCAGATTTGCTCAAACAGCGTAATGGGTCGGCAGAGTCCTTCTATGACTGGTATTTTGGCTTTGAAGAAAGCCATGGCATTCTCGCCGACATTGACGCTACTAAGAAATTCCCCGTCGATAAAGTGTATTGGGTAGACGGTCTCGGCGCTGAGTTCATACCATACATTCTCTATTTGCTCGACCAGTCCAATTCCGGATATGATGCAGTGCTCACTCAGGTAGCTCGCACTAATATACCGTCGAACACTCATCTTAATTCGTTTGAAGTTGACAATAAGAAAATCTTCAAGAAAGAGGCTCTGGATGAACTAGCCCATGACGGTCATTACCAAAAGTACCTTACGCTGATTAAGGAACTTAAAACTGTTAGACAGATAATTGAAGATATTCTTAATGATAATAAAGTCGGCAAACATACAATCGCCATTGTCTCAGACCACGGTCTGAGTGCTATGTCGCGAAACTGCGAGTCTTTGAAACTTGATTCAAAGACTAAACATGAAGGCCGGTATGTTTTGCTCGACAGTGACAGCGGACTGGAGCATGATGTAAATTTTGTGGTTCACACTAACGAACACGATGGCAAGAAATACAAGGTAGCACTTTGCCACGCTTCGCTTGGAAAGAAACCGACCCACGAAGTGCATGGCGGCGCAACTCCCGAAGAAGTGTTAGTGCCGTTTATTGTTATAACTAACGACGACCTCGCAAAGCCTCTGATTTTCGCAGTTAAACCTAAAGAAACGAGCATACCCGTTTCAGATAAAAAGGTATCCTTCACAATCATGCCCGCGCCTCAATCTGCGACTGTCATCTTCAATAGTCAAGAAATCCCGTTGACGAAGAACGGATTGCAGTGGGAAGCAATGCTATCGTCGGCCACCGAAGGCAAACACCAATTGACGGTTATGCCATTCCGCGGCAAACCGATTCAAATCGAAATAGAAATCTATGGCATGGGCTTTAGCTCGGCTTTATCAGACTTTGAATTATGAGTGAGATAGGAAATAAAATTCGTGAAGTCTTTAGGGAGTCAGCCGTCTATAAAGACCCTGCCAACAATGAGGTGTTTGTGGGCCGCAACCTGCCGTCTTTCGTGAAAGACTATCTGATTGCGATACACATTGACATGAACGGCCGGCTTCGCCGTGACGACCTTGTTAGATTCCTTGACGAACATATACCGCTCAATCCAAACGCTATACGTAGTCGTCTGATGCAAGGTGATGTTATTACACTTCTAACTCGTTTTGAAGTTGGCACTAACATCGCCAAAAATAAAACGCAGTTTCAGATACCTGAAATGGGAATTAAGATGCAAGACACCTCAATTCCTCAATACGTCGTCGACCAATATCCCGACGATTTAATCGATGGCGAAAAATGGGGTATCATAAAACTGGTGTACATCCCGCCTGAGGGTAAAGAAAAAGGCTACATTGAGATGTCGAAATATAAACCATTCCGACCTCTCGAACGCCTTGACTTGAACTCCTTCCGTGAATGTCGTAAAAAGTTCACCGTTGACGAGTGGATTGACGTTATTATATCCGCAATGGAATATACTCCTTCTTCTTTTGCTAATAAAACGCAAAAGCTGGAGTTCATTGCGAGACTGCTACCGTTCATTGAGCCTCGTCTGAACCTCATTGAACTTGCGCCTAAAGGCACTGGTAAGTCTTACGTGTTCGGCAATTTGTCGAAGTTCGTTTGGCTTATTGGTGGTGGCAAGGTTTCACGCGCCAAATTGTTTTACGATAAAGCCCGTAAGACACCGGGCATCATGCTACATCATGACCTCGTCGCTCTCGACGAAATCCAGTCGATAACGTTTACCGACACCATGGAAATGCGTTCCATACTCAAGAATTATCTTGAATATGGAAAAACCAACGTCGACAACTATGAGTTTATGTCGGAATGCGGTCTAATTCTTCTCGGCAATATTCCACTGTCCGAGGACGGTTTTCCAATCTCGGACAATTATGTGGAGGAACTTCCGGAAGCGTTCAAAGAGTCTGCGCTCCTTGACCGTTTCCATGGCTTTATTGAAGGCTGGCTATTGCCTCGCGTAACCAATGACATGGCACTTCGTGACTGGACGCTGAATGTAGAATTTTTCTCCGAAGTCCTACATCAGCTTAGAACGGCTACGGAGTATGTCACCATTGTTAATCAATCAGTGGCAATTCCGCAAGGAGCCGATATGCGCCACCTGAAAGCAGTGCAAAGAACCACTGTAGCGTATTTGAAATTACTCTTTCCCCATATCCTTAAAAAGGAGGATATGGATATGGAAGAGTTCTACACTTATTGCCTTAAGCCGGCAATACATCGTCGCGACATTATTCGCCAGCAATGTGCGAATATTGACCGCGAAAGCTCATTCGCTAAACCTATGCCAGAATTTACGCTCAAATAATGGGAACCAATGCCGACACCGAAAAACTGAAAGAGCTTTATCAATCTCTTGATCGCCTCAAAGCGTCAGGAGAGGATGTCATCGCTGAAATCCGAAGGGAAATCAACAATATTGAGCTTCAATATCTCAAGGACGATTTGTTCCCTGAGATAATGAAAATTATCGGTGAAAGAATTTCTTGGCTTCGGTGTACTATCGACATGAGTTTGCAATTCGATGGCGACAAGCAGCTCGATTATTCTTTCTGCAAATCTGGCTCGATAGTATTTGTTCGTGACAAGTATGAATGTAACGGCCATGATGAGAATGCTATTGAAAAATCAGGAACGGATTCTAATAATCAGGAAATCATAATCGGTACAAGCAATCGAACTAATGGTCATGATACTTCAAAGCACAGCAAAACACATGTGCTCAGAGTGGAGTTTCCTGATGGAAAAGTATTTCAAAGTAATATAGTCAGTGACACTTATACTGCGGTCATAAAAGAAATCGGCGCTGAATTAGTTGATTTAGTAGGCCTTGAACATGCAGGAGTCGGAGTGGTTTCTAAAACACTTGATGCCAAATATGCCAAATATCAAAAGCCTATAGGTGGCGGTTGGTATGTGATGACAAATAGTTCGACACAAACAAAAAGCGAAGATTTGCAGGCTATTTCCGATGAATTGAACCTCAACTTGATAATTAATCTTGTTCCATTGGATGGCTCTGAAACATTATACTTACCAAAGAGTACTAACAAGGAAAGTACACGAACGAAAATACAAGTAACTTTTCCGGATGGTCGTAAAATCTGTCCGTCAAAAGTCTTGGAAGCACTTATTGAGGTCGTAAAATATGCCGGAGCAGAACGGGTACGGGAATTGAGAATCAATTGTTGCGCAGATAATTTAATATTGAAAACTCCTGCACCTCGTTATGAAAAGCCATGCAAGCCTGTTGGTAATGGTTGGTTATGTAATACCTGCTCCGACACTATTACCAAATTCAACCAAATAACCGAGATTTCACAAAAACTCAATCTTGGGATTAAGGCTGAATTAGTATAAGAGTCTCAAGTGCTAATGTAATATGTTGTGAACTGGTGTTTTAATTTACTTGATGTATCGAATCTATAATGGTTTTATGTGATGCCAAAGAATATAGAAATACGGAATAGTACAGCTGAGTTTCTTATCTTCATGCTTGAAGGTAAAGAGGATGGGATGTAATAATGTAAAATACATTTATGAGTATGGAAAAAATAGATTATTGGGGATTGGCAATATTGGTATTCTCACCAATTATTGTGAATGTCATTTTAGGAATACCTGCAATATGTACCGTTAATGGCGACACTAACGGTTGGTTAGGGTTTTATGGTTCATTTGTCGGAGCTATTATTCCTATGTTTATCTTATATCGTACAAGACAATGGAATAAAAAGGACAATGACGAAACAAGAAATCAACAACACAAAATTTTGAAATATCAAGCCAAGAAAATATGGTTTGAGGAATTCAAGAAACAAGTAGATGAAAATTATCGGCTATTGGATTTTCAAGCAACAGCAATAGTCGTAAACAATATTTTGGGGGAGAACTATCAAATCGCCCTGACCTATTTGATTCAATTGAATAGGAATATAGAAATGCAGGGATATAGTTTTGACCTTAGGCTAGGAGGCGGTGAGTCTGAGGAAAAATATGTGGACATTTACAATGAATTATTAAAAGAATACGGTGTGTTGGTAAATGATTTGATTTTAATCTGCAATATTGGAAATGCCATAAATAATAGCGGAGATTATCAAAAATGTGTGATTGACAGCTATAAGTCTCAAAGTGTTTGCCATATTAAAAACGAATTAGTTGAAATTAGTCCTTTTTTAGAGACAATAAACAAAATGGTATGTGATAATAATTCAATAAGTGAAATAATGTCCGTATGTGAAAATCGGGTGACCGACATTCTTACTATTCATGCGAGAAAAGAAAAGCTAATTGTGGCAACAAGGATTTTATTAAGGGATAAAGAGCAGGAAATTGAGAGCATCTTAATTTGAATAAACAATTTGAGCGTGATATCTTAATGTTAATGTGAGTTTGATGAGACATCGTTTTCTGGATAGATACAATAATTGCCAGATAAATAAAAGGGTAAGAATCGCAAATTAAATATGCAACAGAACAAAGTAATCATATACACTGCCAGTGACGGGCAGACAAAAATAGATGTGAAGCTCGAAGATGAGACGCTGTGGCTTACGCAGGCTCAGATGTGCGAACTTTATCAGACTTCCAGAACCAACGTTGTTGAGCATATAAAGCATATATATGAAGAAGGGGAGTTGGATAAAGAAGCAACCTGTCGGAATTTCCGACAGGTTCGGGAGGAAGGAGGCAGAAAAGTAGAGCGAGAAATGACTTTCTACAATTTAGATATGATAATTGCTCTCGGTTATCGTGTCCGCTCCATCATTGCGACCCGGTTCCGCCAATGGGCAACTCTGCGGTTAAAGGAGTATATGGTAAAGGGCTTTACGCTTGATGACGAACGGTTGAAGAAACTGGGAGGTGGAGGCTATTGGAAGGAACTTTTGGAAAGAATCAGGGATATCCGGGCCACAGAAAAGGTGATGTATCGTCAGGTGCTTGAAATATATGCCACCAGTATCGATTATGACCCAAGGGCTTCCGTGTCACAGGAATTTTTCAAGAAAGTTCAGAACAAGATACATTATGCGATTCACGGGCATACGGCAGCGGAGCTTATCGTTGAACGGGCTGATGCAGAAAAAGATTTTATGGGGTTGTTGACATTCAAGGGTAATCATCCTACATTGATGGAGGCCAAGACCGCAAAGAACTATCTGGACGACAAAGAACTTCGTGCCATGGGACAATTGGTTTCAGGATATTTGGATTTTGCTGAGCGACAGGCAGAGCGTGAACAACCGATGACCATGAACGATTGGGCTGCCTATTTGGATAGGATTCTGACAATGTCTGGAGAAAAACTTTTGCAAGGTTCGGGAAGTGTTTCTCATGAAGATGCGATGGAACACGCCACCAATGAGTACCGCAAATACAAGCAACGCACCATCAGCGATGTGGAACATGATTATCTGTTGTCAATAAAAACTATCGAGGATTTGGGTAAGAAAGGTGGTACGCAATAGACTACAACTGAACATTATTAAGTTATGGACAGGAATACCTTATAATTATGGCGCAAAATATAGTGATACGAAATAGCACGGCTGAGTTTCTCATCTTTATACTTGAAGGTCAAGAGGATGGGATTCAGGTGATGTATAAGAATGAGACCATTTGGACAACACAAAAGGCTATGGCGCAGCTTTTTGATGTGGGAGTACCTGCAATCAGCAAGCATCTTAAAAACATCTTTGAGAGTGGAGAGTTGGTTGAAAATTCAGTTGTTTCCAAAATGGAAACAACTGCTTCGGATGGGAAAAACTATAACACGACCTATTATGATCTTGATGCGATTATCAGTGTAGGTTATCGTGTTAATTCTGTTCGTGCCACTCAGTTCCGTCAGTGGTGTACGTTTGTACTCCGTCAGTTTGCTATTCGCGGATATGTGCTTGATCATAAGCGAATGGAGAACGGGGCTTTCTTAGGTGTGGATTACTTTGAGCATTTACTTGCCGAAATAAGGGAGATAAGGCTGAGTGAGCGTCGTTTTTATCAGAAGCTCACGGATATCTATGCTACGGCAATAGACTATAACAAGGATGCTCCGACAACCCGTCTTTTCTTCAAGAAGGTACAGAACAAAATGCACTATGCTGTGCATGAACATACAGCAGCTGAACTTATTGTTGAGCGTGCCAATGCGAAAAAGGAACATATGGGATTGACTACATGGGAGAATGCTCCGAATGGAAAAATTGTCAAAACTGACGTGTCTGTAGCAAAGAACTATTTGCGAGAGAAAGAATTGGATGAAATGGGCAGAATGGTCAATGCATTCCTTGATATGGCAGAAAGTATGGCTAAGCGTCATATACCTATGACAATGGAAGATTGGGCAAAGCGAATAGATAAATTCATTAATTTATTTGATGGCTCGATATTACAGGATAGCGGAAAGGTTTCTGCCGAATATGCCAAAGAGTTTGCTGAATCAGAGTTTGAAAAATACAGGATTATTCAAGACCGTCTTTTCCAATCGGACTTTGATAGATTTGAGAATGATAGTCTTCCTCCATTGGATATGGAATAATTACGATGCCATTCTGAGGTTGGTAAAAACAACTTTGAGAATGTGGCAAATTCGTTTCGCTTAACTGATTGGAGTTGGTGGCAACTAAAGTCAAAAATGATTCCTAAAAGAGTTTGCGAAAGAGCAAGAACAGTTCCTGAAAGACGGCAATAAGTTCCTAAAGGTGATGAAGTGTTCCTGAAAGAAACTGCTGAGTTCACAAAAGAGTTCATAAAAGAATTCGTAAAAACAATCCTGAAATGCGTTCCATAACCTCAATAAAGCCAAATCCTGCTTGCTGGGGGATTGGCAACATCTCACGAGCGATTTATCGCTTGGGGTATTGAGTTACCCTAACTCAATAAGGTTTGTATAATGGGCAAGCCCTAGATGCATTTAAGTAGGCGAAATTCGTATTTTGTCGAGAAAGTAATACCAGAGCTGGCAAAAAGAAAAAATGTCCAAATAACGCCTTTTTCTCATCAATCAGCTTGCTGAAGGATTTGGCAATCTCAAACGACCGATTGGTTGCTTGGGGGATTAGGCTACTGTAATCAAACAATTTAATTGTTGTAATATACCACTGTATATAAACTAATTAAGCATAAAAGTCGAGTATCCACAAAATTGCAAAATTAAAATAATGTCACTACGATGTCACAATAGGATAACCCATCGGATTATATTGAGCAGTGAAGCTGATAATTTACGATGAACAAATCATATCGCTAAAACTCCAATACGAGGTGCATGCTCCTTAATGATGTTGTCAAGGAGTTACTTACAGTGCTGACAATCAACACTGTATTCCATAGATAAAACAGGTGAGGTGCATACTCAGTTAAGCAGCAGCCAAAACAAGAGTGAAAGGCAGGGAAATGGGGCAGAGACAGTAGAATATCACTATAAGGGGATAATATTTCAGGTTTTTCATTCAGTTCAAGCACTTTACGCATGGTAGCGTAATGGTTTTAGCGAGAATTGTATTAACTTTGTGGCACGGACATAAGTTAAAGGCATATGAAAAAGTGGCAGAAAATAACCGGCATAGTACTTTTCACCATAATTGGTTTGTTAGGAGCATTATGGCAAATGGGAACTTACTATGAAATTCGTGCGTGGACAGTTACATTTGCAGCTCACGATTGCAAAGACGCATTATATTTATGTTTGGGTTCCTATGCCTTTCTAATGTGGTTATGCTACCTATCTGCTCTCATCCTATTCATCTGTCTTTGGCGAAAAGGAGGTAAGAAATGAAACATCCATACACAGAATATGAATCATCCGAACTTTGGAAAGTCGTAAAATCTTCTATAGATGAATTGGTTGAAAACAATGACATAGAGCTTTCAACTCCGATAGAATATGTCGTAGGCTATATCTGCAAAAATATATCATCGAATAAAAGGATTGAAAACGAGTAAGGAAAAACAAATTGTAAATAGCTGCTCAATTAAACAAACTAATATGACAGAATCAGAACAGCAAAATATCAAAGAGCAATTCAAGGACATTCTAAGCAATGGCATCGCTCCCATACTCAAAACCGCAGGCTTTAAGAAAAGCGGTTGTAATTTCCACGCTCGTGCTGGGGAAATGGATTGGTGTATCAATATTCAAAAGGAACGTTGGGGATTTAATGATTACACTTGGCAATTTACAATTAACATCGGAGTAACTTGGAATGATTATACAACAAGCCTGTTTGACAAAGCTTGTGATTTTCCTTTGGAAAGTTCCTGTCCTATAAGAGCTCGTATAGGAATGTTTATGGGCAAAGGAGATTATTGGTTCGTACTGCGCCCAAATCAAGACCATTTACCTGTAAAAGAACAGATTTGTTCAACAATAACGGAAAAGGTTTTGCCCGTATTGAACGGAATCAAATGCTTTGATGACGCTTGGAAATATATAATCAAAGACTCCACTTGGTGTGAGTCTTTAACAAACCTGTTTAGCAACAAGCCTGAGCCAAAAGTCTTTGAAATCAGCCCGTTCGGTTTTTATATGTTGTGCCTCCAAACCGAAAAAGAGAAAGAGGCAAAACTATTCAGGGCAGAATTGGAGCAGCGAGGCGCAAACTTGGAGATCTTGGATAAAATCCTCGCCACCTACAAAAAGAATTTGAAGCAATGAAACTTACCGATAAACGCTTTTGGAAATTTGAGGCAATGATGTTGCTCTGCGGCTTTTTGCTGTTTGGCGAATTACTATTAGGCAGTTTATGTAATGGTGGTGTGTTTAACATGTTCGTGGTAGTCGTTCTTGTAGTCCTACTACTTTATTTTGCGATTTGCGGCATTCCTACTTGGCTGTTATACAAAGGCAATTCGTGGCTGAAACTTGCAGGGTATTTATATTTGATCTCTTTCTTGGTATTGGCTGTTCTGCTGTTTATTTTCTCATACGACTGGAATCCGATTACCGCAAATATGCGACCGGCTGACATTTCGCCAGACGAGGGGAAGTATATTACAGACAATGAGCTTGTCACTATTGTTTGTGCATTATGGGCGGTGTTCCTCGCCGTACCAGTATTGATTACCTCATCTCTTACCAAATGCTGGATTGTAACAAGGGTTAAAGCAACGGCAGATGAATTTTCACTTGAAAGCATTGGCGTTAATGGTTTTGCATATTCAAAAAGTAAAGCTCTAAAAATCGCTGAAACATATTATTACTCAAATAAGCCTATACTTGGTGGAGATGTATATCAGTTGAAAAACGGGCAAATCAGAGCAACCAATGATAATTGGTATTGCGACCGCAAGAGTTCGGAAACATTGGCAGCCTATGTGGTCAGAAGTTATAAGATTGCAATTGAATACATCCATCAATTCCCGGATAACTCCAATAGCCTTTTCGGGTTCGTTGTAGATACGCAAGATTAATTTAACGGCATCACAAACTGATATTTCCTCGACCTCTATCAATCTTCCAATCATACCGACCTTCTGCAACATCGCCAACCTCATTGAGTGTTTGGCGATGATTGATTTCATCGAAGGGATGTAGGCTCTCGGCATAGCCGCACATCCATTCGCCAACGGCTTTCTGCTGTTCGGTAGTTTGGCCGTAACTACTCATGACACTCTTGATGTCGGCGGCTTCATCATTGTCGAATATCGACTTGTATTTCTCCGTTCCGTAATGGATGATCGCATCAATAGCACGCCGGAACACCTCACTTGCCTTGTAGAGAATGTTGGCGATGATATTCAGAATGTCCCGACTCGATTTCAACGTGCCCTGCAACCTTTTTATGGTCTTGTCTTTCTCAGCCGTTGCCCGGCTCACTGCAATGCTGATGCGGTGCTGCTCCTCGGTCTTCTGTTCCCGAAGCTGCCGCAAAGCCCTGTCTCTCTCGGTTTCGAGTGCGTCAGCTTGTGCCATCGCGCTGTTACGCTCTAATTCTACAGTCCGTATTGCTTCGGTCAGTTCCGCCGTCCGCTTCTCCACAGCCCTTTTGACAGCATCGGGAAATGATTTCTTGATGCTGTCGTTCTCGGCTTTCAGCTTGTTGTTTTCCTGTTCGATGGCTGCGTATTTGCCTTTGCCGAAAAGGTTGGCGATGCCGGACTTTATGCTGTCCGTGTTCTCCCTGTCAACCTCCCGTGCCCGTTCCTCCTTTTCGGCGATCTCGCTGTCAAGTTCCGCACTTCGTCGTTGCTTCTCCTCGTTTACTATCTGGAGTTGTTCATGTTCGGATCTGGCATCGTCCGTCTCCCTGACGGCGGCATCCCTGTCGGCTTCGGCTGCTTCCTTTTCTGCTTTTACCAGTTCGGCTTCCTGCTTCTGTTTGGCTATGATGAAGTCAGCGCGCTCCAAATGCTCCTTGCCCGTCTCCTCCTTTGTATTCGTTCTCCTTGGTGGAGACCGGATCCCCATTCAGTCCACAGGTACA
>OKRY01001045.1_pt1 | contig 22868 bp, 17 predicted proteins | sample 1601121 | NCBI WGS metagenome assembly OKRY01 (sample SAMEA3541546, study PRJEB24748) | human gut metagenome | biome: human gut; feature: human-associated habitat; material: faeces | place: China | collected 2012
CTACTGATCCTAAGCGTCTGCTGATCGGTGATGATGAGCACGGCTGGGATGACAATGGCGTATTCAACTTCGAAGGCGGCTGCTACGCTAAGGTTATCAACCTGGACAAGGATTCCGAACCCGACATTTACAATGCGATCAAACGCAACGCTCTGCTTGAGAACGTTACTCTGGATGCAGAAGGCAAGATCGATTTCGCTGATAAGAGCGTAACCGAGAACACCCGTGTTTCCTACCCGATCAATCATATTCAGAACATTGTTCGCCCGATCTCTTCTGCTCCCGCAGCGAAGAACGTTATCTTCCTGTCTGCAGATGCATTCGGCGTACTGCCTCCGGTATCTGTTCTGACACCTGAACAGACTCAGTACTACTTCCTGTCCGGTTTCACAGCTAAGCTGGCTGGTACAGAGCGCGGCATCACAGAGCCTACTCCTACCTTCTCCGCTTGCTTCGGTCAGGCATTCCTGGAACTGCATCCTACCAAGTATGCACAGGAACTGGTTAAGAAGATGGAAATGAGCGGCGCTAAGGCTTATCTGGTAAATACCGGATGGAACGGCACCGGCAAGCGTATCTCCATCAAAGATACCCGTGGTATCATCGATGCAATTTTAAGCGGCGCTATCCTGACAGCTCCTACCAAGAAGATTCCTTACTTCAACTTCGAAGTTCCCACCGAGCTGCCCGGCGTAGATCCTGCTATTCTGGATCCTCGCGACACCTATGCTGATGCTTCCGCATGGGAAGAAAAAGCAAAAGACCTTGCTGCAAGATTCATCAAGAACTTTGCAAAATACGAAGGCAACGAATCCGGTAAGGCTCTGGTTGCTGCAGGTCCTCAGCTGTAATCAGCATTTGCAACATATTGACCTTTTGAAAAGGAGATGCAGTTTTGCATCTCCTTTTTTATCGTATAGAAACTTCGTTTCTATACGATAAAAACGCTCCGCGAGGATCGCACTGCGGCGGAATGGTAGAATGTCGCTTACGCGACCCGCCGCAGGCGGAGAATCCTGTAGAGCAGGATTCTTTTTCATCGCTCTTCCTCTCAGGCGTAGATTTTGCTTTTATCGATTTTTCTTGCAATTTCTTCCAATTTGTCTTATGATAAAAAACGTGCGTTTTTATAAAAATTTAATGATTTATATTCTTTTTTTATCATTCGAATAAATCTTCTAAAATCGTACATCTCTATCGTTTCTTATTTTACTCAAAGGAAGGAACTTTCCACATGGAAAAATTAAAACCGAAGCTGTTTTCTGTCATGAAAACCTACACCCGTGAGCAGTTTGTCAAAGATGTGGTTGCCGGCATTATCGTTGCAATCATCGCTCTTCCGTTGTCCATCGCCCTCGCCCTTGCCTCCGGCGTCACACCGGAAAAAGGCATCTACACTGCGATCACAGCAGGCTTTGTCATCTCTTTTCTGGGCGGAAGCCGCGTCCAGATCGCAGGTCCGACTGCAGCATTTGCAACGATCGTCGCCGGAATTGTTGCAAAAAACGGCATGGACGGACTGATTATCGCTACTCTGCTGGCAGGCGTGATTCTGATCCTGATGGGTCTGCTGCGCCTCGGCAACCTCATTAAGTTTATTCCATATACGATCACAACCGGCTTTACCTCCGGTATCGCTGTAACGATTTTTATCGGTCAGATCGAGGATTTTCTCGGTCTGAGCATCGTTACCGATGAACCGCTGATTGAAACGATGGATAAATTAAAGGCTGTTTTCGTCTTTATCGGCACGCTGAACGTACAAGCGCTGCTTGTTGGCGTTCTCAGCCTCGCCATCCTGATTTTCTGGCCGATGCTTCCCGGCTTTTTAAAACGCATTCCCGCTTCCCTGATCGCCGTAATTGCCGGCAGTGCTGCGGTAGCTGGTCTGCATCTGAACGTCAATACGATAGGGGATCTGTATGAAATTTCTAATAAGCTGCCGGCGATTTCGCTTCCGGCGTTCTCCCTGACAACCGTTCAGAACGTCCTGCCAGACGCCTTTACGATCGCGATTTTAGCAGCAATCGAGTCCCTGCTCTCCTGTGTCGTTGCGGACAGCATGGTAAACAGCCGTCACCGCTCCAATATGGAACTGATCGCACAGGGTGCCGGAAACATCACCTCCGCGCTGTTCGGCGGCATCCCCGCCACCGGAGCCATCGCCAGAACCGCCGCAAACATCAAAAACGGCGGACGCACTCCGATCGCCGGAATGGTGCATTCTGTTGTCCTTCTGCTGATCCTGGTTGTCCTGATGCCCTACGCTGCCCTGATTCCTATGCCGGTTATCGCAGCGATCCTGTTTATGGTTGCCTATAATATGTGTGATATCAAAACCTTTGTCAACCTCTGCAAAACCTCTCCGAAGAGTGATATTATCGTTTTGGTCAGCACCTTTGTTCTGACGGTCGTATTCGATCTTGTCGTTGCCATCGAGGTCGGCATCCTGCTCGCTGCGATTCTGTTTATGAAACGTATGAGCGATGTTACAGAAGTAGAAGGCTGGAAATATGTCGATGAGGACGACGATGCGGACAGCCTTGCCCTGCGCGTTGTACCCGATCACATTACAGTTTATGAAATCAGTGGTCCCCTCTTTTTCGGCGCTGCGGATAAGATTCTGAAAATCACCCTCGACGAAAAGCGCCGCTGTCTCGTCCTTCGTATGAGAAGTGTCAGCGCCATCGACGCGACCGCCATGCATAACCTTGAAAAGCTCTACGAGGACTGTCAGAAAAAGGGCATTCAGCTGATTTTCTCCCATGTCAACGAACAACCCTGGCGTGTCATGGAAAAAAACGGCTTTATCGAAAAAGTCGGTGCCGACAACTTCTGTGCTCATATTGATGACGCCCTAAAGCGCGCCGAGCAGCTGTAGCTTGTGCAAAAGCAGCGCATCACTGTTCTGATAAAAATCGCATTTTGAATACATCCGCCGCAGAGTTCTGACTTTTGCGGCGGATTTTTATAAAAATTTAATTTTTCTCTTGAAAAATATCACATTTGCGTATATCATATTGCCCATAGGCAATTTTCGAAATGAAGTTTGCAGGAAAAGACATTTTGTCTACCGAAGGAGTAAAACTCTCAGGTGCTGTAGTTTGCAGCGCAACTGTAAATGGATCGACTCTCTGGAGACACCCGGATCAGCCGGGGGCCGAAGGTGCAACATACGAATTTCTCGTATGAATCTCTCAGGTAAAAGGACAGAGAAGATATTACGCAAGTATTCTGTATCTTCCTGAGACTGACGCAAAAAGGATTTCTTTTTGGTGCAGTCTCTTTTTATTCCCTGTATGGAATATTCGTAAATCTTATATTCTATTATGCCTTAAACGATATCTGTCTGCGCAGCGGATATTTCGTTCTTCGGCGAATAAACCTGTCCGGCACACCGCCCGTTTCTATTTTCACGAGTGATTCCAATCCCTTCTTTCATTTCGAAACGCTTTCCTTACGCATAGCGTAGCATGGCATCAGAAAGGCATCTGCTGCCAAAAATCTGTTGCATCAAAAAATAAGAAAGGGATCGAATACCATGTGGACTTCTATCAATCAAGCTCTGAATATAATCGACAACTTTGTCTGGGGTGTACCGTTGATGGTACTGATTATCGCCGGCGGACTGCTTTTGACCATCCGCCTCGGTCTGCTCCAGATTCGTAAGCTTCCCCTTGCACTGAAATGGATGCTTCAAAATGAGGAAGGCGGAAAAGGTGAAATTTCCAGCTTCTCCGCACTCTGTACCGCACTGAGTGCAACGATCGGTACCGGAAATATCGTCGGTGTCGCTACGGCGGTTTGTGCAGGCGGTCCCGGTGCTCTGTTCTGGATGGTTGTAGCAGCGTTTCTCGGCATGGCAACCAAATACTCCGAAGGTCTGCTGGCAGTCAAATACCGTACCGTTGCTGAAGACGGACACAGCCTCGGCGGTCCCTTCTACTATATTGAACTCGGCATGGGTAAAAATTTTAAATGGCTCGCAAAGATTTTCGCCTTCTTCGGCGTCTGTGTCGGTCTCTTCGGCATTGGTACCTTCAGCCAGGTCAATGGTATTTCCAGTGCAGTACATGGTTTCTTTGATCCAAACGATGCCTTTACTGTAAAAATTCTGCCCTTCCTTGGCGAATATTCCTGGTCCGTTGTCATTGCTTCCCTGATTCTCTCCTTCTGCGTCGCAGCTGTTTTGATCGGCGGCGTCAAGAGAATTGCAAGCGTCAGCCAGATCATCGTTCCCTTCATGGCGGTCATCTATTTTGTATTCGCAGTGATCCTGATCTGCTGCAACATCACCAAAGTGCCTGCAGCGTTTGCAACCATCGTAACCGCAGCGTTTTCTCCAAAAGCGATTACCGGCGGTGCAGTCGGCAGCATGCTCATCGCAATGCAGAAGGGTGTTGCCCGCGGCATCTTCTCCAATGAAGCCGGTCTGGGAAGCGCGCCCATCGCTGCGGCTGCTGCACAGACGAACTCTCCTGTCCGTCAGGGTCTTGTCAGCATGACCGGTACGTTTATTGACACGATCATCATCTGTACCCTAACCGGTCTTTCCATTGTTCTGACCGGTGCATGGCAGGTAGAAGGTCTGGAAGGTGTTCAGGTTACAACCTATGCATTCCAGCATGGTCTTCCGTTTCCTGCACATTTTTCTTCCTTTATCCTGATGCTCTGCCTTGTATTCTTCGCCTTTACAACAATCCTTGGCTGGGATTACTACAGTGAACGCTGCCTGGAATATTTAAGCGGCGGCAACATGAAGCACGTTAAGATCTTTCGGTGGATCTACATTCTGGCTGTCTTTATCGGACCTTACATGACGGTGAGCGCTGTCTGGACCATCGCTGATATCTTCAACGGTCTGATGGCTATCCCGAACATGATCGCGTTGTTCGCATTGAGCGGTGTCATTGTAAAAGAAACCAGAGCATTTTTCCAGCATGCAAAAGAAGAGGCACTCGCAGAGCACCGTTCTTTCGAAGAAGTGTGTGAGGAGAATTTAAACGAAGAAGAAGCGCCCGCGAACTAAAACTATTTCCTATGAAATAAAAAACTGCCGCACCCGGATGATCTCTCATCTGATGTGCGGCAGTTTTTCTATCAGCAGAATGTACGCAAAGCACATTCTACCGTATACGTCTTGCGGCGCTCTTTATTCATGACAATAGAATGCTCGCAGAGCGTGCGTCCTATTGTTGATTTTTGAAGTCGGGAGAATTATTCGCCCTTCTCCAGAGCCAGAGTCTTGGTTGTAATATCACAAACCTCTGCAGGTCCGTAGTACTGGATTGCACCCGGATATACATAGCAGGTGTTCTCAGACCACTCTTCTCTGTGTGCCTCGAAGTATTTGAAGGGCTTGCCATCCAGCTCAACCAGAGCCTTACGGATAACAGGCTTGTCTTCGCCATGTCTTCTCTCCATGTTCATCATCTTGGTGATGGGCATACCGCCTGCAACCCACTCAGCTGCCGGTTTGGACAGGTTGGAAACCTTGGAAAGGTAACCATTGTAACCATACTGGATCAGCATGAATGCATTGTAACCTAAGGAGTAGCAGTAATCGGAATCGAAGTTGGAAGGGAATGCACATCTTCCTTCGTAACCGAAGAAATGATGCAGTGCATTGAACTTACCGTTGTATGTGCCTGCAGCCTTTCTCTCAGCCAGCTTGTCAGCTACCAGAGCGGAGAACAGCTTCTCGGACTCGATCAGGGAAACCTGTACGTTGCCGTGAGGATCTCTCTCCAGGAACAGCTGCTGCTGAATGCCTTCCGGCAGGATTGCGAATACAGCCATGGATTCTTTAGACAGACCGTTTTCGATGAACGCATATTTTTCTTTCCAGGTAGGAAGTGCATTGAACGCATCTGCCTTGCTGCCTGCTAACAGCTCGTTGATCTCAGCGATCAGTGCGGAGAACTCGGGAACGAATTCTACAACGCCTTCAGGGATGATTGCAACACCGAAGTTCATGCCCTTTGCTGCTCTCTTTGCTACAGAATCAGCGATATAGTCAGCGATCTGGGACAGGGACATCTTCTTTGCTGCAACTTCTTCGGAAATCAGGCAGATGTTCGGCTGGGTTTCCAGTGCGCACTCCAGAGCAACATGGGAAGCGCTGCGGCCCATAACCTTAATGAAGTGCCAATATTTCTTAGCGGAGTTTGCATCTCTTTCGATGTTACCGATTACTTCGCTGTAGGTCTTTGCAGCGGTATCGAAACCAAAAGAGCACTCGATATCTTCGTTCTTTAAGTCGCCGTCGATGGTCTTCGGGCAGCCGATTACCTGTACGCCGGTGTTGTTTGCAGCGAAGTACTCAGCCAGTACAGCTGCGTTTGTGTTGGAATCGTCGCCACCGATGATAACGATTGCGGTGATGCCATGCTTCTTGCAGACTTCAGCAGCGATTGCGAACTGTTCCTGAGTCTCCAGTTTGGTTCTGCCGGAACCGATGATATCGAAACCGCCGGTGTTTCTGTATGCATTGATATACTCGTCATCAAAAACAAGATAATCGTCTTCGATCAGACCGCTAGGACCGTTCTTGAAGCCGTACAGTACGTTCTCCGGGTTGGTTGCCTTTAATGCATCGTATAAACCGCAGATAACGTTGTGTCCGCCAGGAGCCTGTCCGCCGGAAAGGATAACGCCTACAACCTGCTTCTTCGCAACGGAAGTGTTCGCACCTTTCTGGAAAGTGATCTCCTTTTTACCGTAGGTATTGGGGAACAGCGCTTTGATCTTCTCCTGATCTGCAACGCTCTGAGTCTCTTCGCCTTCCTTAACGCAGATATCTGCAATGCCGTGTCTCAGCATGCCGGGAAGCTTCGGAGCATACTCATATCTGGCTTTCTGTAAAGCTGAAATTTCCATAATCCTTCTCCTTCTTGTATTTCTACAACATTTTTTCATTCATAGTTGATTATAAGCTATTTTTTTCAAAAAGTAAACCACTAATCCCTTTTTCGCAAAGGGAAACCAATCTGATTTTTCATTTGAAAACTGGAAAAATCCCCAGTTTTACGCAATTATCTTCCAGTATTTCATAGCTTCTGGCGATTCCGGATACTAGACAGTATTCCATCAATCCGGTACCTCCATTGCGTTCATAGATTCGAAATGCCTGTCGATATTTTGAATGATTCAAAATGATTGCCGGTAAAATACCCTGATTTAAAAGCATCTGATTCATCATAAAACGACCGGTTCTTCCGTTTCCGTCCCGGAATGGATGAATCATTTCGAATTCCATATGCAGTTTCGCAATCTGTTGAATGATTTTCTGTAATTTTTCTGTTGGTTCCGGCATTTGCATGGAAGAAAGATAATTTTCCATTCTTTCTTCTATCTTTTCCGGTTCCGGCGGGAGAAACGCAACCTCCGCCAGACTTCCGATATAGACCTGATTGGTGCGGAAATTTCCATCAGAATCCATAATAATTCCATTGATTTGCCGGATCAGATTCAGATCAATCTCCTGTACCTGCGAAAAATTCATCTTTTGATAAGCTTTGTATGAATTCTTTGCTTCTGTATATTCAGAATAAGTATGCCCGCTGCGCACTTCATCATAGGAAATGATTTCAACAGTCTCTTCCAGCGACAGGGTATTGCCTTCCAGAGAATTCGTATTCCACGAAAGGCGAATCCGCATATCCTGTTCAAACGCCCGTTTTAAATGTTCAGGCATCTGCTGATACGGGTAACGTTTTTGTATTTTTTCTATTTTATCCAAATACTTTGCGTTATCTATATTCATGTTGAGCTCCTCTTCCCGGTAATAAACAGAATACATATCTCACAAAAATGCGTTAAATCCTCACGTTTTGCCTTATTTTCTCAAATCTCCCGAATATCATACGGAGTGGTCTGATATACATAATAATTGAGCCAGTTTGTATACAATCCGTTGCAGTGCGCACGCCAGGAAAGTAACGGTTTCTTCTCCGGGTTGTCCTCCGGATAATAGTTTTCCGGTACATGGATCGGCAGTCCCTTGTCGCGATCGCGCTTGTACTCTCCATCCAGCGTGTAACGATCATATTCCGGATGTCCCATAACGAAAATCTGCCGTCCGCCCTCCGTCATACATAAAAGAACTCCCGCTTTGTCCGATTCCGCCATAACCGTCAGCTCTTTGCAGGCATGGATCAGCGCTGCAGGCGTTTCGGTATGTCTGCTGTGGGGGATACAGAAAACGTCGTCAAATCCACGCACCAGCGGCTCTTTGCGGTTTAACACACGGTGTTCAAATACCCCGAAAAGCTTTTCCGGCAACAGGCGCTTGTCAAGTCCGAAGTGGTAATACAGACCTGCCTGGGCGCCCCAGCAGATGTGGAACGTGGAATGGACGTGGGTCTTTGACCATTCCATAATTTCGCAGAGTTCTTTCCAGTAATCCACCTCTTCGAAAGGAATCTGTTCCACCGGTGCACCCGTGATGATCAGGCCATCGTATTTGTTGGATTTCAAATCATTAAACGTATCGTAAAATTTATTCAGATGTGTTGCAGAGGTATTCAGAGACAGATGGCTGTTCATTTTCATAAAGGTCACGTCCACCTGCAGCGGCGTATTGGACAGCGACCGAAGAAGCTGCAGCTCCGTATCCTGTTTGACCGGCATCAGATTCAGAATACAGATCTGCAATGGGCGGATATTCTGGTGCATCGCACGATATTCGTCCATCACGAAAATATTTTCATTATCCAGAATCTCTCTGGCAGGCAGATCACTCTGTATTTTAATCGGCATTTTCTCTCTCCCTTTCCTGCCGCTGTGCGGCGTTTCTTTTGAATAAATTCGTCCGGACGGTTATTTTTCCAGATACTGCTCCATAAACTCTTCTTCTGTCAGTACAGCTATGCCCAGCTCCCGCGCTTTTTTATTTTTGGCGGAATTAGAGGTACTGTCATTGTTGATCAGACAGACGGTTTTGCCCGTCACGCTTCCGGTTACCTTTCCGCCGAGGGCTTCGATCTTTTCCTTTAAGGCACTGCGATTTTCAAAGTGGTTCAGGCTGCCCGTAATAACAAAGGACTGCCCGGAAAGCGGCAGGGCTTCTTCTGAAAAGGTTTCCTGCTCCAGCTCCACTTCCTTTAATAAAAGCTCCAGCGCAGTTTTATTTTTTTCCTGGGCAAAAAAATCCACAAACGCACCTGCGATGACGGGTCCTACGCCGTCCATCGCCGCCAGCTCTTCTGCAGGTGCAGCGAGCATTTTGTCCAGATCATTTTTATATTCCCGACAAATCATCCGTGCATTGGCAATTCCGATATTCGGGATTCCAAGGCTGTAAATCAGGCGTGCAAGATTTGTATGTCTCGCTTTTCCAACGCTCGCTTCGAGATTCTGATACGATTTTTCGCCGAAGCCGTCCATCTGCATAATCGCATCCCGGTGTCTGTCCAGATGGAACAGATCCGCATAGGTATGCAAAAAGCCCTCCGCCAGAAATTTTTCCAGCGTCGCTTCGGAAAGTCCGTCGATATTCATCGCGTCCCGGCTGACAAACAGCGTAAAAGATTTGATCTTTTTGGCATCGCAGTCCGGGTTCGGGCAGACTAACGTCTCCGTATCGTTTTCTTTTACGATTCGGGTCTCTCCCTGACAGACCGGACAGGTGCAGGGAATTTTCAGCGTACCGCTTTTGGTCAGATTTTCCGCGATCTGTGGGATGATCATGTTTGCCTTATAGACTGTAATCCGGTCGCCGATGCCGAGCTTTAATTCTTTTACAATGCTGACATTGTGAACGCTGGCACGACTTACGGTTGTCCCCTCCAGCTCCACAGGGTCAAAAATCGCAACCGGGTTAATCAGTCCGGTACGACTCGCACTCCACTCCACCTCGCGCAGCGTCGTCTCTGCCTGCTCGTCCGCCCATTTAAATGCAATGGCATTGCGCGGAAACTTTGCCGTTCTTCCAAGCGACTCTCCATAAGCAATATCGTCCAAAAGCAGTACCAGCCCGTCGGACGGAACCGGATAATCTGTGATTTTTTCTTCAAACCAGGCAACCGCCTCCTGCATCGTGTCCGCAGTTACCGCTTTATATTCTACCGTTTCAAAGCCCTGCTTCTGTAAGAATATAAACTGTTCTTCCCTTGAGTTTTTAAAATCCACACCCTCTGCACGCACCAGTGCAAATGCGAAAAAATGCACCTTTCGCTGCGCAGTGATCTGGCTGTTTAGCTGGCGTACGGAACCGGAGCAGAGGTTTCTCGGATTTTTGTACCGAGCGTCCACGTCTTCAATTTCGCCGTTGATTTTTTCAAAATCCGCATAGGTGATGACCGCTTCTCCCCGCAGGATCAGCTCTCCCTGATAAGGAATCTGCAGCGGCACGTTGACAAAGGTTTTGGCGTTCGGTGTGATGACCTCGCCAACTTCGCCATTTCCCCGCGTGACCGCCTTAAACAGTTTTCCGTCCCGGTACGTCAACACGATGGTCAAACCGTCCAGCTTCCAGGAAAGCAAACCTTTCTGATCTCCCAGCCAGTCTGCCAGCTCTTCCCGGCTTTTCGTTTTTCCAAGAGAAAGCATCGGGCTTTCGTGACGCTCTTTGGGAAGTTCGTCTACTGCTTCATAACCAACCGATTGGGTCGGACTCGCTGCCAGCACAACTCCGGTCTTTTCCTCCAGGGCAACCAGCTCGTCGTAGAGCCTGTCATATTCTAAATTACTCATGATTTCCCGGTCTTCGGCATAGTAGGCTTTTGCAGCCTCATTCAACTTCGAGACCAGTTCTTTCATTCTGTCTGTATCATTCATATCGCTTTTTCTGAACTCCTGTCTGTCCGGATCCGGAACCATTCCGATAGGTACCATTCGTGCGGCTGTCGGTGGTACTCCGGTAGGTACTATTTGTGCGGCTGTCGGCGGTACTCCGGTAGGTACCATTTGTGCGGCTGTCGGCGGTACTCCGGTAGGTACCGCGCTGCTCTGCTTTGTGAGCGCCGTCTGCACCTTGCCTGCGGTCAGCCGTTTTTGCGTAGCCGCCTGCCTTCCGGTGAGCCGGATTCTGACCGCTGCGCTGCATTCCTGCATTCGCTATGCGTCCGTTCACTCTTGGCTCTGCAGCGCCGGTCTGGGCTTCTTTTTTCGCAGCAGGCTGCCGTTCCTTTTCCCATGCAGGACGCGCCGGACGGCTGGCATTTTTCCCAACTTCATAGTACAGCTCTTTTAACTCCGCGCCGGTGACTGCACGAATATCGCCCGGGTTTAATTTCCCCAGCAGAATGTTTGCCACACGCACACGTTTGATGCTTATAACGCCATAGCCGAGGGTCTTGCACATCCGGCGGATCTGGCGGTTTAAGCCCTGCGTCAGGATAATACGGAAGACAAATTTTCCTTCTTCCTTTACAAAGCAGGGACGGGTACGCTCATTTAAATCCTTTAACAGCATACCGTCCGACATTTTTTTGAGGAAATCCCGACTGATGGGCTTATTGACGCGGACGAGGTACTCCTTTTCGTGAAAGTTTGCCGCACGCATCAGACCATTGATTAAGTCACCGTCGTTTGTCAGCAGTAAAAGGCCTTCCGAATCTCTGTCCAGGCGTCCTGCATAGGTTACACGCACCGGATATTCGACGACATCACGGATCGTGATCTGGGCATGCTTGTCCTTTTCTGTGCAGGTCACTCCAACCGGCTTGTAATAAGCCAGCACCACCTTTTTCTCCCGGTGTCCGACCAGTTTGTCCTCAACTGTAATTTTGTCCAGATCGTTGACCCGCATACCCGGATCTGCGATCTTGCCATTCACAGACACTTTTCCCCCTTCGATCAGGACATCCGCTTCTCTTCTCGAACAGATGCCAGCCTGGGAAAGATATTTATTTAAACGGACCTTTTCAGTATTTGCCATAAATTAACTTCTCCATTCCGATAAAAATCGCATTATACAAATATTTTAGCACACTTTCAGATTCCGTGCCAGAAGAACATGCAGGGATTTTCAGGCGCATGGTTTCCCTCTGCTACAGCAAAATCCAGTCCGGAAGTTTTTCTAACCCACGGCAAAAACGGTCCTGCCAACTCTATAGAGCTCAGCAGAACCGTTTTTGAAATTTTGTTATGAAATTCTATCCAATACATCTGGAAGGTTATCGAAGTTTTTTGTCTTACTCGCGCTCTACGATCGCTGCACAGCCCATGCCGCCGCCAACACAAAGAGTAGCAAGACCTTTCTTTGCATCTCTCTTTTCCATCTCATGAAGTAAGGTTACCAGAATACGACAGCCGGATGCTCCTACCGGATGACCAAGGGCGATTGCTCCGCCGTTGACGTTTAAGATATCGTTGTTGAAGCCAAGGTCATGCGCAACTGCTACAGACTGTGCTGCGAATGCTTCGTTTGCCTCAATCAGGTCGAAGTCGCCGATTTCGTAGCCGGCTTTCTTCATTACCTTGCGGGTTGCTGCAACCGGTCCAATACCCATGATGCGGGGTTCTACGCCTGCCAGCTCGCCTGCTACCCAGGTAGCCATCGGCTTTACGCCCAGCTCCTTTGCCTTTTCTTCGCTCATAACGATCAGCGCTGCCGCTGCATCGTTGATACCGGAAGAATTGCCGGCGGTTACGACACCACCCTCTTTGAATGCAGGACGCAGTTTGCTGATGCTCTCTGCCGTTACATTCGGTCTGGGTCCCTCATCAGTATCAAATACAACGGTCTGTTTTTTCTGTTTTACTTCCATCGGAACGATCTCGTCCTTGAACTTGCCCTCTGCGATCGCTTTCTGTGCCTTCTGCTGGCTCCATGCTGCAAACTCATCCAGCTGCTCTCTGGTCAGTCCCCAGTCTTCTGCAATATTTTCAGCAGTAATACCCATATGATAGCCGCCGAATGCATCCGTCAGGGCATCACGGATCAGCGCATCATCCATCTTTCCGGCGCCCATTCTGTAACCGAATCTTGCATTGTACAGAAGATAAGGAGCCATGGACATATTTTCCATACCGCCAGCTACGATGATATCCGCATCACCGGAGGCAATCAGCTTGGCAGCCAGGTTTACACAGTGCATGCCGGAGCCGCACAGTACGTTGATCGTAGTTGCAGGAACCTCTACCGGAATCCCTGCGTTGACTGCTGCCTGTCTTGCAGGGTTCTGACCAAGACCTGCCTGAATGACACAGCCCATATATACTTCATCTACCTGCTCCGGTTTGATTCCGGTTCTTTTCAGGGCTTCTTTGATTACAACAGTGCCCAGATCCGGTGCGGGAGTTTTAGAAAGAGTTCCTCCCATTACGCCGATTGCTGTTCTGCATGCGCCTGCCAGCACTACTTTTCTTGCCATAACAATGATTCCTCCATTTTCCCTTTTTTCTTTATCATACTACTTTTGAAACGCTTTTCAAGCCCACTGCACGCTTTGTTGTGGTCTTTTTTAGAAACAAAAGCGTAAAAGCTTTCACGTTGGAAGGTATTTATCAGGGCATTTTTTATCTGGTGCTCAAATGCCCGATATTTTTGATCAGCACGGAAATCGTCCCGTCGGGATTTGTGATAAATTCTACCTTCTCGGGGTCCTTATATTCTTCCATCGGAATCGTGATTTCGATGCCGGTGTCCGTCGTCAGGTGCTGCTTCTGGAACTTTTTGATCGTCGCCTCGCTCTTGGGCCTGACAACTTCTTTTTCCATGTTATATTTTTCCAGCTTTTCCTCCAGGTCTGCCTGCATCTGCGGACTGTCCTTAAAAACTTTCTCCTTGACCGCTTCGACCTCCAGGCTCCCCTTTTCCTCCAGCTCATCATAGATCGCCTGTTTGACTTCCATCTTTCGCCGGGTGTCCTCATCTCCATAGTATTTTTTGTTGACCTGTTCCACTGCTTTTGTCACGATATCCAGCTTTGTCTTCTGAGACATCGGTGCATGACATTCCAGAAACAGTTCGGAAAAGTACAGCTTCTTTTCCCCATTTACTTCGAATTTTTTCTCTGTCAGCAGAATTTCTCCATTCGACAGATTCACTAAAAATGCCTCAGAAAGCTTCTGTCCCGCAGACGGCAGGATCGCTTTCTGTAAAATAATATCGTTTAAATTTTCTCCCTTTTCGGTAGCCTTTGTTGCATGGGTATAGGAAGTTTTATAATTTAATTTCAAAAATCCGAAATAATCGACGCCCTCCGCAGAAAAAACGACAACCGCAACGTCCGCCGCCGGAATATCGATATTCGAATTCATGATCCCATAGAGCTTTTCACACAATGCCCTGCTCGTCTGGACAAAATTTTCGGCGTTACAGTTCTGGATCAGCCCCATCACCTCAGATTCGTCAGAAAACTGGCAGACCTTCATATCGTCGCTCTCTGTAAATTTTTCAATATGAGCCTTTAAAAAATCGCACAGATTCGAACCCATATCGATCGGACAGTCCGAAAGCACCGGCATTCCAACCACAGAATCCAGGATATGGACAATCCCCATTTTCATAATCATATCGTCTTTTTTCATGCCAGCTTCTCCTTCAATTTCTTTTCCAAATGAACCGGCGCAAGGAAACCCTACCATTCGTTGTGCTTTTGTATGCGGCAGCTGCGCCATCTATAAACATAGCAGTTCGGTCAAAAATATGCAAGAAAAAGAGACGAACGCTTTTGACGTCCGCCTCCGGGATTCTCGCTTTTGCGACCTGCCCCATGGAAAAATTTTCCTCTCGGGATTCTTCTTACTCCGCCCGCTTTAACGCTTTTACGATCACAGGTCCGATCAGCGCTGCTAAAATAATCTTTGCAGTATCACCGGGCAGGTAAGGGATAACCCCCACACCAAGACCGCCGATGAAGTCTAAGTTCAGCTGCAGGCAAAGCCATACGGTACCAAACAGGTAACATACCAGCGTTCCCAGAACCATCGCACCGAACTGTTTCCAGAAGCTTTTGCCGGTCTTCTCAAACAGAATACCGGTCAGCGGGATCATGAACAGGAAGCCGATCAGATATCCTCCTGTCGGTCCTGCAAGCTTTGCAAAGCCACCGGAAAAACCGGAAAATACCGGAAGTCCCACCAGACCCAAAAGCAGATAGATCACATAGCTGATGAATGCATTTCTGGTGCCCAGAATGTAAACGGAAAGATACAAAATAAAGGTTGTCAGAGAAAGCGGAACAGGGCTGACGGGGATCGGAATGGAAAACGGAGCCGCTATACAGGTCACCGCGGTCATCACACCGATCATTGCCATCTGTCTGATTCCAAGTGCTGTCTCTTTTTTTGTTGCTGTCTGCATGATTGTCACCCCTCCTGTCCTATCGGACAGTTTTTCTTTTTTCTTAAAAGATACCCCTTTCATCTGGAAATGTCAACAAAATCCTTCACTTTTTTGCTTCCGCTTTTGTTATATTATACAATATCGTCCTATTTGTAAGTTTTTTGTATCAGATTTTGACAGTTACGCACCAGCGTGCCCGGCGGGACACCATATTTTTGCCGAAATGCCGTCAGGAAATAAGAATAGGAAAAAAATCCGCACGCTGCACCTACTTCCTTAGAGGACATATTTCCCTCCTCCAGTATCCGTTTTGCCAGAGACAGGCGGTAATTGAGCATATATTCGGAAAAGGTTACGCCCATACAGGCATGGAATACGGAAGAAAAATACGATTCCGACAATCCTGCCTTCTGCGCCGCATCCGACAGCCTGATTTTTTCGCTATTTTACGATTATATCATATATATTTCGTTATTTTAAGTTTTCTATTGTCTTTTTTTCCAATTCATCCTACGATAGGACCATGCAAAGGCGCCGCAGCTCCGCCACAGAAGAATCCATTCAAAGCAACCTGTTTTGAGACAAGCGAAAGGAGTTTTTAAAATGACACATTTAGAAGATCTGCAAAAAGAATTTATCAATCTGCGCTTTGGCACATTTATCCATTTTAACAGCGCAACCTTCCAGTTCCACAACAACCCCGACATCATCGACTGGGAATACGACCATGAAAACGGTGATCTGCCCAGGCAGTTTCCCTTTGATGAAAAGGATTTCAACCCCACCGCTCCAGAGTACTGTAAGCAGTGGGCAAGCATCGCAAAAAGCGCCGGCTGTCAGTTCGCTGCCCTGACATCCAAGCACCACGAGGGCTTCGATCTCTGGCCCTCCGATTATACCGAACACTGTGTAAAAAATGCGACGAATAAAACAGACGTTGTCGCCGCCTACCTGGATGCATTCCGCAGGGAAGGAATCGTGGCCGGTCTGTATTTTTCCGTGCTCGACCTGACTGCTCAAACCGGTCACAGATCCTGCACTGCAGCTCAGAAAGAAAAGATTTTCGGTCAGGTAACAGAACTTCTGACCAGGTATGGAGAAATCCCATTCCTGATCGTAGACGGCTGGAATGCTCCCTGGGGTGGTCCCTCCTATGAGATGCTTCCCTTCGAGGAGCTCGACCATCTTGTAAAATCTCTGCAGCCTGACTGTATGCTGATGAATATCGGCTGTCAGGACGGATTGTCCGGTACCGACGTTGTATTTTATGAAAACGCCGCCGGTCAGGAAGTCGACCATAGCTTCAACGGTCCCGGCATCAGCTGCAACAAACTGACAAAGACATGGTTCTGGAGAGACGAAGACCCGACAACGCCCGTTACAAACGCAGAATGGGCACTTTCCAAAATGAAGGATTATTTCCCCCAAAATGTCAACTTCATGTTAAATCTCTCTCCTTCCACAACCGGTCTGGTGGATGAAAATCTTGCGCAGGAATTTGCCAGGATCGGTAAGACCTTCCAGATGCCCGCACCCCTGGATGCGCTTCCGGAGGGCTGGCTGAAGCGTTGATCTCTATTGATGCAAAAGAACAGGGCATTCCCGCCTTGTTCTTTTGCTATTCTCAGGGTATACTTGAAAAAGAAGTGGTCGGCACTTCCTGTCCGACCCAAAAAGTATCCTGTAAGGAGGACATTATGTCACAGACACTCGAACAATTTCAGGCCTATCAGACCAGACTCGAACAATACGATCAGGCGATTGCCCTGCTCTACTGGGACCTGCAGACCGCAGCTCCAAAAGACAGCATTGAAGCAAAGCTGTCTGCGGTAGGTTATTTTTCCACGGAATCCTTCCGCCTTTCGACGGCGGACGAATACGGCAGCCTGTTAAAAAAGCTTTCTGCTCCCGAAGAATATGATCAGCTGTCTCCCGCCATGCAGCTTACGATCCGACGGAACCTGAGAGATTTCGAACGCTTCCAGCGCATTCCGGAAGCCTTCTACACGGAATATGTCACAGAAAAGGCACGTTCCGAAAAAGCCTGGGAGGCAGCCAAGGAGGCTTCTGATTTCTCTGTATTTGCGCCCCATCTGGACAAGGTCATCTCCATGACAAAAGAATATGTCCACTACATGGAGCCGGATCAGGATGTGTATGAATTTCTGGTCGGTCTTTTTGAGGACGGTATGGATACGGAAACCATCGACCGCATTTTTGCAGAACTAAAAGAGGGACTTCTTCCGCTGCTTGCCAAAATCGAGGCAGCTCCCAAGCCGGATCTGTCTGCCCTGCAGCAGACCTTTGACCCGGATGCTCAGAAAAAGGTACAGGAGCTGCTGCTTTCTTATATCGGCTTTTCCTTTGACTGCGGCGCGGTTGCCGAGAGTATGCATCCCTTTACGACGACGCTTTGCCCCGGCGATGTCCGCGTAACAAACCACTATTATGCCGACAATCCGATTTCTTCGATGTTCTCCGCCATTCACGAGGGCGGTCATGCAATCTTTGAGCAAAATGTCGATAAGGATTTCTGGCACACTGCCGCAGCCCAGATCAATATGATGGGACTTCACGAAAGCCAGTCCCGCTTTTACGAAAATATCCTCGGCAGGAACCCACACTTTTGGACACCCATTTATGGAAAAATGTCCGAGCTGCTTCCGGAATTTAAAACGATTCCATTTGATACGTTTGTAAAAGCGATCAACGACGTACACCCCAGCATGATCCGTACAGAAGCGGATGAAGTAACCTACGGTCTGCATATCATCCTGCGTTACGAAATAGAAAAAGCAATTTTTAGAGATAATGTAAAGACCGATGACCTGCCAGCTCTCTGGAATCAGAAAATGCAGGAGCTGCTGGGCATTACTCCTGCAAACGATGCAGAAGGCATTCTGCAGGATATGCACTGGTCAGACGGTTCCTTTGGATATTTCCCTTCCTACCTGCTGGGCTCCATTTATGACGGCATGTATCTTGAAGCGATCCAAAAGGATCTCGGAGATCTGGATACGGTTCTGGAAAACGGAAGGATCCTCGACATCACCCACTGGTTGAAGGAAAAGATCCACCGTTTTGGCAGCATGTATAACTCCAAAGAGGTTATCCAACGGGTCTGCGGCAAGGAAATCAGTGCACAGCCGCTGCTTCGCTATTTTGAAGAAAAATACAGTAAAGTATATGAATTCTGACCAGCGCTTGGAAGTCGGACTGCTTTATCTGTAAAACACGGAACGTATATTCCATCAAACAGTAACCTTCTATTTTTGACGCAAAAAACCGGAAAATCTTTCCAGATGCCTTACGACAATCCCTGCGTGTGGCGTCGGAACAGATTTTCCGGTTTTTCTAATCAGGCGATTCCTTTTATATATATCCGGTTTACGGCAGCGTTTTTAAAATTCGTCCCAGCTCTTCCACATCTTCCGGCTTTGTTGCCCAGCCGGCTGCAAACCGCACTGCAGCTGCTCCATTTTCCAGCTCTTCCCAGGTTTCACAGCTGACACGATCCTTCAGCGCTTCCCGCTGTGCCGCATTTAATACGACAAACTGCTGATTCGTCGGGGAATTGATATAAAGCGGACACCCATGCTCCGTCAGAAGCTCCTTGATCCTCATGGCCATCTCGATCGCATGCGCAGAAATTTTCAAATACAGATTTTCTGTAAAAAGCGTATCGAATTGAATCCCCAGCAGACGCCCCTTCGCGAGCACCGCCCCCTGCTGCTTCATCAGGGTAAAAAATCCCGGAACCGTATTCTTTTTCGGGAAAACTACGGCTTCTCCAAACAGTGCGCCCACCTTTGTACCTCCAATATAGAACACGTCGCACAGTTCTGCCAGATCTGCAAGTGTCACGTCTGTTCCGGGTGCACAAAGTCCATAGCCCAGACGCGCACCGTCCAAAAACAGGGGCAGCTGATATTCCTCACAGACCTTTCGAAGCGCCTTTAACTCTTCTTTTGTATAGAGTGTTCCATATTCGGTCGGATGGGAAATATAAACCATGCCGGGCTGCACCATATGGGTACAGCTGCCGTCCTGATAAAAGCGTTCCAGATAGTGCTTTACCGCTGCAGCCTCAAGCTTCCCGTTTTTGTGGGGAATCGTCAGCACCTTATGACCGCCGCTTTCAATTGCACCTGCCTCGTGGACACCGATATGTCCGGTATCCGCTGCAATAACCCCCTCGAAGGGCTTTAAAAATCCCCGGATCACGGTCGCATTTGTCTGGGTTCCGCCCACCAGAAAATAAATTTCCGCCTCCGGGCACTGGCATGCTGTGCGGATCTTTGCTTTTGCAGATTCGCAATAGGCATCCTTTCCATAGCCGTAGGTATGCTCCATGTTCGTTTCCATCAGGCGCTGTAAGATTGCAGGATGTGCGCCTTCCATGTAGTCACAGTCAAAGTATAGCATTGCTTTCTCCTCCTGGTATTTTTTGTACCATTTTTTCTTTCCCTACAGTTTCAGTCTTCCTTTTGCTGCTCTAAGAGCTCATAGAGCGCATCGTCGCCTTCGTCGATCCACACATCCTCTTCCTCTTCATTCAAGCCAAGAAATTGTGCCAGCGTTCGGGTATCATCGCTGTTATTCCATTCGTCCACATAATCGTCAATCTCTTCAAACTCGATCTTCCCTGCCAGATAACGTTCTTTAAAATTTGCCATCCTGATTTCCTTTCTACAGTCGTTCATAAGTTTCTTTTAATTCGTTGATCATTGTTATCAGTAATTTCATATCCACGGGCTTTGCAATATGTGCATTCATACCGGCTGTCAGAGAATGCCGGATATCCTCTGAAAAGGCATTGGCAGTCATTGCGATGATCGGAATTGTCCCTGCCTGTTTGTGTAAGCTCCTTCGGATCGCCCTTGCCGCATCATAACCGTTCATGACAGGCATCTGCACATCCATCAGGATCATGTCATAGGTTCCGGGCACAGACTGTTCAAAGGTCTTCACCACCTTTTCCCCATTTTCACAAATCGTACACTCCGCACCTTTGATTTTTAACAGTTCAGTCAAAATTTCTGCATTCAGTTCATTATCCTCTGCACATAAAAAGTGCATTCCCTCCAGGATAGTTCCATTCGGCGTTTCTTCTTCCTTGGATGATAGGAATGCAGGCCGCTCTTTTGCAATTTTAAGATCTATAAGCACTTCAAAGCAGCTTCCCTGTCCGGGTTCACTTTCTACAGAAATCGTACCTCCCATGGCTTCCACGAGATTTCTGGTGATGGCCATTCCAAGTCCGGTTCCCTGTATCTTATTTGTCACAGAGTTTTCTGCACGGGTAAAGGCATCAAAGATCGTATCTTTAAAAGCATCTGACATTCCCATTCCATTATCACGGACAAAAAAGCGATACCTTGCAAAGACTGTGGAGGTTGTCTCACATTCTTCTGCCACAAAATGAATTGCTCCCCCCTCCTGTGTATACTTTACCGCATTGGACAAGAGGTTGCTAAAAATCTGCATCAGGTGAACCTGATCTCCATTTACCCACTCGTGCCGGATCTTCTCTTTTGTAATTGTAAGGGTCTGATCTTTTTCTTCTGCCTGTGAATGGAATATCGCATTCAGATCCTGCAAAAGATCCGAAATAGAAAAATCCGTATACTGAAAAGCTGTTTTTCCTGCTTCGATCTTGCTCATATCCAAAACATTGTTAATGATCCCTAACAGGTGCTGCGAGGATATGTCAATTTTATCAATATACTCCAATACCTTGACTTTATCCCCTGCATTATGCCTGATCAAAGTTGTAATACCAACAATCGCATTCATGGGTGTGCGGATGTCATGGGACACATTGGACAGAAAATCTGTTTTCGCCTTATTTGCATTTTCCGCTGTCTGTAAGGCTTCTGTTGCAATATTCTTTGCCTCTTTCAGATTCTGATTCGATGCTTCCAATTCCTTCATGGCCTGTATTTGAAGTTCATTATTTCTTTTTTCATATTTTGCTTTTTGATCTGCGATACTGAGTCTGGAAACACTGTAAAATAACCCGGCAAAGAGTAAAATGATAAAGCCTACCATAAACATTGTTGTAAATGACACCGCTTTCTGATACTCTGTCAGGGTATTATCGACAACATTTTTTGCCACAATACAGATCAGCACGGAATGGTTGCTTTCTATCGGACAGTAGCCCAGATAATAGGGCGTTTTTCCGCCCAAAAGCTCTACTCCCTGCTCTCTGGCCACAAGTCTTTTTTGAAGTGTTTCTACCTCACCTTCTGTGATAGCCTGATTCTTCCTTAAGTGCTTTAACAGAGAATAATTCCGGAAAAATACATCTTCGCTCTGATTCGTATAGGTAATGTTTCCCTCATTATCCAACAAAAACAGATAGGCATTTCCATGATATCCCTTAAGCTTTAGCATAGAATCTAATTTTGCATGATTATATACCGTTCCAACTGCGGTATACGTTTCTCCATCCACGCGATATGGCTGACATGGAATTGCAACCAAATAAGCACCGTTTTGTATTTCTTCATGATTCCAGGCAACCAGTTTTGCAATATTACGTCCGTTTCTTAAATCCAACAGAAGCTTACTTGGAATGTCCATTCGTATTTTCGTTCCGTCTGCAGTAATTGCCTTACCATTTTCCTGAAGAAACAGGAGTGTACTTTCCGATTCTTTTTCCCACACCTCAAAAAAATTACTGGTTCCTTCTGTTTCCAGGGACAGTTCCTTTTCCTGAAGCAGATAGTCTTCCACCAAATGCAGCCGGCTATAGTATCCATTTGTCTGAAGCTCATAGGTCTGCTGCATTTGTTCTACAACAGCTCCCATACTGATTTTTCCGTTTTTCTCAATATAACTGTTCATCCTGTTCGTAAGATGCTTGATAAAGACTATGCTTGAAAGAATGAGAAGCCCTGTCAGGAACGGAACGATTAATTTTTTTCTTTTCACTGCTGCTTGTTCCATCTGCGCTTTATTTTTTAACCTCTATGTAATCCTCCGGTGCCAACGGCTGCTGTCCTTTTTCCATAAATGCAGTCCATGCACTGGATAACGTCATATCCGGAAGCTGTTTTATCCTACATCCCGGAGTTGTTTTTTCCAGAATAGACCTTGTCGTATCTGTAAGAAGAATGGAATATTCCTTTTCTTTGTCTATTTCTTCCTGATCTACCGTGATATCCTTTAACGAAAATCCGTTCTCTTCCTTTTGGACGGTTATTTTCATCCCGGATAGAATGGGCAATTCGTATTTATTTGTTATAGAAAATTCACCCTCTGTATAATCCAGATAATTCTCTACAAGCTTCCAAACCTGTTCCCCGTTTATTTTTGCAAAATATAGAGAAGTGTCTGAACTCTTTGCTGTCATCAGAGCAACACGACTGCCGGTACATTCTCCCCTATAAATAGAAGCGGTGAAATAATAATATGGTGCAATAGCCAGCTGTGCATTGTTTTCAACTCGGACTGTAGTTAAAATAGAGGATGCCGCATCACGGCCATTTTTATCATTCAATGCTATGGAATACTCCCGGTCAAAATTTATCACTGCTTTTTCTTCTGTATCTTCTTCGTTCATTGTACTGCGGAAAGCATCATATGCCTGGGCTTCATCCATCTCGCCTGATAACAAACCATGAAC